>Ga0310038_10001344_pt1 | contig 18783 bp, 20 predicted proteins | sample Sb_taG_6_FD_200461 | JGI IMG/M metagenome (GOLD analysis project Ga0310038, IMG submission 200461) | Peat soil microbial communities from Weissenstadt, Germany - Sb_50d_4_PS metaG (v2) (version 2) | ecosystem: Environmental > Terrestrial > Soil > Wetlands > Peat | place: Germany: Weissenstadt... | reverse complement strand
GACTCGTCACACAGACATGATCACGAGGCGGCTGCGCTCACATCCGCCCATCCCGTAACAAGATCACATTAACCACGCCAGGCGCCTTCGCCCAGCTCACGGCACGAAGTGCGGCTGCCGTACCAGGTCATGCCATTCTCTCCTCCGAACCTGTCGTGATTGGCCTATAGATATCGCAACGCATCGCGGACTCTTGCGAGAATTCCATTGTCCGGCTCGTTTCTCACCGGAGCGGTGGCAGCGCCGACACGGTCCCCCAATAGGGACATCTGGGCCCAGACAACCTTGCCTGGCTGCCCTTTAGCGGGCTTCCAGCCCCACTTTTCCGCGATGGCGTTCACGAGGATCAGGCCGCGTCCGATCTCCTCATCTTCGGTTGCCTCCCTGAGCACTGGGATTCCGGGTGCCTGGTCAAAGACCTTTATGAGGAGGTGCACGCCGTCAGTGAGCAGGTACACCCGGATGACGGGCATGCGGCCATCGACGTATACCGGCCGCCCATCCGTATCGGAAGATGCGGCAACAGCATTACCAGTGAGTTCGCTGACGATCAGTTCGGCATCTTGGACCAGGGAATCCTCATGCCAGGTATGCAGAGTCGCGCGGGCAAAGAGACGTGCCAATGCGGGCACCGTCGGGAGAGCGGCCAGCGGAGGCGTGGCGCTAGATAGCGGCCAGCTCCGGCGAGTGGGCGTGCTGGCGCACGCGTTCCACATGTAGGTCATCGCAGATTCGCCCCGGGCGGCCGTTGGAGAGCACCTTCCCTCCTGCCGTTCTACGATGACAGGCGCGAGAGCGTTGTTCCAAGGGCCTCAGAGGGCACCGATGAATAAGTGCCCCTCGTGTGGGCAACGGTGTCCCTTGCCCGGTAAATGGTGTCCCTCTCGATTTCAGGGAGATTGGTCGCCAAGAAGAGGGCATCAGTCTTGGTCCAGGGCGTACGAAAACCCCGCGTGGAGGCCGGACATGCGCCGCGCGGGACTCGGTACGGCTACAGGGGTTAACCTTTCAAACGCTGTATAAACGCGCCCCACGCAGGAAGGCCGAAGCGCAGGACCGGGCCGTCCTCCCGGTTCTTGGTGTCGCGCACCGCGATCATGGCGGCGGACGTGCCCACCTCCACGCAGTCGCCCTGTCCGCCCGTGTAGCTGGCTACGCGCCAGTCAGAGATCGCCTCGTTGCTCATAGCTCGCTCCTGATCGTGGTCATGAGCTGTGCTGAATCGATCGGGGACAGCGCGCATCCCTTGATCATGCTAAGCGCTGTGGCGATGACCGCTACTTCCTTGGGGTCCTTGATGACCTGGCCGGAGCCCCATCCCTCCAGGTAGGCAACTGGTTGTGAATCATCGAACTCGAACAGGGCCGCAGGTCCGTCTACGCCTGGCGCGTCGGTCACCGCGAACGGCAAGACCTGCAGGACGATCCGCTGCGTTTCTGTGACGCTGAGCAGGTGGCCGAGCTGCTCGCGCATCACGCGGATTCCTCCGACCGCCTGCCTGAGTACCCCCTCGCCCAGGATCACCCAGAGCTTGGGGGGATCGTCGCGCACGAGGATGTGCTGCCGTTCGATGCGCGCCGCCGTGTCGCGTTCCAGTTCTTCCTCGGCGTCGTAGGGCCGGCAGGCGCGGATGACCGCGCTGGCGTACGAGCGTGTTTGCAGCAGGCCCGGTATGCCTCGCATCTCCCATTGATGGATGCGGGCTGCCTTGTCCTCGAAGAGCACCCGGGGGCCGAACCATGACGGGAAGGACTCGGCAACCATCCCGTCATACAGTCGCTCGAAGGTCCCGGGGCAGCCGTAGAACTCATCGCACCAGGTCGCGAACTTCCGTTCCGGCTTCTTCTTCCCTTCTTCATACTTCTTGACCGACGACAGCGACAGGTGCGCCTTCTCGGCGAATTCACGCTGGAGCAGGCCCATCTGCCTTCTGCGGGCGCGCAGCTCCTCGATGAACATGGCACGGAACGTGGCGGGCTGCGTGCCCGGCTCTGCCGCGCTCATGCGCTGTCCCCTCACGGAAAACCGGATCTTCAGGTGGGCGGGCCGGTCCCGCTCCCTGAGTCGCCTTGGAGGGTGCGTCGGCGGGGGCCTTGGAAGTGGATGCGGAAGGCATCGCAACCCCCGCCGCGCACCCGGTAAGTGTACGGGCTGAACAGGTTATACGTCTAGTACGGGCTAGACATACCGGACATCCATGTTATCCTGCCTGCTCAGATACCGTCTGCCTCCGTGAGCCACGTGGACCACATGAACCCGATACCGCTGTACACCCAGCTGGCGGACATCCTGCGGGAGAGGATCAAGTCAGGGGAGTTGCCGCCGCGTTCGCTCGTGCCGAGCGAGAGCTACCTCCAGCAAGAGCATGGGGTATCCCGCGGCACGGTGCGCATGGCGATAAGCATCTTGCGCGATGAGGGTCTGGTGGTCACCATCAGCGGGCGCGGCACCTTCGTCAAGGGACGCGATCTTAAAGGCAAGTAATCCGCGGTTATTCCGGTTGCCGGGGCAAAGGAACACCGGCTGCTGACTGGTAGAGGTCAAAGAAATCTGTAACGCTGGGCGTTCCCTTGTGCGGGGCAAGCTGCCTGGCGATATAACGCAGGCGAGTATCAGTTCGCACCGAATTCGTGCGAGCCGCCAGGGCGGCCATGCGCACAGCGATATCGGCGGCATGCTCGATGTCGCCCAGCTGGACGTAATCTTCGGCGAGCCAGCTCAGGTAGAGCGAGTTCTCCCTGACGAGCGCCCCGTTGTAGCGTGACAGGGCATTCGTAAGCAGGCGTTCAGCGCGATCCGGCTTCCGCAGTTCTGTGTAGCAGCGCCCGGCCATCACGTCGATTTCCTCCCGGTTGAGCCAGTAGACCCAGTCAGGGTCGTTATCCCTGGCGCCAGCGCAGAAGCTTTCCTCGACCAGCCCGAGAGTCCGCTCACAGTCCCGGAGATCACCGGCCTTCGCCGCGGACCATGCCACTCTTTCCAGGAGCAAGGCGCGTGTCACAGGCGTCGCGTCGTGCTCGCCTCCTTTGCAGGCAGTGCGGGCAAGCACGACGGCCTCGTTCGGGTTACCTGTACTGGCTATCTGGTAGCTAAAGGTCGAGATGATATTGGCGGCCAGCGGCGCCTTGCCCGCGGCCCGTGCGGCTAGGACACCGCCCCGGACATACCGCGCCGCTTCGTCAGTCAGTCCTGCGTCAGCAGCAACCCACGCACCCAGTTGGGCGAGTTCACCGGTAGCCGTGAGTACACGTTTCGCCTGATCCTCTGTCAGCGAGGCCTCCGACAGGAGCTGCACCGTAGCGTCCTGCTCGTTCCGCACAAGGTCACGGCTCGCAGAGCCCGTGATGAAATCGTCGGCTCGGCGCAACTGGACGACGCGATGCTCTACGGCAGTGATCAGCGCGTCGCTTACCCGCCGGCCCGCGTTCAGTTCGATTACCTGCGGAGGCTCAGAGATGAGCCAGATGTGCGCGAGCCGTTCGATATCATCAACCGCCGAATGCTCAAGTGCAGCGTCAAAGCTTTGTGAAAGCGCGCGGGCATCGTCCCTGTCCTATTCCATGCTGGTCATAACAGTGAGCGGGAACGCAAATGGTTCTGTCTGAAAGGCCGGCTGATCATCAGTGGCACGGTTTTCCTCGCCTACCAGTAGAGAGAACTGTACCTTAATTCTATCAGGGGCGCGCTCGAGCGCAACGTCGAGTAGTTCTTGCATTCCGGGCTGCGGCCTGATTTCCGGCCGCTTCCGCCAGTTCGCCACGGTGCGGACGGATACGCCAAGGTGATTGGCGAACGATTCATTCGTCATACGCAGCGCTTCCCGCAGAGCGTCGGCCTGACTGCCGGTCCATGACGTGATTACCTGCATGCGCGCCTACCGGTCCAGCGAGTTGCATCGAAACTGCACTATGCCTGCACTGTGAATGCATGGCCCCGGGCGAGCTGCACAGAACATGCACTGAGACTGCATTAAGGGTGCATGGCTAATTCGCCGGAATGCCGGTGGAATTACGGGCATGGACAGCACATCGCCGGGAATCGGCAGCCAAGCCGGCCTAGAGATCGTCACGAGCATGATCAATCACCGCGGCGAGGTCGGACCTGAGTTCCACAAGCAGCTTGAGGATTTCGTCAAGCCTTTGTTCCAGCAGATCAAGGCGGGACCGCGGGATGCCGTTGTCAGGCGCGGTGCGGCTGCCGGCCTGTTCTGCGCGGCCTTTCAGCACCTGGTCGAGGCGCCCGGGCTCCCAGCCCAGAGCTACGGACAAGGCTTCGAGTGTGCGGCGGCTACGGCGGCGTTCGACGGTATGCCGCTGGATCTCCCGCACGACGGCCACCGACACGTGCGAGCGCTCCGCCAGCTCGCGCTGAGGCCAGCCCAGCTCGCGGACACGATCGCCGATAACCCGCGCGACCGCAGCCCAGTCCTCCGGATCGCCTTCCGACACGCGTTCCTCCGCGCTCCACTTCCAGCGCCGAGAGTAGCCGGTTCCTGCACGATCCCGCGGCAAACCGAGACCAACCGCGACCAGACGACCTCGATCCGTAATAACTATCAAGCTGAAATCAGCGCTACTTCGATGATTTCAGCTCTAGTCATGACCGTCCGGTCCTTCGCCATCCCCGCAGACAGCACACGGGACCAGTGAGCCATGATCACCTTTCTCATCATTCTCGCCGTGTCCCTCGCTCTTTTCCTGGGCGCGGTCGCCTTCCTCATCCTCATCGTGACCGGCATCCGCAAGAGGGACCGCGGTGACCTGGCCTCACCTCCCCGGAATCGTGTTGACGCCATCACCCGCCGCGTGACCGGGCTTGGCGCCCGGCGCAGCGGGGACAGCGAGGGGAGCGTTAAATGCACGCGCTTACCCACAGCGATTACCGCATGCCCGTAATCGCGGAAAACCTCCTCCGCCAGGCCATGATGGCGTGCCTGCTCCTCGCGCTCCCAAATCCATCCGAGCCATTCATGGCAAGCACGCACGGCGCCGGAAATCCCGCGAGCGACCAGGCCCAACCGAACGAGTCCGGCCAGGATCGTTCGGGTATCTGGCTGCGGAATGCCGCCGCCGGGCTGTGCCTGCTGGCCGCGGCCGCGGCGGTGGTCAGCTTCACCGCCCAGTACCGGCTGGTCCAGGCCACCCGCCGCCTGGCGGTGGTGGCCGGGCTGGAGGCCGCGATCCCCGACGCCGCCGCCCTGGTCTTCGCCTGCCTCGGCATCGCGCTGGCCCTGCACGGCCGCCGTGCCCTCCGCGCCCGGGCCCTGAACCTGGCCTCGGTCGGCGCCAGCGTGTTCATGAACGCCATCGCGGCCGCCCCCGGCTGGCGGAACCTGGCCATCTGGGCCATGCCTCCAGTCGCGTACGCCTTGGCGAGCGACACCTTGATCGCGGTCGTCCGCGCCTGGGCGCTGGCCCGCCACCAGCACGTTGGCACCGCGCTGGCCGCCGACGCGGCCACCCCGCTGGACATCCTCGGCGGCCTGATCTTGTGGCTGCTGCGCCTGGCCCTGGCCCCGGCCTCGACGCTGGCCGGGTTCCGCGCCTGGGTGCTGGCCGAATGCCCGGTCGCCCCCGGCCGCCGCGTCCCGTCCGTCCCCACGCCCGAGCCGGGCCCCTCACCGCACCGGGCCAAGGCCCGTAGCGAGACCAAGACGTCCCGCTTCCTTTCCTTGGTCACCGAACGGCACGGCCCTCTCGCCTCCGTCCCCCTTGATCGCATCTCAGCGATCAGCGCCCACCTGGCCCCAGCAGTCGGCCTGAACACCGGCGCCGCCCGCACCGCCCTGCGCAAAGCCGTCCTCGCCGCCCGCAACGGAGACGCCCGATGATCCTCAAGTACGCCATCGCCCTGGCCATCCTCCTGATCCTGGCCCTGGTGTTCACCTGGGCGTTCCTGCCCGCCCGCTACCTGCCCGGCAACCGCGCCCGGCACCTGCGCATCCGCCTGCACCTACGGCTCCATCCCGGCAAAGGCTTCGCCCACCTGTTCGGCCTGTGGCTGCGCTGGGGCCGCCTCGCGGCATTGCGCCGCTCCGGCCGGATCCGCGCCTCGCTGCCCCTGTGGTACCGGATCGCCGAACCCCGCCAGCACTCGGTGTTCCTCGGCCGGGCCCACTACCGGCACGCCCTACGAGTCCCGCTGGAGGAGCACCTGCTGGTGATGTCCCCGCCAAGGATGCTGAAGACCGCGTTCCTGGCCGATGTCATCCTGCGCTTCCCAGGCCCGGTCCTCGCCACCAGCACCAAACCCGACATCTACGCGCTGACCGCCGCCGTCCGCGCCGGCACCGGCCCGGTCCACGTATTCAACCCCCAGCACATCGGCGGCGTGGCCTCCACCTTCTGCTGGTCCCCGATCGACGGCTGCGAGGACCCGGCCACCGCCATCCGCCGCGCCGACGCGTTCGCCTTCGCGGTCTCCCAGAAGGGCGTCGAGGACGGGACCTTCTGGTCCGCCAAAGCCAGCGACTACCTGCGCGGCTACTTTCACGCCGCCGCCCTGGCCCGATACGACCTGCGCACAGTCGCCAGCTGGGTGTCGGGCGCCGACCCCGACGTCCCCGAGCGGATCCTGCTCGCGGCCGGTGCCCGCCAGTGGGCGCTGACCCTCGCCGAGCTGCGATCCGAGGCACAGAAGACCACCGCCACGGTCCGGATGGTGATGTCTCGCTCCCTGGCCTTCATGGCCGACCCCGACCTGGCGGTCAGCGTGCTCCCGGGCCCGGGCGGCGGGTTCGACATCCCGTCCTTCCTCGAAGACCGCGGCACCGTCTACCTGATCGCCGAAGCCCTCTCCGAACAGGCCCCGGTCGCCCCGCTATTCGCCGCCATGGCCTCGGAAATCCACTACGTCGCCGCCCAGCTCGGCCAAGCGTCCGACTCCAGCCGGCTCGATCCCCCACTGCTGATGGGCCTGGATGAGGTCACGCAAATTTGCCCTGTGCCCTTGCCCTCGTGGCTAGCTGACTCCGGCGGCAAAGGCATCCAAGTGATCGCCGTGGCACATGGCGAAGCCCAGCTCGCCGAACGCTGGGGTGACCACGGTCGCCAGATCGTCATGGACACCTGCTCGGTGAAGATGTTCCTGCCCGGCATCACCGCCACCACGACGCTGGAAGCGGCCTGCACGTTGTGCGGGCGGGCCTCGTGGAAGATCCGCGGCCAGGACCATTCCACCCGCCACGACGTGGCCGCGCCGGACATGATCCGCCAGCTGCCCGCCGCGTTCGCCCTGGTGATCCGCGGCAACTGCGCCCCGGTCATCGCCCGGCTGCCGCAGGCCTGGAAGAACCCCGCCTACCGCCGCGCCCGCCGCTTCGGCCACACGCCGATGGCCACCGAGATGGCCATGCACCCGGCCATCGACGATCCGCGCCTGATCATCCCCGACCACGTGCCCGCCGAATGGTTCCCCGACGACGGCACCTACCCCTGGAGCTGACCATGACCAGCAACGACCCGATCACCGCCGCCCTAGCCCAGCTCGCCGCCCACCACGAGCGGCTCACCGAACTCGATGACCGTGAGACCGGCCATTTCACCGTGCTCAGCGAGCGGCTGGCCGAGCTCACCGACCTTGTCACCGGCATCGGCCGCACCCTCGAACGCGACGGCGCCGTCCTGGCCCGGTTCGAGGCGCTGGACCGGCAGGTCACCGACCTGGCCGCGCAGCTCGTCCCGCCCGCCGACGGCCCTGACGGTTATCACCCCGGCCCGGCCCCGGCGTGGTGGAAGCTCACCGCCGCCGAACGCGGAGAACCCATCACGCAGCTGCGGGCCTGGGTCGAGCAGGTCTACCGCCCCGGCTACGGGCACCTGGCCGCCGCCCTGGGTCCGTGCTGGCCCTCCCACGACCTGTGCCTGTACGGCCTGGACATCCTCAGCCAGCTGTGGTCAGCCCTGTACCTACAGCCCGAACGCACCACCCGGCTGGTGTCCGCCCAGGCCGAATACCAGGCCCGCCTCCTGCCCGCCCTGGCAGAACAGCTGCGGGCCGAGACCCACCGCTGCGGCCACTCGCGCACCCCCGCGCCGATCCCGGGCCAGCCCAGGAGCACGCCATGACCGACGCCATCTTGCATCAGGCTCTCGCGTTCGCCCAGGGCGGCTGGCGGGTGTTCCCGTGCCGACCGGGGGAGAAGATTCCCGCCACCCCGCACGGCTACCGCGATGCCACCACGGACCAGCAGCAGATCACCGACTGGTTCGGCCGCGGCCGCGACTGGAACCTGGCCGTAGCCACCGGCGCTCCCGGACCCGATGTCCTGGACGTCGACGAGCACGGCGAGGCCGGGAACGGGTACGCCGCCTTCCGTCAGCTGCGCGACGCCGGGCTGCTGGATGGTGCGGGCGCCTACGTGCGCACCCCCAGCGGTGGCCTGCACGCCTACTTCGCCGGTTCCGCCCAGCGCAACGGCCATATGCCCGCCCATCACCTGGACTTCCGCTCGGTCGGCGGCTACGTCCTCACCCCGCCCTCCCGCGTCGACGGCAGGTCCTACCAGCTGGTCCGGGCACTGCGCGGCCGCGGCGCCCTGAACTGGGACGCCGTCCTGCGCCAGCTGAACCCCCAATGGCAGCCCCAGTCGCCACACCAGCCCCGGCCCGGCCACCAGGACCTCACCGGCCTGGCCCGCTGGGTCGCCAGCCAGTCCGAGGGCAACCGCAACGAGGGCCTGTTCTGGGCGGCCAACCGCGCCCTGGACGGCGACCTGGCCGCCGACCTGAGCCCCCTAGCCGCCGCCCGCCAGGCCGGCCTGGACGACAAGGAGATCACCCGCACCTTGACCTCCGCCCGCCGCACCCACCAGCCCCACACCGACCATCAGGCCGAAGCAGGTGAAGGACGATGAGCATCAACACCCCCGCCCCTACCGGCCCGCTCCCCGCTGACCCGCCGTACCCCAGCCGGGTCCCGGGCACCGTGTACGACCTGGCGCGCGGCCATGGCCGGCCCGCCGACGGCACGGCGGCCGCCGCGCTCACCGTGGCCGCCGACGATGCGCCCAGGGCCCGCCTGGACGCCGTCGGTACCCGGCTGCGGCTGCGTGCGCTGCACGTCATGGGCCACGGCTCGGCCCGCATCGCCCGCGCCCTGGACGTCAGCCAGACCACCATCAAGGAACTCGTCCGCGGCGATGCCCGCACCGTCAGCCCCGACCTTCGCGATGCGGTCGTCGACCTGTACGACGCCTGGTGGGACAAACGCGCCCCCGCGCGAACCCGCTCTGAACGCGCCGCCGCCACCCTCGCCCGCCGCCGCGCCATCGCCGGGAATTGGTGCGCCGGCGCCGCCCTCGACGACGACCAGCTCGACACCCCCGGCTACCGGCCCCGCTGGGGCTGGAAACCCGCCATCGGCACCGGTACCGCTCCCGATTTCAACCCGTCCGCACTACAGCAGAAAGGCGCGACGCATGCCCGACGACGAACACCTGACCCGGGCAGGTGAGGGCATCAAGCAGCCCGAAGACCCTGGCCCCCGCCACACATACCGGCCCCCTGAGTACGCGGTCGTCATTAGCGCCAGCGACTGGGTCAAAGAGCACTTCCCGGCCGCCGGAGCCAATCTCTGGGATGCCCTGCACACCGGCAAGGACCGCCACCGCGACCCCGAACCCGAACCTGACCTGGAAGCCGAGCCATGACCCCGACCCGGAAGTGATCGCCATGACCTTGACTATCAACGACACCGCTATGACCAGTGACCGCACCGCCCACACCGCCCGGTCGGCACCCGGCCGCCCGCATCAGTGGGAAGTGTCCTGGCTGCCCGGCCAGACCCTGGACCGCAATGCCGCTATCACCGCGATGGTCCTGGCCGACACCACCGCCGACCCCGACCTGCACGAGGGCCACCGGCTCTGGCCCCACATCCAGAGCTGGGCCGGGGAACTCGGCCTGACCGCACCCGACGCGATCACCCGGATCTCCCAGCCACCCGGCCACATCAACCGCGAGCAAGAGCCAGCCAGCCGGCAGCCAGACCGCGAGGCAGCCGATTGAACAGCCAGGCACGGCATCCGAACCAGCGGAACTCGCCCGCGTCACCAAGCCGAAGCTTGCCCAGATCGCCCAGAAACACCCTGTGACCGATGTATAAGACCGATAACGGCGCAGGACGCCCGACCGGACCCGCCTACCGGTTGCCGGAGGACGGGCGCTGCCCGACCTTGCCCTGTACGAGCGGCTCATCGCCGACGGCATCGCCGAAGCCGACAGCCGCAGCACCATCGTCGACCACATCACCGCCCGGCGGCTAGCCATCTGGCTGGCCGCCCGGCCCCAAGAACCCCTCTTCGCCCACGGCCTGGTCCGCTTCGTCGAAACCGGCGCCGTCCACACCCACCTCAAGACCGAGCTCCGCAAACACGCTCGCTCCGGCAACTACCCCGACCAGCAGCCGCATGCCGCCCGGCTCCTGCGGTACTGCAACAACCGGGGCACCGAGCTCGGCCCGATCGGGGAGAACTTCGCCGCCGCCTGCGACCAGATCGACCGCGCCGACGTCAAGCTCGCCCAGTTCCACGACCGGGTCCGCCAAGGCCGCGTCCACCCGTAGCAGGCCTGGCCCGACACCGACGGCCCCCGGATCCTCGCCCTGGCCCGCCACGACCCCGAGACCCAGACCGTCAGCCTCGTCCTGGACGCCACCACCGCCAACATCGCCCTGTTCGCCATCGCCGCCCACGCCGACGAACGCCAAGCCCACGTCCGCGAGGTCCAACGGTCCGGCCAGAACTTGCCCGAAGGCTCCTACGGCCGCCGCAACCGCCAGGCCATCGCCGCACGCGACACCCGCGTCGCCGCCCGTCTCCGCGCCGTCGAGGACGCCTATCGAATGGCGATCGAGCGCGGCGCGGCAGCAGAGCCGAAGGAGCCCACCCGGACACTCCGTTCTCCTGAGCTCCACACCGACAGAGAGAACGAGCTGGAGGCCGAGCCGTGACCGAACTGACCCGTCGGCGAGTCGCCGGGCAGACTGTCCCAGCCGAGAAGGCTGCATGACGGGGGAGCGGCAGGACCGTGCGTACGGCAAAGGCGCACGCATGCTGACGCTCGTTGAACTGTGCGAGTGGCTCAATATCACCGAACGCCACGCAAGGAAACTGGTCGAGCGAGACGCAATCCCATACCGCAAAGTCGGCCACCTGCTCCGTTTTCCCGAAGCCGAGATCGAGGAGTGGTCACATCCTGCCCGCCCTCCAAGCCAGCGGCATACTGGGAGCCCGCGAACACCAAATCAGCAGCTCAAGCATAGGGCAACAAGATCGATTCTCCCCAAATCCCTCATTGAATAGTGCCGAAAATAATCCAGGAAAGAGCGCTACCTATAGTAAGATTGGCTTAATGGCTCACCATCGGGCGGTGAGCCGGAAAACACAAGGAGAATGGGATGTCGAAAGGCAACCCGCGCGCTCTTCCGAGGGGAATCACCCCGAAGACACGCACCAAGAACGGCAAGACGGTTCCGGTCGTCACCGAGGATGGGACACCGGTCTACCGGGTCCGCGTCTGGGATCCGGTGCTCAAGAATCAGATCGAGCGCGTCGTCGAGGGCCTGGACGCAGCCAAGCAGTTGCTGGAGGAGTTCACCGAGGCCAAGCGCCGCCCCGGTCGGCTCACGGCCGAGCGTGTGCGGTTCGCCAACGTGGCGGCCCGCTACCTCACGGCCTACAAGACCAAGCGCGACGGCACCCCGCGCCCCAGGTCGTCGCTGGCCAAGGAGCTAGCCTGCCTGAACATCTACATCGTCCCGGTTCTCGGCAACGCATGGATCGGCGACCTGGACCTCCCCGACCTCAACGAGACGATCCGCGGCCTGACCCTCCAAGACGGCAGCCCGGCGTCTGGCGGCACCAAGAGCACCGTGGCTTCTGTGCTCCGGCGCCTGTTCGCCTGGGCTCGCGAGGAACGCGTCATCCCCACCAATCCGGCGCTGGAACTGCGTACCGGCTGGGGCGGTTCCGTGCGCCGACGCGTCCTCATCCCCAGCATCCCCCAGGTCCTTCGGCTGGCCGCAGCGCTAGATGAATTCAAGCCGGGCCTCGGCGACGTCGCCATGGTCCTGGCCTTCACCGGGCTGCGCTGGGAGGAAGCCGTCGCCGTCCCCATCGAGAACGTCGACCTCGACGGCTAGTGGATTATGGTAGACCGCACGGCCAGCGAATCGGGCGGACGCCGGGATATCCGCGCGGACCTCAAGACCCGGGCCGCCGAACGAGTCGTCGCCATTCCCGATATCGCGATGCCCGCGGTCCGCCGCCTCGCCCAAAGCGGCGCCGCCGGACGCGAGCGCTCCGAAGGCGAGCTTTACGGAAGGCTGATCAACGGAGAGCGCGGCGGCTATCTCGGCTACGCGATGTGGCGCCGCTACCTGAAACTGGCCCACGGCTACACCGCCTCCCACAAGGACGGCATCGTCAAATACACCGCGCACGAACTGAGGCACGTGTGCGCAAGCCTCCTAATCGCCTCAGGCGCCACCGATATGCAAGTCGCCAACCAAATGGGCCACAGCAAGATCGAGACCACCAAAAACATCTACGGCCACCTATTCGCCCAGGACCGCGCCTTCATCCTCGAGGCCATGAACCAGGCAGTAAGCCGCCTCTACGTCGAAGACGACCCAGCAGAGCAAGCAGCCTGACCCAGCTGCAAGAGGCCCCGGGAACGGGGTTCCCGGGGCCTCGCGATCGGTCCTGGCCCTACACCCGTAAGGTCAGAAACATCACTTGGCCAATTAGTACGCACCGGCGGCCTATGACGCCGACTCCTTGCCAAAGAAATCCTTGGTAAAAGCAGTCTTCCATCCGTCAAATTCACTACCTGGAGTGACGGTGAAGGTATTAGCAGGGTCGAGAGCGCTGCCTGCCCAATATCTCGCCAATTCATTAGTGGCAATTGAGGCTATAGAAGGAGTCGCAGCCTTGACGTATTCCCGTTTCAGGAGTGAGGCTTGGGCGAAGGTGTGATACAGCGGGTCCGCGAATCGATATCTGCGGTCGAAGCCCAGCCTGACGACGCTTCCTCGCCCATCTTTCGTTAGCTCCTTCAGGTACTGGGTAAGGTTCCCCGTAGGGTAATCATGTGCATCGTGCCTTATATTACTCAGTATCTCCGCCGCTAGCATTCCTGACAACGGACCTGATGCCATCGCAGCAAGGATCAAGCGACAGTTATCAAACTTCCTTACCGTATGGCGCCTGAGTGCCTTCTCGAATCGGGCCTTCAGCGTATCTGATGACTCTCTAACGTAGCGCTCAATAGCCGCCTTCAGGTCTGCAGTGGTGAGAACTCTCGTAGCTGCTTGGCGAATAACCACTTGTGTCTCGAGACAAACGTTAAGAGCAAGTTGATGGCAGACGCTCGGCACCCCTACTGAGTATTCTACTATTGGCTCCACTAGTTCGGCCAGATTTACGTTTAGTAGTCTCTGCCCGTTTACTAGGATGGCCTCAAGCTCTTCTTTATTCATAAGCGGCACAAGGAGCTCTGAAACACGGTTAGACATTTCTGGATCGTATTCTACGACCTGTCGCGCGGTATCGGTGGCGCCGATTGTAATAGTCTTGACCTCAGGATAGCTGGCGCTAACATCGGAGAAGACCTTCATTGATTGGGCGAAAGGAGTCTTCGCGTCAGGCTGCATCTTGTGAAAGTCTTCAACTACCCAGCACATATGCTGCTCACCTAGGAACTGCGCCAATCGCTGCGCAGTAAGCTGTGGGGGAATTATCCGGGTCTGTGATTCAGTAGTGCTCTTCGACAGGTTTGCGTCGATTTTGGCCCTGATTCGCAGGAAATCAGCCTGTACACCTGGCGATATGCTCCGCGTCCGTTGGGAGCTTCTTCCCTCAACATAGTATGTGTCCAGCTGATCGAAGGCGTCGAGAAGCAACTCTTCATAGGTCGTCGTCGTCGAGCATTGGGTTGTAATGTGCGCAGGATACGTCTGCAGCAACTTGTTTAGAAGAAGCGTAGACTTTCCGGATCCGCTTTCACCGTAAACTATTAGCTGCTTCCCCGGAGTGAGGAGCGCATCGACGAGTTGATCATTTATTTCTTTTCGGCTGACAAAGTTTAGCTTCGCCTGAGTTGTTGGCGTGAACACACCATATACGTCATAGGTCGACGCCATTGATGTGCCCCGCCCTTCCTTGTACATGTACAAACCAAGCAAGTCTGAATGGTGCTACCCTTGTTGGCGGAGAGATCGCGCTGGGCCCGGCAACACTCCTCCAGCGCACTATACCGGCATTCTCGCGAGTAGGCCCTGTATCAGCGGCTCTGCGAGCAGCCAGATCTGAGGGTGGCGGCCACCAGGGCTCGGTACCACAGAAATTGATCTTGAGTGACGTCCCTTCCTCCTGAGGGCGGCTCTAGGTGCTCTAAGCTATCTCGACTCGCAGTCACGACTACGCTGACCTCGGATGCACTGCAAGCCCCAGAGTGTCTGGTGGCGGGAGAGGGGGTTGACACGTGGCTGACCGACTGTTTGTTGATCTTGCCGCCGACGGGCGGGTGTCGGTCAGCACCATGCTGGAGGGTGAACTGCCCGGCGGTACGGCTGGCGAGCCGGGCGTGCTGGCCTGGCCCCTGGACGCTGATGCGCTAGAGGAACTGCGCTGGTACCTGGAGGATTACCTGCGAGCGCCGTTCGGCGTATACGAGGAACGGGGTCCGTGGGTGGCGGCTCGGCTGGCTTCATGGGGCGAGGCTGTGTTCGGGACGGTATTCGGCCCGGGCCCGGCACGGGACGCCTACCAGCGGATACGGGCCCGGGCTGCCGGGGTCCAGGTGGTGGTCCGGTCGGGTTCGGCGCCGCTGCTGGGGCTGCCGTGGGAGCTGATGCGTGATCCAGCGCGGAAGCTGCCGCTTGCGCTGGATCGGGGGGTGGCCGGGATCGACCGGAGCTTGCCGGCGGCAGACCTGGGCACGGCTTTCGACGTAGTGGCGCGCAATCGGCTGCGGGTGCTAATGGTGATCAGCCGCCCGGTCGGCAGCGCAGATAAGGGATACCGGATACTCGCCCGGCCGCTGCTGGAACGGCTGGAGGCGGTTCGCGGCCGTGTAGACCTGGTGGTGCTGCGCCCGCCGACCCTGGATGCCCTGGCCAGGACATTGCAGGAGGCGGATGCAGCGGGGGAGCCATTCCACGTGGTGCATTTCGACGGCTACGGCGTACTAGAAGGCCGCCGCGCGGCCGGGTCGGCCACGCCGGGGATGTACCAGGATGCGGCGTCCGGGGGGGTGCTGGTCTTCCAGGCCGACGGCGGGGGCCCCGATCCGGTGTCGGCGACGCGGGTGGCGCAGGTCCTGGCGGCGGCCCGGGTACCGGTGGTGGTGCTGAACGCGTGCCAGTCCGGTGCTGTGGGCAAGCAGCTTGAGGCCGCGGCGGCCACGAGCCTGCTGCACGGCGGGGCGGCATCGGTGGTGGCGATGGCCTACAGCGTGTACGCGGTCGCGGCTGCGGAGTTCATGGCCGCGTTGTATGAGCGACTGTTCGCCGGAGACTCGGTCAGCGCGGCGGTGACCGCCGGGCGGCAGCGGCTGTTCCGCCATCCAGATCGGCCAAGCCCGAAGGGGGATCTGCCGCTGGCCGACTGGCTAGTGCCGGTGCATTATCTGCGCCGGGAGGTACGGTTCCCCGGCCTGGTCACCGCCCGCCCGGCGAGCGGCCCGTCGCTGGACCAGGCGCTGGACCAGCTCGTCGGCCAAGAGTCCGGTGCGGGCGGGGCGCTGGCGCCGGTGGGAGTGTTCACCGGGCGGGACGGGCTGTTCTATGAGCTCGAGACCGCGGTCCGGCTGCAAAGGGCGGTGGTACTGCAGGGTCCGTCCGGGATAGGGAAGACTGAGCTGGCCAAGGCGTTCGGCCGATGGTGGCAAGACACTGGCGGGGTGGAACAGCCTGGGTGGGTGTTCTGGCATTCCTTCGAGCCGGGCCTGGCTTCCTTCGGCCTGGACGGCGTGATCACCGAGATCGGCTTGGCCACGTTCGGACCCGACTTCGCCCGCCTGGATGCCGCGCAGCGAACGGGTCTTGTCGAGAATTTCCTGCGGGACCGGCATGCCTTGCTGATCTGGGACAACTTCGAGAGCGTCCGCTCACTGCCTGACCCGTCGGCAGCTACTCCGCCGCTGGATGAGGCCGGATGCCAGCAGCTGCGCGGCTTCCTACATCGGCTCGCTGCAGGCGGGCGCAGCGCGGTGCTGGTCACGAGCAGCTCGGACGAGGCCTGGCTCGATCAGGACACTGCGTCTAGCCCGGGAGGCGTAGCAGCGCCGGTCAGGCTGCTCCGGATCCGGGTCGCCGGGCTGACGCCGGAGGAGGCCACCGAGTATGCCAGCGACCTGCTGGCGCCATACCCAGCGGCAGCGCCCCGCCGGGATGGCCGGGCCTTCGGTGAGCTGATGCAATGGCTGGATGGGCATCCGCTGAGCATGCGCCTGGTTCTGCCGCACCTGGAGACAACCGTCCCGGAGGCGCTGTTGGCTGGCTTGCAAGGGACGGCGCAGCTTCCGGGGTGGGACGACGATCAGGGCGACCGCCTGACGTCTCTGATTGCCAGCCTCGGCTTCTCCTATGCATGTCTGGACTCTGAGCACCGGCGGTTGCTTAGTGGCGTCTGCCTATTTCACGGCATCGTCGATGCTGACGTGCTGAGCGCTTTCTCGGCTGTGGACGGTGTCCCTCAGAGATTCCAGGGGGTCAGTCGGGAGAGATGGGGTGAGGTCCTGGACGCCGCAGCAGGAGCTGGGCTGCTGGCTGGGCTTGGCGGCGGTATGTACCGCCTCCATCCGGCGCTGCCCGCCTACATGGCCGCGCAGTGGCGCACAGAGGAACCCGATGGCTATGACGGTCAGCGGGCCGCCGCGAGTCGGGCACTGCTGGCGGCGTACGCGGCGTTCGGCGGGTGGCTCATGCGGCAGATTGGTTCCGGCGACGTCGGCTTCGCCTACACCGTCATCAGCCTGCAGCGGCGTACCATGGGCTACTTTCTCGGCTATGGGCTGGACAAGCAGCTGTGGGATGAGGCGCAAGCCATCGCTCAGCCACTTATCCGCTACTGCGATAGTCGCGGCCAATACGCGGAAGCATCCGCGTGGACGGACCGAGTCCGCCTAGCTACGGAAGACGCCGACGGCACCCCGCCGGCCCTCGACAGCACCGCAGGGGCCCTCTGGCTCTTTTTCATCGCCGCGCTAGCCCAGCGGCAGGAAAAAATCGGACGGCCGGATGTGGCTGAGCGTACTTATCGTGAGATCTTGACAGTGCTTCAGGCGCAGCCAGAGTCGCCGCGGCTGCAAGGAAGTCTTGCGGCCACCCGTCATCTTCTCGGCAGGGTGGCGCAGGATCGGGGGCGGCTGGATGAGGCCGCGGACTGGTACACCCGGTCCCTGGCCGTCGAAGAGCAAACCGGTGACCAGCACCGGATGGCATTGACCTACCATGAGCTCGGCAGGGTGGCGCAGGCTCGGGGGCGGCTGGGTGAGGCCGCCGACTGGTATGCGAAATCGCTGGCCATCAGGGAGCAGCTCGGTGACCGGCCCGGGATGGCCACCAGCTACCACCAGCTCGGCAGGGTGGCGCAGGACCGGGGGCGGCTGGATGAGGCCGCCGACTGGTATGCGAAATCGCTGGCCATCAGGGAGCAGCTCGGTGACCGGCCCGGGATGGCCACCAGCTACCACCAGCTCGGCAGGGTGGCGCAGGACCGGGGGCGGCTGGATGAGGCCGCCGACTGGTATGCGAAATCGCTGGCCATCGAAGAGGAAACCGGTGACCGGCACCGGATGGCCACCAGCTACCACCAGCTCGGCATGGTAGCGCAGGCCCGGGGGCGGCTGGAGGAGGCAGCGCGATGGTATGCGCGGTCCCTAGCAATTCAGGAAGAACTTAGCGACCGGCCAGGAATAGCGTTGAGCTATTTCCAATTCGGCCTGGTCGCGCAGGACCGGGGGCGGCTGGATGAGGCCGCGGACTGGTACGCCCGGTCCCTGGCTATCGAAGAGGAGTTGGGCAACCGGCCCGCGATGGCGTCCACCTACGGACAGCTGGGGCTGCTCGCCGAAGCGCGCGGCAGTCTCAGCGAGGCGCTGGAGTGGGTGGTCCGGTGCGTGGCGCTATTTGACGACTTTCCGCATCCATCCACCGAGCCGGGTCCCTATCACCTGGCCCGGCTGACCCACCAGCTAGGGATCCCGGCTCTGGAGGCCCGCTGGCAGAAGGTCACCGGCAGCCCGCTGCCCGATGCCATACGTGACTACGTCCGCTCCTACGACCCAGATTCGCAGGACACACCCGAAGGAGCCGACCAATGAACGACCCGGACGCCATCGCCGCGCGGGCAGTGGCGCAGCAGCTCGAGGCCGAGGTCGGGCCGGGGCTTGGGGACCTAGGTCGAGGCGATACTGGCCACCCGGGCATTCCGGTCTGTGCCGCCGCAGTACGTCGACCCGGTGGCTCTGGCCAGGCTGGTCGTAGCCTCTACCTCCCGCAGGAGATCGGCAGCAAGCCGCCTGACACAAACAAGGAGGCCCCCGGGAATCGGGCTCCCAGGGGCCTCGGCGCAATCGGCCCTGGCCCTACAAACCGTAGGGCCAGAAACCAAATTCGCTAGGACTAACACGACCAAAACATCAGGTCACAGACGTGGGCCGTACTGGATTTGAACCAGTGACCTCTTCCGTGTCAGGGAAGCGCTCTCCCGCTGAGCTAACGGCCCGCAATGCCTCGCCGAGATGCTACCAGAGCCGGAAGCCCTCCGCGCGCCCCGGC
>Ga0310038_10001322_pt1 | contig 19014 bp, 17 predicted proteins | sample Sb_taG_6_FD_200461 | JGI IMG/M metagenome (GOLD analysis project Ga0310038, IMG submission 200461) | Peat soil microbial communities from Weissenstadt, Germany - Sb_50d_4_PS metaG (v2) (version 2) | ecosystem: Environmental > Terrestrial > Soil > Wetlands > Peat | place: Germany: Weissenstadt... | reverse complement strand
GTTTCACTTGGTGTGGTGATCTGCCCATCCCGTGCCCACCATGCTGCTAGGCCCCGGAGCCAGGCTGCAGTCGACGCCAGCCGCGCGATACGACGCGACCGGCTGCGTCAGCGCCGAGATGAGCAAAGGAAGCACTGCACCCGGTACTTCGACGGCGCCGGGCCGCGGAGTTCAACCACTCGCGCGGCACGCCGGACGGACGGTTTGGCTGGTGCCGGTCTTGCATACGTCAGCGGACAAGAAACGCAGGTATGCGGAGGATCCCGTGTGCGCGGCTGCCAGCAGGGCGCGGGTAAACGCCCGCAGGACCAGAGCCAAGGCCCAGGCCGTCGCGGAGCTGGCCGCTAAGATGGTGTACCCCGGCGAGTCTGGAGGCTTTTGCACCTGGGATGCGCCATAGCGGCACGGAAGAGGCGGATCGCCCCGGGGAGCTTAGGTTCTGATACCTGAGGGGATTCAGATTCGCAGGCATAATGGCCTACAGACTTGCCGGGGCGGATCATCCACGGCAGTTGAGGGAGCGGTCAGCGTAACCGCTCCCACTGGTCCCGTCCGTGGCTATTTCTGCTCCCGTCCGTGGCCTCCCAGGCCTGCTGCGCACGGACGCATTGCGGACGGGGGCGGCCGGTGGCGGAGCCTCGAACGGCGTATGCGCTGGTCAGCGGCGTTTGACTCGGATAGAAGGAGAGCGGTCTGTAAAACCGTCGGCTCAGCCTACGTTGGTTCGAACCCAACACCTGCCACCACCTGCGAAAACGGCCCGCTAGCTAGGAATTCTCGGCTATGCGGGCCGTTTCTTCTCTGTCCCGTGGTGTGTCATCTTGTAGCGCTGCGGGCCGCTGTGTCGCGGTGTCCACGGACGCATAGCGGACGGAATTCGTGCCCCATCACGGTCGGTGCGCACCGTCGGCTGTTTCACGGACGGCCACGGACGGGCCGCGCCAGCGGCGTGTTCTGGCTTGACGTGCGCCGCTAAGCCGGGTTGGCGGGAGCTTCGGCGATCGTGTTGGCGGCGTGCCGGCCCTTGGCCGTCGTGTGCCCGCGCCCGCTGAGGACGCCGGGCTTGATGTCATTCGCCGTACCCAGCCCGCGGTGCCGTTCCGCGCCGCACGGGTCTGCGTCGCCTCGTCGGCGCCCCGGCCGGAACCGCACGCCGTCCGTCGGCCTCGGCCCGCGTGCGGTCGCGCTCGCGCTGATTTCACCAGCCCGCGTACCTGCTGGTCAGCGCGCGAATATACCTGAGACGTACCTCTGCATGCGCGGTCCTTCGGTAGACCTCGGCCGGGGCTGGTGACGGGACTGACCGCGCGCCGTGTTGGCGGCGGCGCGGCGGGCGGATGGTGACCTGGTCCGGACTGCCGCACGGCTGACTCTGGCACGTGACTGGCGTGTACCTGGCGCAAATGGGCCGCGCGGCTGACGGCGAGGTGCCTGCTGGTTGGCGGGTCCCCTTAAGGGGCCTTGAGGGGTGCTGGGGTAGTGCGTCATGCGTCACCAGGGCAGGGCATCTGAACGCTGGACCGCCACGGGAATCTTGGGGCTTTGATTCTCGGGAAGATGCAGGCTCACGGCGGCATGGCGGTCCGCAGACATGGCAGCCTCCAGACTTGCCGGGGCGGACCACGTCCTCGGCGAGCGGCATCTCTGGAAGGTCCTGGCCGAGTACGCCCGGCACTATTACGGCCACCGTCCCTACCAGTCCCTGCAGCAGGAATCCCCGCAGGGTCGGCCTAGCCGAGCAGTCGATATCACCGCCCGGATCGAGCGTGGAAAAGTGCTCGGCGGCATAATCAGCGAGTACCGCAGAGCGGCCTAGCGAACGCGAAACACCAGGTCAGCACCTATGCGTGAGTTTTGGCACGGCACAGGCGCCGCCTGCCCCAGGTCCTCGCGCAGGCACCGCAGTGTGGGCCTTGCCCGCCGGGCCATCGCTAGTCGTCCTCCTCCACGCCGCCGACCGCCTCCAAGCCGACCGCCTGCTCGCCCTCCTCCTAAACGGACTGCGTTACGGCGATGACCAGACTCGTCCGTCAGGCCCGCAGGTGCGTGTGCAGGACACTGTTGATGTGCCTGACCGCCGCCGCCAGGGCGCTGTCCATCGGCTTCCTCGCCGACGTGACGCTGGTGCCGGGGTCGTACAGGAAGTCGAGCAGGTAGCCCTCCGATACCGTCCAGTACTCGAGGTATTTCGGTGAGCCTGATTTCCCGTAGCCCATGTCCAGCAGCCTCGTCCCGTCCGCCGTGCGCGTGAAGGCGCTGTCATCGGTGTAGTTCATCCCGTCCTGGTAGGAGAACCAGTGGGGTGAGTAGCAGGTACGCGGCAGGTCTCTCAGGTAGCCCGGGAGGCGCTCTTCCCCGATCCGGGTGAGCGGGGCAACTTCGATGGCCACGTCGGCGACGTCGGTATTGCCCTGCGTGAGCTGGTAATCAGCGCTGGCGGCGGAGCTACCGAGCCAGTCGTCGGAAGGCTCGGCCGCTCCGCATGGTGCCGGCGGAAGGACATACGCCGTCGTGATCGGTTGTGTTCGCGGGGCGACCGTCGAGTTCCACGCTTGTAGAGAGGATCCGTTCCCTGCGGCCAGCGACACCGCGCTCAGCGGCACCGGCTTGACCTTCTGGCGGGCCGGGGACACCGGCTCGGGCTGCTGCGAGAGGCTGCCCTCGTACGGCATACTGTCGCCAGCCTCGGCGATGCACGCGGCGTCGGACACCTGGTTGTTTTCCCAGTTATCCTCGCTCGGGTGAAAATACCAGAGGGCGTAACCTCGGAGGTTGGAGCCGACGGCCTTGTTGAAGGCCTGGGTACACACGGCTTCGCTCTCCTGGGTGGCTAGCGCATCACCGGGATAGGGGGTCGAGGTCGCGTCCCCGATGCTGATCAGGCCGAGAAACTGTCCCCAGTGTATGGCCGAGCACGGGATCACCGGAAGTGACGTGATCCTCGCACCGGGGTCCGGCTTGTACTGGATGCACTGGCCGTCTTGGAGCCCTGAAACGCTCGTGTCGACCACTATGGGGCCGGATGAATGGTGCAGGGCATAGGCGGCAACCAGGATGCCGGGGACGATGGTGCTGACGATTGCAAGAGGCCACGGGTAACGTCGGCGGCGCCCGGGCCTGACCGGATAGCCGCCCGGGTTCCCCTGAACGTGGGCCGCCTGGAAGGCGGGCCTGGCTGACGCGGCGCGGGCCGAGCTGCCCTGGGAAGGCAGCGGGCCATCGCGGAATGGGAACTCATCCGGGTACCGTGTGCGGAGACGGGAGATCTCGAAATGGCCAAGCACGGTGATTGACGTCGGGCCGCCGAGCAGGACCAAGAGCGAGATAACGAGTGGCACGCCTGTCCCGATAGAACCAGTCAGCAGGCCCTGGCACGCAACCCACCACGCAAGGATCGCTCCGATGGTTGGCGGTAGCAGCGGATGACCATCGCCAAGCCGGCACATCCCCACTGTTATGAGATAAATCGCTCGAAACCAGAACGGGACAAATATGAGGCAGATAGGACCGCCGACCATGATGATAACGAAATCGATGAGGCCATTGCCGATGCCGAGCAGGTGTTCCAGGCCTCGGAAGCACCCGTATGCGATGAGGCAGATGAGCGCCACCTTCACGGGATAGCTCATCATCTGGCGGAACGCTTCATCGCGCTTTCCGCGCCTTGTGAACAGTACAACCAGCACCGTTGCGGGAACCACGAGAATCAGTCCCAGTCTCATCGGCTTCGAAACATCCCCGAGAACGGGATAGAAGCTCTCGGCAATGCTCGTGGTCGGCTGATGGTAACGAAATCCGACTGCGACCAGAATGGCCACGCCGATAAGGGCGCGTGCCTTATACAGCCAGCCCATAGTCTGGTCTTCGTCATGCAAGTAGCTGCCCGCCGGACGGAAGATTTGGTCGGCATAGCGCAACCCGGCGGATGACATATCAATTATCCACACCCTGGCAACCCCCTGGGGGAAGGGTGCCCTCATCATTTAACGCTAAACATAAATGGATATCTCATTGACGCGAGTTCTGGGACTGGTGGGACTGGATTTGGTCTAACGGTTCAGGGGGGCTAGTGATCCTCGAAGCCGGACTGGTCGAATTTCAGGATGCGGGCGTTTTGGTTCGTGTGAGTGCCGATAACTCTGTCACAGTCGCTGACCTGGTGTCTTGTGCTGGATAAGGGATGGTCAGGTTAGGCACCTGGCTGCGCGGGGCCTCACGGTCAGGCACTGTGGGTACTCGTGTCAATACGATTCGCTTACCTTGCGGTGCTGCGCATCTTCGGCTGGCTGGCCCTGCTCGCCCGGTCTGACCGGGCCAAGGACGCCGAGATCCTGATCCTGCGTCACGAGGGCGCCGTGCTTCAGCGCCAGGTCAAGGCCCCGAGGCTGTCGTGGGCCGATCGGGCGGTCCTGGCAGCCCTGGCCCGGCTGCTGCCCACTGGTCATCTTCGCCGGATGCGCCTGATCATCTCGCCCCGGACCATGCTGCGCTGGCACGCCGACCTGGTCAGGCGGCGGTGGGCCTACCCGCACCGCAGCCCGGGACGGCCTCGCACCGCGCAGGCCATTCGTCGCCCTGATGGCGACCTTGGCTTCTTGCTCGGATACGTTCCGGCCGAGCTCGTGCCGGCACGTCTGCACCCAGCGTTCCATGATCGAATTCATTCTCGGCATCTGGACCCCGCTCAGCACGACCTCGATCCCCGCGTCCTTAAGCTTAGGCAACGCGGTTGGCCCACGCACGTCAGGTCCCTGCCCGGCGGGGCCAGATCAGAAGAGAACCACCGTCCCCGCGCTGCTCCCGGTGGGGCCAGATCAAAGGAGGCTAACCCGTCACCGCGGCAGTTCGACACTTGCAAGCTGGATTATTCGACGCGCTGGGACAGACGCCAACCCTAGAAGCAGCACAGAGCCGGCATCTCGGACTGAGTAACCTGTCCCGCGTTGCCGATCATGTCGGTCGGCCTTCGCTGCATGCTGGCCTCGGAGAGGCCACCTGTGATCTCGTCGACTACGACCTTTGCACGGAGCTAGGGTAGGCGGCGACGCAGCGTCACTCCCGGCTGCCATCTCGAAGCAGGATTTGCTACATGGGGGTTGACTTTCCTTACTATCAAATATAGGTTCGAACTATCGAACGGATATTCTATCGCATGCGATGTCGGTGGTTGACATGATGAACTCTCAATCGGCATATGGCCAATGTGAGGCCCTGTTCGCCGCGTACCCGCTGGCTGTGCAGTGCGTCGACTGGGCCGGGGAACTCCATGCGATGGTCCTCATGGTCCACGACGGTGATCGCTCCGATTTCTACATGCTTGCCCGTGACCGCAGCGAAGACAAGCCCTTCTACTCGCTGGCGTCCTGGCGGCCGGAGGGATCGCGCGTGGACATCGAGGCTGACTGCGTTGCCGTTCCCAGTGCGACGGCAAGCGTGCTGAGCCGAGGAATACCGCTTCCTTGCCATGGGTCGCTCTTCGGGTGGCTGCAGGAACGCGAGGTAACCGCCCTGCTCGCTGTGTACACAGAGTACGCGCCGGAGTACCCGGAGCCAAGCTGGGCCGTGATGCCTCTAGCTGACGCTCCGGCGCAGCGGTGGCCGCCATTCACCGGGCAGCATTTCGGTTCATGGTTCTGGGAGTACCACGGTGCCGGGGCACTGGTGTCGCTGGCGGCACTCGTCGCGGCGAACCCAGGAACGGTTTTCTGGACAGGTATCCAAGGGATGCCTGGCTGGGATTGCTGCGTCGTATCCCGGGACCTCAAGAGCGACACAGGATATGTACTCGCGCGTGGCTCCTATCTCAACTACCAGGCGTTGCAGCAGGGGGTGAAAGTGCCGCCGCCCGATCGATGGCCCACGGGTGTGCTCAAGACCGATCTAGCTCCGCTGCTGAGGCCACTGGCTGATGCGAGCCGCTGCTAGGGGCCGTCGGCTGGATGGGGTCTGTACAGCCTACCCGTGTGAGGCAGATAATTACGGCACGGAAAGGGTCTAGTGACCACGCTGCCGTCAGCTCGGCCAAGCAGGGGATCTATCGTGAGCGGAAGCCGGAGGGGTTCGGGGCACTTTCTCGCGGTCGCCCCGCTCCGGTCGCTAGTCCGCCTGTCGCTCTTGGGCTACTCCTACGACTATGGGCGCCCTCCGGGTGCGAAAAAGAAACGCTATATCCACGTCATCTGTCCTGAAAAGGGCTGCAGGAATGAGCGGTGGGTATTGGCATACTCGCCGACCTTGCCCAAACTGTGCGGTCGCCACGAAGGCGGACGAGTTAGAATGGTAAAGTGCGAGGAGTGCCTGGCTAACCCAGGACTTCACCCGCCTCCGAGAGAATGGCGATGAGCGGAACAGTCCCTCTTGGGAACGTAGCCACATCGACCTCGCCAAGGTTCAATCTGGTCGGCCTCGCGCCCTCAGCTTTGCTGGCCACCGCTATCGGTGCTCTCGTCGCGAGCGGCGCTTTCTCCGGCGTACCCAGCCTTCATCTGCTGCTTGCGCGGTCCGGCAAGGTCAATGTCTTCATTGCTAGCGTAATATTCCTCGCGGTGTTCTGTGCCGCACTTGTCCTGCAGCCATTCCAACTGCTGCTCGTCCGGGTCCTCGAAGGGTACTGGGAAGGCGTTCCGGTTCTCCGGCACCTGCAATGGGCGGGGATTGAGATCAACCGACGCAGGCGCTGGAAAATCAACGTGCTGGAAGACAATACAGAGCGGGCTCTTCAGCTTTACCCGCCAACGACCAACGACCTACTCCCTACCCGGCTGGGAAATGTACTGCGGTCGGCTGAACGCCAGGCGGGCGAGAAGCACGGCTTCAGCGAACCAGTCGAGATGCTTCCAAGGATTTACCCGTACATATCGCCGCCACTTGCCGAGAACCTGCGCGACGCGCGCAATGACCTCGACATCGCTTGCCGGATGTGCGCGGTGCTCTGGACCATAGCACTGCTCGTCGGCTGCACGCTGACCGCTGATGGCGCCGTCGCTGCTTCGGTCGGCGCGTGGCTGGCCGCTCCGGCTGCAGCGGCCCTTTTCGGCGTCTTCGCCTATAGGGCGGCAGTTCGGTGCGCCGGGGATTACGGACGGGTACTCTATTATGTCTTCGACCTTCACCGCCGAGATCTCATCCGCGCACTTGGCTACGTGCCACCGGAAGGTCCAGACGAGGAGAAGGAGCTGATAGAGGCACTTACCACGTGGCTCATAGAGAGGGAATCAGCAGCTCCGGCTAGTTACCGGGAGAAACCACCACAGGATCTTGCTCCCTGAGGTCTACGCCGCCGAAGAAGCCCAGATTAGCGACCACCGCCTGTGCCTGATGCGTGTCTTCATCGTAAAGCGGCCTACCGCTGACAGGTCGTCCGAGTCGCATAACGAATGCCTCGTGATGATGGATGCGCACTTTTGGGTGCCTGACCACGGTGACGTTCCCGAGGCAAACGGTGATCTCGATCATGACTGCTTCGTCCGGAGACCATCCTTCCGGCAGGCACTCTCTGGTGTCCAATTCGAGGCGCCCACAGAACACGTATACCTGTATCCGCGCGAGGTCGGCTGACATCTCCGGTAGCACCACCGCCGACCGAAACGCCACCACCACGCGCTGGGACGGGCCGGTCCCCCTTGCCGGAGAGGCGCGGGCCGCCAGGTATGCCAGTACCAACCCCGCTGCCATCAAGCCCACGCTGGCGGCGAATGGCCAGACGGAGATGGCTATCAAGCGATGGACGATCGCGAACGCCACGCAGGAGGCAGCAATCAGGACCGCAGACGCGCCGCGGTGCGGACCGGGCCGGGGCGACCGGATGAGGATGGCCATGCCAACGATCAGTGGCAGTGCCGGCCACCAGTCGGGCACAGTGCTCAGGATCGCCGTAAGCATCCCGACAGCACGCAGCATGAGCCATAGCCCCATGAGGAAGCACGCCGCCGCGACGACGCCCTTTGCCAACCGCATATGCGCATCCTGCCCGCTACCGGCTTTGACCAGTTACGTTTGCCCTTAATTGGCAGGCCCGGACACGGAGCCTCTTCGATGCGCGGACACGATGACTGGTGCGACTATCAGCCAGGATGACGATGGGGCGCTGAGAGCAGGCCCGTCTGTGTCACTGGATTGACTGGATCTACGCGCCTGGTATGACGGGCGGGTTAAGCCAGCGGTTTCCCGGGCAGGTCGGCAGGCCCGGGTGGACGGCGGTCACCTGGATGACGGCCGGGCGTGGAGGTGCCGGAGTCGGCTGTGCCAGCCATCGGTCCTGCGGGGTTCTGCCGTCGTGAGGCGTCCTGCCAGCCTGTCGGGTCACGGCGCGAGGTGGCGCGGAGCTGGCCGCCGAGGAAGGGGCCGCAGGGCAGGGGAACCGGGTGGACGGTCAGCGTAACCGCTCCCGCCCCGCCGTCCGTGGCCGCGCGTTCTCTTGTCCGTGGCCCGTGCGGGTTTCCCGGGATCCCTGGGTGCACGGACGGATGGCGGACGGCGGCGTCCCGGTATCACGCCTCGCGGCGTATATGTGCTGGTCAGCGGCGTGTTGCTCGGGTGGGAGGAGAGCGGTCTGTAAAACCGTCGGCTCAGCCTACGTTGGTTCGAACCCAACACCTGCCACCACCTGCGAAAACGGCCCGCTAGCTGGGAATTCTCGGCTATGCGGGCCGTTTCTGCTCTGTCCCGTGGTGTGTCACCTTGTAGCGCTGCGGGTCGCTGTGTCGCGGTGTCCACGGACGCATAGCGGACGGCGTCCGTGCCTGTCGCGCGGTCGGGGTAACCGTCGGCTTTCCACGGACGGCCACGGACGGGCCGCGCTGGCGGCGTGTCCGGGCTTGACGTGCGCCGCCGAGTCGGGCGTGTATCTCCGTGTGTCCGCCCGCCCGCGTACTTCTGCGGCTCCACGGCGACCTGGCCGAGGACCGCGCCAATGCCGTGCGCCAGCGCCGCGACCAGGTGCGGGGCCTTTCCCTCCTTGTTCTTCGCGCCTCGGACGGTCTTGCCGTCGACCCGCGATCACCAGTCGGCCGCCGGTGTGCACGGCCCTGGTCAACAGCCATGCGCCGAGAACCCGGTCCAGCGCATCGGGGCTGACCAGCGCGAACGCCCGGCGGAACGTGGACTCCTCCGCTGGGCCTCGCGCCGCGCCCAGCACGGCCAGGACCTCCGGGCCGGCATCGGCGCCCACTGCCCGATCGCCGCGAACGACCTCGACCCCGCGATCACCGCCGCGATCCCGACGGCCAGCAGCCCGGCCAGCGGGTGCCGGCGTCCGCGTCTCTTCCGGCGGGTCCGGGACCTGGGCAAGGAGATCGAGAAGGTACTGGCTGCGGGCAGCCGCAATAGGCGAAGGTGTCATCGGCGGGCGGGCGTCTCTCGTGGCAAACGACGGTGAGTGTAGGAACTTCCATCGTTCCGCCCGGACTCTGCCCGCCGCCGGAGGACACGCCGGGCACATCATCCGCCGCTACGACGCCACAGGTCACAGCCTCAATTCACGACTTTGCCGTGCCCCTGGGTCTGTGACCAGCGTCTGGCATGGGGTGCTATCCGGCTCGCTCTGGTTGCTGCCCGGGGTTTAGGTCATCGGGAGGTGTCCAGTCGCTGCCCAGGCGGGCTGCTATCAGCGATAGGGTCCGGGCGAGTTCTGCCCGGAGGTCTGCGGGGCGGGGGAAGCTGTCTTCACCGTACGTGTTGATGAGGAAGTTCCGGAGCGAGGAGCGTGCGTACTCCTCAGAAGCCTGCCAGCGCCTGATGAGGTCGGGGAGGGATAGGCCACGCGTCTCGCGCAGGGTCTCGCACATTTCGAGTTCTCCCAGGTCCACAGGGGCGAACGGGAAGATGGGCGCGCTGGGGCTGCTGTAATTGAGAAGCTCCGCGTTCTTCAGCGCGGCCTCGATATGCTCGCGCGTGACGGGATTGACGGGGAACTGGCCACCGCGGACCGCTACCGGCAGGATCCGTTCCGCAGGCTGGTCCAGCGGAGAGTCGGCAGGCTGCGGATCGCGGAGCAGGTCGGTCGCAGTCTCGTCCAGCTGGCCGGCTTTCTTGAGGAAGAACTTGTCGACGTCTTTGCTGTACGCGGCGGTATCGGCGTTCTCGCGGGTGTTCAGAGCGACTTGCGTGGTGACTACTTCGGCGAGCAGGACGAGGCTGCCGTAGTTGATCCCGGCGTCGGCGTTTTTCCTCCCGGGGAAGGCTGCCCGCAGGTTCTCCTCGGTGAAGAACAAGCTGCCGCTGCCGAGCAGCGGCGGGGTCATCCGGCGCAGCTGGTCCTCGACCCGCCGTTCGACCATGTTGGCGTAGGCGTTGTTCCACCGTGTCCAGCCCGGCGTGCCGTCTAGTTCGCGTTCTTTCTCGTGCACGAACCAGTACAGGCCCTGGGTGGCCCGCTCGATCAGGTACTGCTCGTCCAGCACGAGCAGGACGTCGCCGATCCGCAGCAGGGGCCGTTCCTGGATCGGGAGCATCTGCCACGATCCGGGGCAGGCATCGAGTCTTACTGTGAGCTCGTCCATGGTGCTGGCGAACGAGGCCAGGTAGGTCTCGATGGTGTCGCGGTCGATGGGGATCCCGGTGAAGGCGTTCACGCCAGGCGGCTGACCGGGCTGGTGGGCGCGGATGTACCCGTGGTAGGCGAAGCTCAGCGCGGCGATGTCGTCGTAGTCGAGCCCGGTCGCATCCCGGAGCAGGTCCATCGGCTGGGCGCGCAGCCTGAGCTGGTCCAGGTCGATCTGGCTGCCGTAGGTGGCCCACAGCGTCCGGGTGCGGGCCAGCAGGACGTCCGGCTGCTCGCCGCTGTGGAACAGCCCGTTGGCGACCATTTCCATGGCCAGGCTTGCCGGGAGTGCGCCGATCCTTGGCTCGCTGGCGGTCGAGGGAGACCGCAGCCGCGCGGCGGTCAGGTGCACCAGCAAGATCCCGGCAAGCTCCGGGTCCAATCCCGGTGCCAGCTTGCTCATGTCGCTGGCGGATGGAGCACCCTCAGGCCGCCGGTAGGTCAAGACGGTGCGCATGGCACGCAGCACGGGCTGGCGGGCGAGCAGAGCCCGGGGGACTCCGTCCATCGTGCCGTCGAGCGCCTGGCGCACGTTGTCTGCCATCGCATCGTTCAGCCGGGCCAGGAACCGGTCCCGGTAGACATCGGCCAGTTCCGGGTAGTGCGCGGCATGGTTAAGCGCGGTCAGGACTGACAGGTAAACCTCGCGGGGGTGCAGGAGCAGCAGGCCCCGGATGAGCGAAGCCGGGTCGACCTGGAGCCCTGCGGCTTGCGGGACGCGCAGGTAGTCGGCCGTGGTCAGGTACTGCTTCACGTACTCGTCGAACCAGGCAGAACTTGCCCCCGTCGGGACCAGGCCGAAGCGCGCCGCCGTATCGGACAGGTCCGGGACAAGCAGTCCGGCATCGGTCCAGCTGCCCGACGGCGCGGGACCTGCGACCGGGCGCAGCAGCTCTGGCAACGGTGAGACCTCGAAGTTCACAGCTGAACCGTACGCCCAGACATCCTGCCCTGCGTGCACATTTTCAGCGGGTCGCCCGGCTGCACAGCAGGCTGAGGCCGACCCCGCGCGCTACCTCGGAGGATCACCGGCGTAGCGGTACGCAGCTGCGAATCGCGCTGTGCCCCCGGGTGAGCCTTTCATGTGCCTGATCGGCCGGGACGTCGTGCCCATCGCGCAGCGCAAGGTCCAGCCCGAAAACCCGTGCACCGCCGCCGGAACCCCGGTCGACCTTCCGCGACATGGCCACCGGCCTGGACGCCCGCAACGTCCAACGCCTCATCACCGCCATCAGCCACGCATCTGGGCAGCACCCCCGGTGACGGCGAAAATCCATGACGGCTCCGACCCTACCGGGCGCTACTGTCTGGGCATGAGCCACAACAGTGCTCGAGCACAGCGCCGGCACCCTGCGCCACAGCGCGACTGCCTGTTCTGCGGCGCGTCCGGGCCGCTGACCGACGAGCATGTCTACGGGAAGTGGCTGCGGAAGCTCGGCTACACCGGCGAGGGAATCCGCGAGATCGTCCCCGGCGACGGCAGCAAGCCGATCATCCAGCGCGGCGGACCCTTCAGCAAGACCCTCAAGATTGTCTGCCGCCCCTGCAACAACGAGTGGATGAAAGGAATGGAGGAGAACGCCAAGCCCCTGCTGGCCGCCATGTTCAATGCCTCCGGCAACTCCGTCAAGCTGGACGAGGCCGCGCAGCTCACGCTCGCAAGGTGGGCCTTCAAGACCGCCGCAGTCGTCTCCCGGATCGACTACAGCGACACGTTCCCGCTCGCGCACCGCCGCGAGTTCCACCAGGCCGACCAGCCGTCACGGCACGTCCAGGTCCGGATGGGAGCGGCCTCGGTACCTGTCCACGCAATGGGTGAGCAACTCGCCGAGTCCAGCCTCGAACATCGGACCGCGACCGTGACCGTGGCGGGGAGGGCAGCCAGTTTCCCGTTCTACCGGGCCACGTTCCGGCTGATCACCGTCGTCTTCGACATCATTGGCTATGTCACCGACGACTACGAGATGGACATTAGCCCCGACGACGACCTCAAGCGCGCCCTCCTGCCGCTCTGGCCAGCTGAGCACCCTGACGTCTGGTGGCCGCCCGTCACCCGCCTCGACGCTATCGGAGGGGTGCCGGGACTACTCACTGGCAGCCAGTTCACCGGCATCCCCATGCTCATCCCAGGATCGGGCAGGGCTCACTGACCGGGTCGGCGAACCTCATCCTGTCCGGCATCTCCCTCGGTATGGAGTCCGGCGTGCACGTGGCGGCGCTGATCGGCGCACCTGGCCGCAGCGTGTTCCTGCTCGGCACCGGCACCACGGCCATGGTGCTCTTCGCGGTGGTGCTGGCTGGCATCGGGCTGCTGACCACCGTCAGGGCGATCGTGTCGATGGACTCCTTCGTCCGCGCGGTGGGACTGGAGCCGACGCCGTGGCACGGGAGCTACGCTCATCAGCAATGCGTTGACAAGCAGGTCGATAAGCTGCGCGCCGTTGGCGGGTGGCAGTCTGGCCGCAGCACTGACCGGCGCCCGGCGGCAGGGGCTTGGAGACGGCGCATCAAGCGGAAGTAAGCACATGCACCTCGATGCCTGCGTGACAGCCAAATCCCGGCAGCGACTCGCAACCTAACTCTGAACTTCGCAAGATCACTTGCAACCTAAGTCTGGACTTCGCAACCTTCGCCTGGACCGGACAGTGTCCTGTCCAGGTGAAGGTTGCGAGGAAGAGAGGGGCTGACCGTTGTCGTTGGCATGGTTGGTCTGGACATTCCGGCAGGCGGGCGTCCAGATTAGGTTGCGATTTCGGCGGCTGGCCGTGCCAAGTCCACGCGCCGGTCCGCGCTCATGATGCGGCGAGGTTGAGGCGGTCGTCAGGCTCCAGGGGCAGCGTGGTCTGGCTGGCCCAGATGGTGGCGGCGATGCCATCCATCGAGCGTGACCAGTCGCGGATCAGGACGGGCCGGATGTGGCCGTGGTGCAGGATGACGCGGCCGCCGCGGCGGTAGAGCTGGAACCACAAGGTGCTGCGTTCGTGCCGCCAAAGCTCTGCCTGCTCGTCGTGGCCGGCCGGGCCGGGCCGTATCCGTATCGGCGGGTCTGCGGGAACGTGGTGTGCGGCCGGCTGGGCGGCCGCCAGCTGTCGTATTTCATCCAGTGCGCGATCGGGTCGCCGGTGTCGGCGGGCTGGTAGCAGGGCCGGCCGAGCCGCTGCCCGATCGCGGCGGTGAACTGCTGCTGCTGGGCGGGGTCGCCGGCGGCGCGGCTGCGCCAGGCGGGCGAGGCGATGAGGCCGGCGAGGCCGGCGGCTTCGGGGTAGGCGGCGGCGAAGATCCGGGAAGCGCTGAACTGGCTGGATTCGGCGCCGGGCGGGATGAGGATCTGCGGTCGTCAGCCCGTCCTCCCTCACCGGCTCAACGAGCACGCGCTTCCCGGCGTCGCGCATGATCTGCTCCACGGCGGCATCTGCCGTCGGGTCCGCGGTGATGACCCGATCGGGAACGCCGGGCAGGTAGTCCCGGTCCCGCGACCAGCTGCTCATCTCGGCGTGTCCGTACTCGTTCGCCCGCGGCTTGGTGGCGTGCCGCCGCGCGGCCTCCTGCTGTACACACAAGGGTCGATCCCCTACTTTCGCACCTACCCCGGCCTGTACGTCCCCCAGCCCAGCCGCTCCTCAACCGCCGCCACAAACGGCACCGACCTGCGGAAGGCGGCCATAGACGTCCCGGCCATGTCCAAGATGAACTGGAACGACGCCCAGCTCGACGAGTGTGACCCGCTCACCCTCCGCACCGCCCACCGGGTCGGAGTCATCCTCAAGCACATACCACCGGACGCGCAGATCGCCACCCGCTACGCCTACTACATGTAAGGCGGGCCGCCAGGCAACCTCGGCCGCTGCTGGAGGAGACCGCCAGGCATCCCAGCTGCGGCGCGCCCTCGCATCTGCGGACACATGTCGGCCGGACGCGCAGACCCGCCGGGTCTGCTGGACCTGGCGGGTCTGAGTCCAGCCGTGCCGGTGTCCTAGCTGCCTGTGGCCGCCCGGTACCGGGCGAGGAGGTCAGCCGGGACCCGGCCGCGCTCTTTGACCTCAAGCCCCTGCGCTTTAGCCCAGGCGCGTACCTCGGTGTTGCTGATGCTGCTCGCGGGAGCCTTGCGCCCGTTCTGGCCTGCCCGCCTGGCCGTGCCGGTAACCCTTCTGCCGGCGTCGATATAGCGGGCCAGGGCCGTCCGCAGTTCCTTGGCGTGCTCGGTACTCAGGTCAATCTCGTATTGCTCGCCGTCCAGTCCGAAACGGACCGTGCCTTCTGCATCGCTGCCATCAAGGTCGTCGATGAAGAAGGTCTGTACTTTCTGGGCCATGCCTGTCTCCGTTCTTGCCGCTTCCGGTATCCAATAGTACGGCATGTGTCATTAGCATGCGGAATTCGATGCTGCGTGGGATGGGAGCGCTATGGAATTCCCTAATCGTCCCGATTGCCTAGCCCGGCCGGACTTGTAAAACGTTCCCGAGTGGCGGAACTATTTCATCCCCGGGGCGGCCGGGCCGTGCGATTCCCGCGCGGACGCCGGATTCGGCGAAGGAGCGCTAGCGGATGATCCAGGAAAAGCCGGCAACCCGAGCCGGCGCGCCCGTGTGCGAGGGGCCCGGTGCGCGCCGGCCCCGACAGCGCATGCGCTATCCGGCGTGCCGGACGTCATAGGGGCACCGGATGGACGGCAAGGAAAATCCCGCGCGGGATCCGGGCCGTCCCCGAACCGGGCCGGCCGCGGCGGCAGGAAGCTGGGATGGCCCGCCCGCGAGCCGGGCCGGGGTACGGATTCCGCCTTTCATCACGTGGCAGAGACACGGCATGAATCACTGGTGGCCGCTTCAGGATTTCCTTGAGCTCGGTGCCCTCGTCAGCGCAGTTCCCTGCGCGCGGCTGCACGCCAGGCAGGTGCTATGGGAATGGGGAATCGGAAATCTCGGTGACAGCGCCGAACTCCTGGTGACCGAGCTGATCACTAACGCTGTCAGGGCTTCCGGGGAAGCGGGCCAGGATTCCGCGGTACGGCTATGGCTGCTGTCTGACTCGGCGCAGATCCTGATTCTCGTATGGGATGCCAGCCCGCGGCCTCCGGTCCTGGCGGACGCAGGCGATGAGGCCGAGCACGGCCGCGGGCTGATGCTCGTCGATGCTGTTAGCGAGCAGTGGGGCTGGTATTCCCGCGAGGACAGCGACGGGAAATTCGTCTGGGCGATCACGAGGTTATGCATTCCGGGCGGCAGCCACCCCGCGCAGATAATAGCGGGCATAACGCAGTCCAGGGAGGCAGCGCTTCCTGGCTGCCTGGCTCACGGTCCGGAAGCTGGCCACCTGGGGTCGCGAAGCTGCGAAAGGATGTCATTGCAGACGTGGTAGCCGAGTCCGGGGACCTGGTATACGAGCCCGGCATCCTGAAGGACATGCAGGGCGTGAGCTGCGGTCTGGCGGGCCACGCCGTGGTCCGCGCAAAGGCGGGTGATCGAGGACGGTGCACGACCGGATACGAGTTTCTCCTGCGGTGATGCGCTCGCGCAGTACCTCGGCGATGCGGATGTATGCCCTCGGGTCTGCCCGGTACCAGTCACGGCGGGTTGCTGCGGTTGCTTGCTCGTTGCGAACCGATACCATCCTTTGAGCATACTCGACTAGTGTCGTAAGCTGTAGCGGCTGTTCGGGCAGCAGTGACGTGTCCTTGTTCTATGCGGCGAGTGCGTCGTGGAGGCTAGGTCTTGCCAGGTCCGGTGGCCGCCCACCGCCAGGCACGCCGCAGGAACCGCGCGGTTCCCTCGCGTTCGGCCCGGTGGATCCCCGTCGCCGCGCAATGCGAGAGTCGTGTTTCCCGCCCTGCACCGCCGGGACTGCGGTGACGGCGAGGGCGGTACAGGCAGCGGGCGCGTGGTTATCTGATGGCACGGCTTCCTCGAGGCGGAACGGCAACCGGGGAAACCGCGCCTGGCGTGCCGGAGGATCAGGAGCACGCGCGCGGGCCTGTCACTTGCATTCCGGCCTAGGAGCCCGCGCCCGCCGCCCCGGGGCCCGTCAGGCGTTTCTGGCTGGTGCATCGTGCGGGCGCCCGGTGTCCGGGCTGGGTGATGATGTACGCGCCGCCCCGGTTCCAGCGCAACTCCGGCAACGGCGTCTGGTTACGTGGCTGGGCGGGTTGCTCGCTTGGCGAGCTCGGCGTCGATGGCGCTGATGTGCGCGAGGATGGGTCCTCGCACAGGTGAGCCCGGGAATGCCAGGCTGAGGCTCACCATCAGGTGGCGGCGGGCGCGCTCCAGCTCGCTGTCCGTCATCGCGCTGACGTCGTGGATCCGGTTATCAGGCATCGGCAGTCCTCGTGCACTGTCGTAGTCGCATGCCGGGGACGCGGCCCACGCCGGCCAGCACGTGCCCGTTACGGTCGTCGGCCGCAGGCGGCCGTTTCGGCCAGGTCCGTGCCTCGGTGACGCCGGGCCCGGCCAGTTCCAGCCCGTCGAAGAACTCTGTGATGCCGGCAGGTGAGTGGTTGTACCAGGTCGCCGCGGTGTACTCCTCGGCTAGCTGCTTGGCCAGCTCCTCATTCTCGAACCGGGCGCAGGACAGGACCAGGCAGCTGCCCGGCGCCATCAGCGAGGCGTATCCGGCGGTCACCGCGCAGGCGGCTTGGGGGTCGAGGAAGTGCACGACTGCGCCGAGGATGACGCATACAGGCCGGCCGGGGTTGATGACAGCCCGCAGGTCCTGGTTGCCCAGGACGGCCGCCGGGTCACGCAAGTCCGCGTCAACGGCGGCCACGCCATCGTCGGTAGCCAGCAGCGCCACCGCATGCGACAGCACCACCGGGTCGATGTCGACATAGGCGACCCGGGCTGCGGGCAGGACCGCCCGCGCGGCCTGGTGGACCGGCGGAGACGCCGGAAGCCCCGCGCCCAGGTCGATGAACTGCCCGATCCCCTGCCGGGCTGCCCAGCCGGCAGCCTCGATGAGGAACGCCCGGTTCTCCCGGGCCAGCGCGGGCAGCGGCGGGTAGAGCTCCACCAGCCTTTGCGCCTCGGCCCGGTCAGCGGCGAAGTGGTCCTTGCCGCCCAGCCAGTAGTTATAGACCCGCGCCATGTTCGGCACGCTGGTATCGAGGGCGGACGTCATCGCGAGCACCGCCCCGGCGTGCCGCAGCACGACGGGCCAGGCCCTGGCCGCAGCCGCCGCCATGCCCGCCTGAGCCGCAGCCTCGTGAGCCGCCATCCGAGCCTGCGTCTGGCCTGGCACGGGAAGCGCCGGGCGCACACAGCCGTCAGCCGCCCGCAGCCCGGGCACCCGGCTTCGGGCGGGCTGACGCGGTGATCCCATCCCGGCAGGCACGGGCTATCCGGGGACGGGCCGGTCATCCCGCAGGCCAGGCAGGTAATGACGTCGTGCTGGCCCGCGGGGACGGGCCGGGCAGGTGCGTTCATCACGGCTCCCTCAAGCGCTTTCCCGCGGGGTCTGGAAGAACGCGGACCGCAGGGCGAACCGGGCGCAGCCCATGACGATGATGCCGGCCGGCGACCGCCGCTGTGACGCCGGCTCGTTCTGTACCGGCTTGACGATGATCCAGCCGGGGAACCCGGCGGCGGCCAGCGGGAGCACACCGAGGATTACCGTGTCCAGGGCATTGCTGATCACGCGGCGCCGGTAGCAGGCGATGGTGGCCAGCGCGGTGAGGATGCAGGACGCGGCGGCCAGCAGGCCCGCCAGGCTCACCACCTCGCCGAAGATGGCCTGCGCGGACGTCGCCAGGATATAGGCCCACGTCGCGGCGATGATGAGCGCGCCGACCGTCACGCTTGCGGCGGCCGGGGTCTTGAACCGGGGAGATACCCGGCCGGGCAGCAGCGGCAGCGTCCGGTAGCTGGCCATGCCGTAGACGATCCGGGAGGTGAGCACGATGCCGGTGCCGGTCGCCGCTGTCACGGACAGGGTGATGGCCAAGGCCATGAGCCTGGCCCACCCGGTGCCGCCCAGCGCGGTCGCCACGTCGACCATGGCGGTGCTCGCGTTCGCCTGCAACCTGGCCGGCGACATCCCCACAGCACCACAACGTGGTGGCCATCAAATGGTTCGCAGCCGCGTTCATGAACGATGAAGCTATTCAGTGCATGGACCTGCGGCTAGTGTTATTCCTGCGGCTGCATAAGATGGGTGAGCTGAACTGCCGGCCGATGTTCGCACCAGGCAGTCGGTGGGTCTATGCAGCAGCGTGCATGACCCTTGACTAGTGACTCTCAGCCCGCTTAGCGTCTGTCACGTTCGCGCATAAAGAGGAAATGGAGGTCCCGTCATATGAGTCAGTCCCCGCATCTCACCCGTATCGCTGGCGGCGACTGCGGTCGCGACGACTGTCCTGCTATCTTCACCACTGATCGCGGTACGGTCGCCATTCAGGGCTCTAACATTGACAGGAAAACCCCGGCTGGTGAATCCGTCGTTGAGATTCCCCTTGATGTGCTCAAGGAGGCTGTGAGTGCGCTTGGATG
>Ga0310038_10001314_pt1 | contig 19063 bp, 13 predicted proteins | sample Sb_taG_6_FD_200461 | JGI IMG/M metagenome (GOLD analysis project Ga0310038, IMG submission 200461) | Peat soil microbial communities from Weissenstadt, Germany - Sb_50d_4_PS metaG (v2) (version 2) | ecosystem: Environmental > Terrestrial > Soil > Wetlands > Peat | place: Germany: Weissenstadt... | reverse complement strand
CCGAACCGCGCGCCCTGGCCGAGGCCCGCCGGCTGCTCGAAGCCGACCTGGCCGCGGTCGACCTGGCCTGCAGCAGGTTCCGCGCCGACTCCGAGATCTGCACGCTCCGAGCCGTCCGCGGCCCGCGGGCCACCCGCGGCCCGCAGGCCACCGTCAGCCAGCAGGTCAGCCCGCTGCTCGCCGAGGCGATCGCGGTCGCGCTCCGGGCGGCCGAACTGACCGACGGCGACGTCGATCCGACCGTGGGTGCCGCCATGTCGGCGGTAGGATACGATCGTGATTTCGAAGAAATTCAGCGTGCCGGGCAGGCCGAACAGCCGGTCACCGTGCGGACGGTACCCGGCTGGCGCGAGATCCGCCTGGATGGCCGGACCCTGACCATGCCGGAAGGCGTCCAGCTCGACCTCGGGGCCACCGCCAAGGCGTGGGCCGCCGACCGGTCCGCCGCGCGGATCGCGCGGCAGGCCGGCTGCGGCGTGCTGGTCAGCCTGGGCGGCGACATCGCGGTCGCGGGCTCCGCTCCCGAGGGGGGCTGGCGGATCCGGGTCCAGGACGTGACCGGCTCACCCGACGAACCTCCGGAGGGCCCGTACGCGCTGGTCGCGATCCGCGACGGCGGGCTGGCCACCTCCAGTACCAGAGCGCGCCGCTGGCAGCGCGGCGGTGACGTGCTGCATCACATCCTCGACCCGCGCACCGGCCTCCCGGCCGAACCCGTCTGGCGGACCGTGTCGGTAGCCGCGGGCACCTGCGCGGACGCCAACGCGGCCAGCACGGCCGCGGTCATCCGCGGCCGGGCGGCCCTCGGCTGGCTGGCCAAGCTCGGCCTGCCGTCCCGCCTGGTCGACGCGACCGGCGCGGTGTTCACCGTGGCCGGCTGGCCCGAAGACACCGACGGGAGGGAGTGACATGGGCGGGACCACCGCGTTCTGGTACGCCAGCCGCGCCACCGGAGTCGTCGCGTTGCTGTTGCTCACCGCCGTCCTGGTGCTCGGCATTCTGGTCAACCGGCAGGGCCGCCTGCCCGGTCTGCCCCGCTTCGCCGTGACCAGCCTGCACCGGAACATCTCGCTGCTCGCCGTGGCGTTCATCGCCGTGCACGTGCTGACCGCGGTGCTCGACACCTACGTCAGCATCCCGCTCGTCTCCGGTGTGATCCCGTTTGCATCCAGCTACGAGCGGATCTGGCTCGGCCTGGGCGCGATCTCGTTCGACCTGATGCTCGCGATGATCATTACCAGCCTGGTCCGCGGCCACCTCAACCGGATCCTGTGGCGGGCCATCCACCTGCTCGCCTACCTGTGCTGGCCGGTCGCGTTCGCGCACAGCATCGGCTCGAGCAGGGACCTGCAGCACGGCTGGCTGCTCGACCTCGCTATCGCCTGCGCTCTGGTCGTCGTGGCCGCGGCGGGATGGCGGCTGGCCAGCGCGGCGCGCCAGCTCCCGCGCGCGGCCCGCGTCGCCGCCATCCTGGCCCAGCACGCGCCCCATGGCCTGCATGGAAGCCGGCAGGCCCACGAGAGGATCTCACGATGACCATGGCCCCGGTGAACGAAACGGTGAACGAGACGGTGAACGAGACGGTGAGCGAGACGGTGAGCGAGGCCACGGGCGGGGCGGTCCGGCCGTCTGCCTCCGGGCTGCCCCGCCTGCTGCCCCTGGTCCCCGGGGTGCCGGAAGACCTGCGCGTGCACCTGGCCCGGTACGGCCGCCCGCCGTACCAGGGCGGTCCCGGGCACCTGATCCAGGCGGTCGAGCAGGCCGGCCTGACCGGCCGCGGCGGCGCCGCGTTCCCCGTGCACCGCAAGCTGGCCATCGTGGCCCGGGCCCGCGGGCGCAAGGTGATCGTGGCCAACGGCGCGGAAAGCGAGCCCGCCAGCCACAAGGACGCCCTGCTGCTCCGGGCCGCGCCCAACCTGGTGCTGGACGGGCTGCAGCTGGCCGCCGAGGCGATCGGGGCCAGCGAGGCCTACCTGTACCTGCACCCCGGGGCCAGCCAGGAGATCCTGCGCGCCCTTAACCAGCGGGCCGCCGCGGGCCTGGACTGGCTCGGGGTCACGATCGCCGAGGCGCCGCCGCGGTTCCTGGCCGGCCAGGAATCCGCGCTGGTCAACCGGCTGGGCGGCGGCCCGGCGGTGCCCACCTTCGTGCCGCCCCGGGTGACCGAACGCGGCCTGGGCGGCGCGCCCACCCTGGTCCAGAACGTCGAGACCCTGGCCCACCTGGCCCTGATCGCGCGGTACGGCCCGCGCTGGTTCCGCGCCCTCGGCACCGCCCGGGAGCCGGGTAGCATGCTCGCCACCGTGCACACCAAGGACAGCTCCCAGGTCGTCGAGGCCGAGATCGGCGCCCCGCTGCGGACCGTCGTGAACCCGGAAGGCGCCCAGGCCATCCTCGTCGGCGGCTACCACGGCACCTGGCTGCCCGCCGGCATCGTGAACACGCTGACGCTCGATAACCAGACGCTGAGCCGGCACGGCGCCGCGGTCGGCGCCGGCGTCATCGCGGCGCTGCCCGCCGACCGGTGCGGCCTGGCCGAGGCGGCCCGGGTCGTCCGCTACCTGGCCGCCGAGTCGGCCGGCCAGTGCGGGCCCTGCCTCAACGGGCTGCCGAGGATGGCTGCCGCCCTGGCCGAACTGGCCGGATACGGCCACCGCCGGCAGGTCCGCTCCGACCTCGAGCGCTGGACTGGACCCCAAAACCTGGTGACCGGCCGCGGCGCCTGCAACCACCCGGACGGCACCGTCCGGTTCGTCCGCAGCACGCTGACCGTGTTCGCGCCGGAGATCGCCCTGCACGCGCGCGGGCACTGCTCTGCCATTAACCACGGGGCCATTAACCACGGGGCCATTAACCACGGGGCCGCCAACCGCCGGGCGTTCCTGCCGCTGCCGGACAGCATGCCGCTCAGCGAGGAAGACTGGATCTGATCATGGCCGACACCATGCGGGTGAACCCCATCAACTGCACCGGGCACGGCGTCTGCGCCGAGCTCCTGCCCGAGCTCATCGCGCTGGATGAGTGGGGCTACCCGATCCTGGACCCGCGCCCGGTCCCGCCCTCGCTGGACCTGGAGGCCCGCCGCGCCGTGGCCGCCTGCCCCACCCTGGCCCTCAAACTGACCAGGCAGTAGCCGGCAGCAGCCCGCTCGGCCTGGCCGCCGCGCTGCGGGACCTCCTCAGCGGAGCCGTGGCACGCACCACGGACCGTTCGGCCTAAAGAACGTCGTGGCCGGGATGGGGCTCGACCGGCACCGCGGGAATCGACCCCAGCCGCCCGGCCTGGTAGTCCTCGAAGGCCTGCGCCAGCTCGGCGCGGGTGTTCATGACGAACGGCCCGTAGGCCGCCACCGGCTCCCGGATCGGCTCGCCGCCGAGCAGCAGGAGGTCCAGATCCCGGGGGCCCGAAGCGGCGAACGTGATGGCGTCCCCGGCCCCGAACGCCGCCAGCTGACCCATCCGCACGGGCCGCTTCTCCGCGCCCACGGTGCCGCTGCCGGCCAGCACGTAGGCCAGCGCGTTGAAGTCGGCCCGCCACGGCAGCCGGACCTGCGCGCCCGGCGAGACGGTGGCGTGCAGCAGGGTGATCGGCGTGTGCGTGATCCCGGGCCCTGAGTAGTCGCCGAACGACCCGGCGATCACCCGCAGCAGTGCCCCGCCGTCCGCGGACGAGAGCAGCGACACCTGCCCCGCGCGGATGTCCTGGTAGCGCGGCTGGGTCATCTTCAGCCGGGCCGGCAGGTTGACCCAGAGCTGGATGCCGTGGAACAGCCCGCCGCTGACCACGAGCTCCTCCGGCGGCGCCTCGATGTGCAGGATGCCGCCGCCGGCGGTCATCCACTGGGTGTCGCCGTCGGTGATCAGGCCGCCGCCGCCGTTGGAGTCCTGGTGCCGGAACGTGCCGTCGATGATGTAGGTGACGGTCTCGAACCCGCGGTGCGGGTGCCACGGGGTGCCCTTGGGCTCACCGGGGCCGTAGTCCACCTCGCCCATCTGGTCCATGTGCACGAACGGGTCGAGCCGATCCAGGTCCACCCCGGCGAACGCGCGCCGGACCGGGAACCCCTCGCCCTCGAAGCCCGAGGGGGCGGTGGTGACCGAGGTGACCTTCCGCTCGGCCACGCTGCCCATGGGTTCCGGGACTCTGGGCAGGACCAGGATGTTCTCGACGGTGACGGCTGGCATGGCTACCCCTTCCGCAGGCAATTTCCAGCATAACGACATTTGAAGGTTCAATTATTCCGAACGGGCCGTGGTATCACCCGCCCGGCCCTGGTTCCGCGGTCCGCCGGCGTCGTTACCGTAGGCTGCCTGCATGGACAACCAGGACCAATCGCCGCTGAGCCCGCCCAGCTACGCCGGGGCGGGTGTGGACGAACCGCGCGAGCAGGACGTGTTCGCCCGGGCCATGCGCCCCTGGCTGGCCCGGACCGCGGCCCGGTCCTCGATGGTGACCAGCATCACCGGCCTGTCCAGTGGCTACTTCGCCACGATCTTGCAGCTGGAGAGCGGGCCGCCGCTCGCGCTGAGCACCGACGGCGTGGGCACCAAGATCCTGCTGGCCCGCGAGGCCAACCGGTGGGAGCCCATCGGGATCGACTGCGTGGCCAACAACGTCAACGACCTGATCTGCGTGGGCGCGGTGCCGCTCGCGCTGCTGGACTACGTGGCCACCGACCGGATCGACGAGGGCGTGCTCGAGGAGATCGCCCGCGGCCTGTACCTTGGCGCCGACCTGGCCGGGATCGCCATCCCGGGCGGCGAGATCGCCCAGATCGGATCCATGCTGGCCGACGCGGAGGGCGGCCGGCCGATGCTGGACCTGGTCGGCACCGCGATCGGGGCGCTGCCCCCGGGCCGCAGCCCGATCGACGGATCCGGCGTCCGGCCCGGTGACGTGATCATCGGCCTGCCCAGCTCCGGCCTGCACAGCAACGGGTACTCGCTGGCCCGGCACGTCCTGTTCGACGTGGCCGGGATGACGCTGGCCGACCGCGTCCCGGGGACGGCCCGGCACCTGGACGACGCGCTGCTGCAGCCGACCCGGGTCTACGTGGCCGCGGTCCAGGCCCTGTGGGCGGCCGGCGTGGAGCCCAGGGGGCTGGTCAACATCTCCGGCGGCGGCCTGCTCAACCTAGCGCGCCTGAACGCCGACGTGTCCTACGAGCTGGACGCGCTGCCGCCCCCGCCGCCGGTGTTCGGCCTGATCGCGGAGGCCGGCCGGGTAAGCGCCGCCACCATGTACGCCACGTTCAACATGGGCACCGGGTTCGCGGTCGTGATCCCCGCGGCCCGGCAGCAGGCGGCGATGGCCGCGCTGAAGAGCGTCGGCGAGGAGCCGGCCCGGGTGGGCTGGGTCACCGGCCGTCCGGGGCGGGCCGTGTCGGTGCCGTCGGCCGGCCTGCGCGGCCGGGGTGACGCCTTCGAGGCGGTCTCGTCTTAAGGGGGCCCGCGCGTGCCTGCGTCGTCCGGGACGACCGCGATGACGACGGCCATGAGCAGCGCGATGGCCAGCAGCTCCCGGAACGGGCCTTCGGAGGGGTAGGCCACGAAGAACTCCGTGCCGGCGATGAAGCCGAGCCAGACCAGGATGTTCCAGCCGAGAGCGATCCACGCCTCACGGACGCCGGTGCCGCCGCCGCGGAAGACCCGCAGCGCGTTGGCGAACAGGAACGCTCCCGCGGCCTCGGCCACGGCCGCGGCCAGGACCGCGGCCTGGTCGAACCAGGCCGGCCAGTGGTACGCCTTGGTGACCGAGGCGAGGTAGCCGACGTGGCCCGAATTCAGGAACGCCCAGTGATACCCCCCGACCGAGACGACGAAGCTGACCACGTTCGTGACGGCCACGAGCGTGAAGTAAACCGCGCCGATCACGAGCACGAGCTGCTTGACCCGCAGGCCCGGCCGGGCCAGCAAGCCCCCGTCCAGCAAGCCCCCGTCCAGCAGGCGCCGGGTCAGCGGACGCCGCCCGGCGTAGGGCAGGGCGGTGGCCGGGTATCGCCGGCCCGGCCGCCCCTGGCGCGCCCACAGGTAGAGCCCGGGCAGCACGAACAGGTTCAGCAGCGTCGAGGTGGCCAGCCCGCCGAGGATCACGACCGCCATCGGGTACTCAATCTCCTGCCCGGGCCGGTCGCCGTAGACGACCAGCGGGACCAGCGCCAGCGTGGTGGCCAGCGCGGTCATCATGATCGGGGACAGCCGCTCGCTGGCGCCGCGGATCACCAGCGCGGGCCCGAGCGGCTCGCCTTCCACCTGCTCCAGGTGACGGAAATGGCTGATCAGCAGGATGCCGTTGCGGGCGGCGATGCCGAGCACGGTGAAGAATCCGACCAGCGCGCCGAGGGTGATCGTGCCCAGCACGCCCCACGCCGCGAGCACCCCGCCGACCAGCGCCGTGGGCAGGGTCAGGAACAGCAGGAAGGACAGCCGCCAGCTGCCGAACGCGGCCTGCAGCAGCAGCAGGATGACCAGCGCGGTGGCCAGCCCGTAGATCAGCAGCCGCTTCTGCGCGGCGGCCCGCTCGGTCGACTCGCCTAGCAGCACGTACCGGTAACCGGACGGGAAGCGGAACCCGGCCAGCGCCGTCTTGACCGCGCCGGTCACCGAGCTCAGGCTGCGGCCGCTGATGTCCGCGTCGACCTCGGTGTAGCGCTGGCCGTTCTCCCGCAGCACCTGGCTGGCAGACGGCTGCACGGTGATCGACGCGACCTGCCCCAGCGTGACGTGGCCGCCGCTGGGGGTATCGATCTCCAGCTGGCGGAGGCTAGCCAGGTTCTGCCGGGTGTCAGGGGTGCCCCACGCGGCGACCACGGTGAGCACCCCGCCGGAGGAGATCTCCGACATCGGCTCGCTGGCCATCATGACCGCGGCCGCCCGCCGGATCACGCCGGGCGTCAGCCCGTACCGCTGGGCGGCCGCCAGGTTAACCTGGACCTCGATCTGGGGGATGAATTCGAGCGCGGCCGGGTGGACGTCCACCAGGCCCGGGACCCGGGCCAGCACCGCGGCCAGCTGATTGCCCAGCGCGCCCAGCTTGCCCAGGTCGGGGCCGTAGACGCGCACGGCGACGTCGTCGGTGGTGCCGTCGGTGAGCACCTCGTCGATCCGCTCGTGCAGGTAGGTCTGGACGTCGGTGTAGGTGCCGGGGTAGGAGGATGCGACCGCACGGACCTCGTCCAGGACCTTCGGGTAGTCGGCACCTGGGGACAGGCTGAGCCAGCTTTCCGAGAAGTTCACCCCGTTGATCTCCTCGCCGAGCGGCGCGGTGCCGATGTGGCTGCCGACGTCGGCCACGCCGGGGATGGCGAGCAGCTGATGCTGCAGATTGGTCACCTCGCGTTCCATGTCTGGGAGCGAGGTGTCCGGCTTGGTGACGAAGTGGACGAGGAAGTCGGGCTCCTTGAAGTCGGGGAACAGGTCCTGGCCGATCCGCGGGTAGATCGCCACCGCCGTGGCGACCGCGACCACGACGGTGACCAGCGCCCACCACGGCGAGCGCAGCGCCGGCCTCAGCACCCAGGCGTAGCCGCGCTTGAGCACCCGCATCAGCGGCGGGTCACCCGGCGCCAGGCGCGCGCCGCCCAGCAGGATCAGGCCCAGCGCCGGCGTGACGGTCAGCGCGACCAGCATCGAGGCGAGCACGGCCAGCCCGTAGGCCAGCGCGAGCGGCTCGAAGAACGCGCCGGTCAGCCCGCCGACCACCATCACCGGGATCACCGCGACGATGTTGATCAAGGTCGCGTAGAAGATCGCCACCCGCACCTCGAGGGAGGCGGCCAGCACCAGGTGCAGCGGGGTCATCCGCTGGCCCAGGGCCCGCCAGGCCCGCAGCCGCCGGACGATGTTCTCCATGTCGATGATCGCGTCGTCGACGACCACCCCGACCGCGACCGCGAACCCGGCCAGCACCATCGTGTTGATCGTCGACCCAGCCAGCTCCAGCACGATCGCCGCGGTGACCAGCGACAGCGGGATGGCCAGCAGGCTGACCAGCGCCGCCCGCCACTGGAACAGGAACGCCAGCAGCACGAACACGACCAGGATGCAGCCGAGGATCACCGACAGGCCCAGGTTGTGGATCGCGGTCTCGATGAACGAGGCCTGCCGGAAGATGGCGGAGTCGACGTGGATGCCGCGCAGGCCGGGTGCCAGCTCGGCCAGGGCCTGGTCGATGCCCCTGGTCACCTGCAGCGTGTTCGCGCCGGGGAACTTTTCCACCACCATCATCAGGCCCGGGCCGCCGTCCACTACGGCGGCCCCGGTCGGGGTCGGGTACCCCCACGTCACCGTGGCCACCTGGCCGATGGTGATCAGCTGGCCGCCGCTGGTCTGCAGCGGCACCTGGGCCAGCTGGGCCGGGGTATGGATCGGCTGGACGTCAGCGACGTCCAGTTGCTGCGCCGGGGTCACGACGAAGCCGAGCGAGCCGGCCGCCGAGCCGGTGGTGTAGCCCAGTTCCCCGGTGTCGACGGCCTCCGACGCGGTGGCCATGAGCTGATCCAGCGTGACCGCGTGCGCCCGCATCAGCGCCGGATTGCCCTCGACCATGATCTCCTGCGGGTTGGCCCCCCAGATGGCCGCGTTGGCCACGCCGGGCACGCTCATCAGCTTGGGCCTGATGTCCCATTGCGCGATCGTGGACAGCTCGAGGGAGGACATCGTGCTCGAGGTGAAGCCGATCTGCATGACCCGGCTGGTCGCGGACACGATCGGGTACATCTGCGGCGGATCGCACCAGGTCGGCAGCGTGTGCGCGGTGGTCTGCAGCCGTTCCTGGACCAGCTGCCTGGCGTGCAGCAGGCTCGTGCCGGACCGGAAGTACAGGTAGATCGCCGACAGCTGCGGCTCTGAGTAGGACTGTATGTCGTCGACTCCCGGTACGCCCGCCAGCGCGGCCTCGAGGGGGATGGTGGTGAGCGACTCGACGTCCTCCGGCGACAGGCCCAGGCAGCCGGTCTGGATCTCCACCGAGACCGGCGCGAACTCAGGGAACACGTCCAGCTTCTCGTGCCCCAGCATCTGTATGCCGAAGAACAGCAGCGCGGCGGCCAGCGCGGCCACCAGGTACCGGAACCGCAGGCTCCAGCCGACTATCCAGCGCATCGCCGCGCGCTCACGTCTGCACCCCGACGCCATCCTGGACGCCGAGCAGTTCCTCGCCGCCGACGGTGACCACCGCGGTGCCTGGCGCCAGCCCGGTCAGGAAGACATCGTTGCCCTGGATGCTCGCCACGGCCACCGGCACCAGCGTGTAGGTGAGCGGCCCGGTCACCGTGTAGATCACGCTGCTGCCGTCGCTCTGGTAGAGCAGGGCGGAGTACGGGACCACGGCCTGCCCGCGCAGGGCGCCCCGCGCGGCCACCGCGGTCTGGAGGCCGGCCCGCTGCGCGCCCTGTGTGGTCAGCACCACGCTGATGGCGCCGTGGCTTCCCTCCGCCACGTGTGCTGGCGGCGGCTGGCTGACTGGGGTGCTGCTGGTGCGGCCGCAGCCGGCCAGACCCGCCGCCGTGACGATGATCAGCAGCGCCGCGCTGCGGCTGAAGCGGTTCACGGGCGCTCCCTTTCTAGGCAACAGGGTTTTCCGGGCGGCCTGCCGACTCTGGCACCCCAGGCGCCTCAGGTACCTCACGTTCCTCTCGCGGCCGCGGTACGCCCGGCGGCTCGGTCAGGTCCGCGTCCTGTTCCCGGGCGCGGGCGGGGCCGAAACGCAGGCAGGCCGCCGGGAGCACGAGCGTGTTCAGCAGCGTCGCCGCGATCAGGCCCGCGAGGATCACGGCCGCGGCGGGGTGCAGCAGTTCGTTCCCCGCGACATCGCCCATCACGATGAACGGCACCAGCGCCACCGCGGCCACCACGGCCGATGTGATGGCCGCCGCGCCGGCCTCGGCCGCCGCCGCTGCCAGGCCCGGCGTCAGCTGCCGGCCGTCGCCGCGGTGAGCGCGCCGGATCGCCGCGGTCATGCCGAACGCCTGCTGGATCGCGATGGCGAGCACCGCGAGCAGCCCGGCGGCCGCGGCGAGTGAGTCCTGCTGGCCGAGGCGGAACGCGGTGAGCGTCCCGGCGGCGACCGGAACCGGCAGCGCGGCCAGCACGAGCAGCGCCAGCCGCCAGCTTCCGGTCGCGGCCTGGGCCAGCAGCAGGATGCCGATCAGCGCCGCGATCGCGTAGCTGGCCAGCCGCGCGCCGGCCAATGCCGGGCTGGCCGGCCCCTGGATCACGGCGTAGTAGCCGAGCGGCCAGGAGATCCGGCTCAGCCCGCCGGTCACCGCGGCGCTGGCCGAGCTCAGGCTGCGGCCGGACAGCGCGGCGGTCACGTCCACGTAGGGCGACATCTGGTCGTGCGTGATGTCTTCCGGCTCGGCCGCCACGCTGACCTGGGCCAGCGAGCCCAGCCGGGCTTGCCGGCCGTTCACCGTGTCGATCAGCAGGTTGTTCACGCTGGTCAAGCTGCTGCGCACGGCGGGCGTACCGACCACCACGACGTCGAAGACCTTCTGCTGCTCGAAGAAGTTTCCCACCGTCAGGCCGTTGATCAAGGTGGCCGCCTCACGGCGGACGTCTCCCGGCGTGAGGCCGGCCCCGGTCGTGGCGGCCAGGTTGACGTTGACGGTCAGCGTCGGCTGCTCGACCGGCAGCTGCATCTGCGGCGCGCCCAGCCCGCCGATCCGTGACATGACCGCCTCGACCTGTCGCCCCAGCCGGGCCAGCTCGCCGTAGTCGGACCCGTAGAGCCGGACGGTGAGGGCGCTGGGCGCCGCGGCCAGCACGCCGTCCATGCTGCCGGACTCGTCGGTGCTGACCGTGCCGGCCACCCCGGGCATGCCGCCGGCAATCGCGCTCACCTGGCTGACCGCGCTGCCGTAGCTGGCGGCGGGCTTGATCGTGACCCAGATCTCGGCCGAGTTTGTGCTGACGATCTGGTCGGAGGAGACCGCCCGGCCCACGGTCGCCGCCACGTCGCCAACCGCGGGCAGTGCGGCCAGTTCCTGCGAGGTCCGCGCGGCCAGCCGGCCGAGCTCGGGAAGCGACATGCCTGGCGCCCCGGTCCAGCGGATGACCAGGTTCCGGTCCTGCAGCTGCGGCTGCCCGGGATGCATAGCCGGCAGCGCAGCCAGGGCGCCGAGCCCGGCCACGCACAGCAGAGCCGGGAGCCAGCGCGGCATCCGCAGCGCCGTCCGCAGCACCGCCCGGTACGCGGCGCCCAGCCCCGCCGCCGGCGCCCGGCGCGCGCGGGGGGCCTGGCGGCCCCCGCCGAGCAGCACGGCGGCCAGCGCCGGCGCGACCGTCAGCGCGACCACCGCCGAGGCCGTCACCGCGAGCATGAACGCCAGCACCATCGGGCGCAGGAAGGTGCCGGTCAGGCCGGATACCAGTGCGACCGGCGCGGCTGCGGCCAGCACGGCCAGCGTCGCGGTGCCCAGCGGGCCGCGCAGCTCGCCGCAGGCCGCGGCCGCCACGCTGGCCCCGGATGGCCGGCGTCCGCCGTCCCCGGCTTCGGCTCGCAGCCGGCTCATCAGGCGGTGCGCGGTCCCGGCCGCCTCGCCGGCCACCAGCGTGAGCGCCAGCAGCAAGCCGAGCGTGACCAGGGCGTTGAACGTGTACCCGAGCAGGTCCAGCACCAGGACGGCGCTCAGCAGCGACATCCCGGCGGCGGCCAGCGCGACGGCGGCCAGCCGCAGGCTCAGCAGCAGCAGGATCAGCGCGGCCGCGGCGAGGACCGCCGCGGCCGCGAGCGCTACGCGGAGGTTGCGCTGCGCGCTGTCGATGTAGCTGGCCGGCCGGAACAGCGAGGCGTCGACCTGCACCCCGGACAGCCCCGGCGCCAGCTGGGCCAGCGCCTGGTCCAGCCCGTTCGTCACCGCCAGCACGCTGGCCGACGGCAGCTTCTGCACCACGAGCACCAGCCCGGGCTGGCCGCGCACCAGGGCGTCGCCGATCAGCGGCTGATGGCCGACCACGATGTCGGTGACGCTGCCGAGTGGCACCGGCCGCGGGCCGGTGGTCTCGGCCACCGGGACCTGGCCGAGGTTGGCCGGGGTGCCGAATGGCAGCACGGGCTGGATCGTGAGGCGCTGGTCCGGCCCCTCCACGAAGCCGCCGGTGCCGGGGGTAGACCCCTCGAGATAGGTCAGCGGCGAAACCAGCTGTGCGTTGCCGGCGGTCTCGATGATCTGGGCCAGAGTGATGTGATGAGCAGCCAGCCCGGCCGGGTCGACCAGCACCTGGAGCTGCTGGTCCGCCTGGCCGAAGGTGGAGATGTCGGCGACGCCGGGCACCCCGAGCAGCCGCGGCACGATCGTCCAGCGGGCCAGCGTCGACAGGTCGATCGGGCTGAGCTGGCGCGAGGTCAGCCCGATGAGCATCACGGTGCCGGTGGAGGACACCGGCTGCAGCATGACCGGCGGCTTGGACACGTTCGGCAGCACGAACGCCTGGGTCAGCCGCTCCTGCACGAGCTGGCGGGCCTGGTACAGGCCGGTGCCCGGGGCGAAGTCCAGCTCGATCTGGGACAGGCCGGGGATGGAGTCGGAGGTAACGTCGGTGACGCCCATCACGCCTTCAAGCAGGTTCTTCTCCAGCGGCACCGTGACCAGCGCCTCCACCTCCGGGGCGGAAAGCCCGGGCGCCTCGGTCTGGATCCGGACGACGACGGGGGACGTCTCGGGGAGTACGTCGGAATGCATTCCCGGCAGCCACGCGACCGCCAGCGCGACGATCCCGGCCGCGACCGCGATGACCAGGAAGCGGAACCGCACGCTCGCGGCGACGACCGAGCTCAGCATCATCGACCGCCCCCCTTCCGGCGATGGATGTGCTATGAATGTCGCACGCTCCGGCGGCCGTGATATAGGCGCGATCCGGGAAGACACTGATCACCCGGGATGATCAATACCAGCTGACCGTCGCCTCAGCGCGGGTCGCGCCGGTGGTGCAGCAGGTGACCGGGATGGGTCACGAAGCCGGGCGGGGGATCTGCGGTCAGCGCCATGCGGACGAAGCGGGAGACGGCCGCGATCCGGGCCCGGTCAGGGTTCCACTGCAGGGTGAAGGGCACCAGCCGGGCCGGGTATACGGGCTTGATCACGGTGGCGGTGTGCGCCCTGGCCAGCGAGCCGATGAGCATGATCCAGTCGACCACGGCCTGGTCGCGCCAGCGGGCGGCGGACAGGTCGGCGTCCTCCAGCGGGACCGAACGGGGGCTCATCCCGGCCGCCTCCAGAGCCTGCTGCTGGCACATCGCCCAGGCCGGGAAGATGTGCTCGCGGGTCCGGCCGAGCACGTCCCGGGCCAGGTCGGTGAGGCAGATGCTGTCCCTGGCCGCCAGGCGGTGCTCCGGCCGCAGCCCGACGAGCAGCGGCTCGGCGCAGAACGCCGCGCTCAGCACGCCGTCGGGCGCGGGGATGATCCCGCAGGTGATGAGGACATCGATCTGCCCGCTGGCGATCGCGCCGGTGAGCTCGGGCAGCCACATCGGCTCCGTCTCGACCCTGACCTCGGGCGCCTCGGCGGCGAACACCCGGCACAGGTGCGGTGCGAGTACCGGCGCCACGGGCGGGGCGATGCCCACCCGGACCGTCCCGGCCTCGCCGGCGGCGACCGCACGGACGGCCGCCTCGGCGGCGGCGAGGTCGTCGAGTATGCCCTTGGACCAGCCCAGCAATTCCTCCCCGGCGCCGGTGAGCGCCACCTGTCGCGTGGTGCGCGTGAACAGGCGGGTGCCGAGCTCCCCCTCCAGGCGGCGAATCAGCCCGCTCAGCGCGGGCTGCCCCATGTACAGCCTCTTGGCTGCCCTCCCGAAGTGGAGCTCGGTGGCCACCGCCACGAACGCCTGGAGTTGGCGAACCTCCACAAGCAAACGGTATGCCGGAATCCGGGCCCTGTCACTATGGAGCACCGGGCCGCTCCGCCGGGTAGCTCCGACTGGCCAGCCCCGATTCGTCTGATGAATCCTGTCCGCCGCGCGATAACGTCTAGGCATGGATGTCCGTGGCTATGTCGAGTCCCACGCCCGCGAGTTCATCGATGACCTGAAGCAGTGGCTGGCCATCCCGTCGATCTCGGCCGACCCACGGCACCGGGGCGACGTGCGGCGCAGCGCCGAATGGCTCGCGGCGCACCTCAGTGCCCAGGGTTTCCCGGTCGCCGAGGTCTGGGAAACCGCCCCGGACGGGCTGCCCGCGGTCTTCGCCGAGTGGCCGGCCGCCGATCCGCGATCCCCCAAGGTCCTGGTCTACGGGCACCACGACGTCCAGCCGGTCGAGCCGCTGGAGGAGTGGGACAGCCCGCCGTTCGAGCCCGCCGAGCGCGGCGGCCTGCTGCTCGGCCGGGGCGCGTCGGACGACAAGGGCCAGGTGCTCTTCCATTCCCTCGGCATCAGAGCGTGCCTGGCTGTTTCGCGGGCGAGCGCGCCGCCGGTCACCATCAGGCTCCTGATCGAGGGCGAGGAGGAGTCCGGCTCCGGGAACTTCGCCGGGCTGCTGCGGCGCGAACGCGAGCGGCTGGCCTGCGACGTAATCGTCATCAGCGACACCGGCATGTGGGCCGCCGACGTGCCGTCCATGTGCACCGGCATGCGCGGGCTGGCCGCGGCCGAGGTCACGCTGACCGGGCCGGTGCGGGACCTGCACTCCGGGTCGTTCGGCGGCGGGGTGCCGAACCCGCTGCACGCGATGGCCGCCCTGCTGGCCGGCCTGCACGACGAGGCGGGCCGGGTCACGCTGCCCCGCTTCTACGACCGGGTGCTGCCACTATCCCCGCAGGAGCGGGACCTGTTCGCCCGGCTGCCGTATGACGAGAAGGACTGGCTCACCGAGGCCGGGCAGAGCGGCGCCGCCTACGGCGAGCAGGGCTTCACCACGCTGGAGCGGATCTGGGCCCGGCCCACCGCGGAGGTCAACGGGATGTGGGGCGGCCACACCGGACCGGGCGGCAAGACCATCATCCCCAGGGCCGCGCACGCCAAGGTCTCCTTCCGCCTGGTCGCCGACCAGGATCCGGCCGACGTGCTCGCCGCGTTCCGGGAGTACGTGCAGGCCGGCACGCCGGCCGGCCTGGAGTCCACGGTGACCGCCGGCGAGCCCGGGGTGCGCCCCAGCCACTCGCCGATCGGCTCCCCGGCCGTGCGGGCCGGCCGGCGGGCCATGGAGCGGGCGTTCGGCCGCGAGGTGCTGTTCACCAAGGAGGGCGGCAGCGGCCCCGAGGCCGACCTGGCCGAGATCCTCGGCGCGCCGCTGGTGTTCGTGGGCGTGGCCCTGGATTCGGACCAGATCCACGCCCCGAACGAGAGAATCGACCTGTCGCTGCTGCTGCGGGGCGCCGAGGTGTCGGCGTACCTCTGGGAGGAACTGGCGGGCCTGACGTGATATCACCGGAACGGTCCGGGTGCGCCTCGCTGGGCGGGCTCGCGCTGGCCCGCGGCACGGTAGACCGGGTGACCAGGCGGCGGACGGACCAGGAGTGGATCGACGCGGCCTGGAAGGACCCGCGGACCCGCGTCCTGGTCGTCTCCGACGGGCACGCGCTGATCCGGGGGGATGACGAGCTGGTTTTCGTGGCTCCGGATGCGGCGCCGGCCGGGACCCGGTTCCTGCTCGGGGAGGACGCGGACGGCGTGGTCTACTTCGGGGTGAGCGGCCCGCTGGACCCGGCCCCCGGGGACGGCCGGACCTCCTCGTTGCGCGAGGTGGGGGCGCTGCTGTCCGACCGCGACGCGGGGCTGCTCACGCACGCGGTGGCCCTGGCCAACTGGCACGACACGCACGTCTGCTGCCCGCTGGACGGAACCCCCACGGTGCCCGATGCGGCCGGTCACTCGACCAGGTGCCCCAAGGACGGCAGCGAGCACTTCCCGCGCACCGACCCTGCGGTGATCATGCTGGTGACCGACCCCGAGGACCGCTGCCTGCTGGCCCGCAACGTCGCCTGGCCCGGCCGCCGGGTCTCGATCCTGGCCGGGTTCGTGGAGCCAGGGGAGTCCGCCGAGCAGGCCGTGATCCGCGAGGTGGCCGAGGAGACCGGGATCACGGTCACCAACGTCTGCTACGTGGGCAGCCAGCCCTGGCCGATGCCGCGCAGCCTGATGCTCGGCTTCCGGGCCGACGCGCCCGCGGGCCAGGCCATCACCGTCGACCACGAGGAACTGGCCGAGGCGCGCTGGTGGAGCCGCGCCGACCTGCTCGCCGCGCTGGAGGCCCGCGAGCTGGCCCTGCCCCCGCCGGTGTCGATCGCGCGCCACATCATCGAGGCCTGGTACGGCGGCCCGCTCCCCTCGACCTGGACCCCCGTCCCGGTTAAGTCCTGAACATGGCGCTGGCCACCCCCGTCCGGGGGTGGCCAGCAGCCGGGTGCGGCGGGTTACCGCTGCGGGGTGGCGAGGAAGCCGTCGGTGTTGCCGTTGGCGTCGACGTAGAAGCCGACCAGCTGGCCGAAGTCGTTCACGCCGTTGATGGTGGTGGTGCCGATGCCGTGCGGGTCATCGACGGTGCTGAAGCCGTGCTGCGGGGTCCAGCTGAAGCCGTGCATGACCGCCGAGCTGCCCGAGCCGACCGTGTAGGTGCCCACGACCTCCCCGTAGTTGCTGACACCCAGCGCCATCGTGGACGAGGCGCCGGGGACGGCCAGGTCGGTGAAGTGCCCGTGGCTCAGCAGGAACCCGTCGGTGTTGCCGGTGCCGGGGTTGGTGTAGAAGCCGGCCACGTCGCCGTGGTCGTTGATGGCGGCCGCGGTCAGGCTGGCGCCCGGCGCGGACGGGTCCAGTACGCGGGTGAAGCGGCTGGCGTTGATGTTGTACTTGTAGCCGTGGTTGTTGCCGTTGGCGTCGGTGTAGAAGCCGACCGCGACGTCGCTGTCGTTGACGCCGAGCAGCTGGTCGACCGGCGGGGCGGCCGGGCTGCCGGTCGGGAAGTCGGCGTTCCGGAAGTGGCCGCCGAACTCGACGAAGCCGTGGTTGTCGTTCACCATGTTGGCGTTGTTCATGCTGGACCAGAAGCCGACCGTGACGCCGCGGTTGTTCAGGCCGGTCACCTGGGTCTGCACCGAGCCGGGGAAGTTCTCGTTCACGTAGTTGCCCTGCCCGTAGGGCGGAAGCAGCAGGTAGCCCTGGTTCCGGTGGCCCTGCGCGCCGGAGCCGAAGTAGCCAGCGATCACGCCCTCGTCGTTGATGCCGAGCAGCTGGTTGAAGGTCAGGTCGCGGGTGTTGTCATGGGTGGCGAAACGGTAGCTGGTGGCGTTGCCGGCGCTCAGCGTGCTGGCGCTGGCCGCTCCGGCCAGGGCCACCGCCCCGGTGGCCAGGAGCCCGGACGCAACGGTGGCGGCCGCAATCCGCAGGGCGTTCCTCTTGGCAGTCCTCATGGTGGTCAATCCCCTTCGTTAGTTAACCGGGAGCAATTCGGTTGTCCCGTTCGTCAATCAGCAAATGCGGGGGCTCTGGGCGAATCTCTGGGGGACTGGGGGAAACGCGGGGTTGCCGGCCCCCAGGGCCTTCGCGCGGTCAGATGCTGGCCCCGGCGCCTTGGCGCCGGTCCGCAATTGGTTGTCCCGGCAGGTAGGGTGGCCGTCGGCACTGGGGGATCCACCGGGGGGTGCGCGGGAAACACGGGCCGATGATTGCCGAGGAGCCGAGGGTGAACGAGCCACTGCGGACGAACTGGGCGGGCAACATCACCTTCGGTGCCCCGGACTTTCATCGCCCGGCCACGGTTCCCGGCCTCCAGGCCGCGGTAGCAAAGGCCCGCCGGATCCGCGTGCTGGCCGCCGGGCATTCGTTCAACGACCTGGCCGATTCACCGGGAGCTCAGGTCAGCCTGGCCGGCCTGCCGCCGGAGGTCTCGGTCGACTCGGCCGCCCACACGGCCAAAGTGGCCGCGGGCCTGAGCTACGCCGAGCTAGCCCCCCGCCTGGACGCACGCGGCTTCGCGCTGCGCAACCTGGCCTCGCTGCCGCACATCTCGGTGGCCGGCGCCACCGCCACCGGCACCCACGGCTCCGGCGTCGCCAACCAGAACCTGGCCGCGGCCGTGGCCGGGCTGACCCTCGTCAGCCCGGACGGCGACCTCGTGGAGCTGCGCCGCGGCGGCGACGGGTTCGACGGCGCCGTGGTCCACCTGGGCGCCCTGGGCGTGGCGGTCAGCCTGATCCTGGACCTGGTGCCGTCCTTCGACGTCAGCCAGCGGGTCTACGAGAACTTGCCGATGGCGGCCCTGGACGATCATTTCGCCGGCCTCATGGCCAGCGGCTACAGCGTGAGCCTGTTCACCGACTGGCGAGCCCCCCGCCTCACCCAGGTCTGGGTCAAGGAGCGCCTCGACAGCACCACCTCGGCCGTCCCACAGGCCTCGTGGTTCACTGCTGTTGCGGCCCGCGAGACGCGGCACCCGGTGCCCGGCGCGTCGCCGGACGCGTGCACCGGGCAGCTCGGCGTGCCCGGCCGGTGGTACGACCGGCTCCCGCATTTCCGGCCTGAGCTGAGGCCCAGTGCCGGCGACGAGCTCCAGTCGGAGTACCTGCTCCCCGTGGCGCACGCCGTCCCCGCCGTGCACGCCCTGGACCAGATCCGCGACCGCCTCGCCCCGGTGCTGTGGATCTGCGAGATCCGCGCCGTCGCGGCGGACGAGCTCTGGCTCAGCCCGTGCTACCGCCAGGACAGCGTGGCGCTCCACTTCACCTGGATCGCCGAGGCTGCCTCGGTGCTGCCCGTGGTCGCGCTGCTCGAACGCCAGCTGGCCCCGTTCGGCCCGCGCCCGCACTGGGGCAAGCTCTTCACCGCGACCCCGGAGGACCTCCGGGCCCGCTACGAGCGGCTCCCGGACTTCCTCGGCCTCATGCGCCGCTTCGACCCCTCCGGCAAGTTCCGCAACGCCTACACCGACCGCTACCTCGGCCGCTAGGCCGGGACCTCCGCCGACCGCTACCTCGGCCGCTAGGCCGGGACCTCCACCGACCGCTACCTCGGCCGCTGAGTCACTATTTGCCAGGAGTATACCCTGAGTGTATGCTCTCGGGTATGAGCGTTCCGCTGACACTGCTGGGCCTGCTGGAGCGGGAGCCGAGCCACGGCTACGACCTCA
>Ga0310038_10001308_pt1 | contig 19093 bp, 24 predicted proteins | sample Sb_taG_6_FD_200461 | JGI IMG/M metagenome (GOLD analysis project Ga0310038, IMG submission 200461) | Peat soil microbial communities from Weissenstadt, Germany - Sb_50d_4_PS metaG (v2) (version 2) | ecosystem: Environmental > Terrestrial > Soil > Wetlands > Peat | place: Germany: Weissenstadt... | reverse complement strand
GATTCCGCCGCCGCCCACGGCATCACAGCCCTCGACGCCATCCGAGCCGCCATCGAAGGCAGACCCTGGCTACCACCGCTCCCCGCCCTGAACTGACACCAATTCACGGCACCCCGTGAATGGACACTTCCTCCGCGGGCTGGAAAACGACGGCGCGAGGTTCTGGTGGGATCGCTCCCTGCGGGCCGGCGACGTCTGGGACGACGAGATCCGGGCCCACCTCCTAGAGGCTGACTTGGCGTTGGTTTTGGTCAGCCAGTGGCTGATTGACTCCCGTTACGTCCGTGATGTGGAGATCCGGATGCTTCTCGAGCGAGTTGGGCTCGAAGGCTTGGTCATCGTCCCCATCATTTTGTCGGCATGTGACTGGCAACGGTACGGATGGCTGTCGCGCCGCCAGCACTTGCCAGAGGGAGATAAGACCCTGGCCCGGCATTACAATCGTCCTGGCGTACGCGACGCCATGTTCCTGAAGATCCGCGAGGCCATTCGGGGACGGCTCAAAGGAATGGCTCCTGCGGAAGCCGCCATTGAAGCAACGTCGGGGGCTGTTAACCTTATCAACACGCTCGAACCCCAGTACTACAGTGTTGTCGATGCTGTGCCAGAGTCTCACGAGCAGGAGCAGCACGGGCTCCGATTCGAAGGTAAGGGTACGAAGATCATAGTCACGCGCCGTGGACACCTAGCTAAGGAACTTACGGCGGACGATATCCGGCACTTGACTCCAGCCGAATTGGAGACGATCACCACCATGCAGAAGGCCGTGCGGTCTGCACACGATCGTTGGGTGAGCCTTTATAGCCGACGCGGGGAGCCCGGTGTAGAGCAGCAACTCCGGTCGTTGGCCACGGATCTAGCACCTGACCTGAGTGCAGTGATCTGGAGGTTGAAGCAGTTCGGCCTTGACCTAGAGGATCACTATTCCAGATTCTACTACTTTGTCGTCGAGGCCGGCAACATCTAGGCCCAATCCGCATCGACGCAAATGAACTGGATCGTCGCATCTTCGGTTTCCGCGTACGGCGGCGACTGCTAGGTCCGCAGGCAGATAGTTGACCTGTCTACTACGCAAACCTTTCCGGAGAAAAAGACAGAAGTGCTATAGATGGATGTCGTCGTCGCCTGCGTGCCGACGACGAACCTCTTCCTGGACCGCTTCCGCGACCGAAACCAGGAACTTCTCCCTCTCGCCCGCGCGCATTTCGATTAGCGTCTTTGATGTGGGATTGAATGGCTTAAACTGGCACAGATGCGGAAGGCTATAAAATAGACTTGGTATTACCAGTAGAGGCATTATAGTAGTACCGGCCTTTTTTGCGCGATCCAGCAAGAGAGGCAGTTGATCTTTCATGAGGGCACGCGACTCAAGGTAGGCTGGCGTTACCAACAGGATGGCCACTGCCGCACTTGAAATCTCGGATTGCGTTATTTCTAGCCAGAGCGCCCCTGGCGGGAGGGCTTCACGAACGAAAACCCGGATCAGCCCTTGATTTTCAAGGACCTTAAGGTGACGCATAAGCATCTTTAGAAATCTCGCGTCCTCGAGAGAGTAGCTAATGAATACCGACTCTGGCCGTGAAGTGGAAAGCGAGGAATTGTATTGCTGCGGTTGTCCACTTTCTCTGCCCGCAGACATGTCAGCATCCGCCGACTCAGCGTGACGTCTTGATGTAGCGCCGAACTCGGCATGCTAGGCGTGTCGCCATGTCAGGGCAGGCCGTTGAATCCTTGCCCTCAAGCCAGTCCCATGTGCGGGAACCGATCGCGGTTCCTGGACTCATGTCACCGCCGCCCTCCTGGGCAGGCTACACCGACATCAACCTAACTCTGGGCGGGCCGATCGGGCAATCGGTCGGTTTATGGCATGCTTCCGGACTATGTTGGATGATGCATAACGATCCGAGTAGGCAAGACCCTCAATTCGGCAGAAGCGCGCATCGCGGTCGGCCGCCTTGCGTCACGAACGAAGTCGGCTGGGTCTGCGGGTCTCGTCTTGAGGCTGCGGTCGCCTGGCCTAGTTCCGGCGTGCCGCCTGGTGGCCGTCGGCGGTCACCTGTATAGCAGCCGGGGTTCGGAGGTGCCGGAGTCGGCCGTGCTACGTCTTCGGTCTGCAGGGCCCTCCCGTCCGTAGGACCTATGTGCCGGACCCCTGCCGGGTCATGACGCCGGGCGGTGCCGAACCGGGCGCCGTCGCAGAGCCTGCGGGGGCAGGAAAACCGGGTGGGCGAGCGGTCAGCGTAACCGCTCCCATCCCGGCCGTCCGTGACCAGGCGTTCTCCTGTCCGTGGTTTTCTGGAAGCCGGGGCGCACGGACGTGTAGCGGACGGCGGCGGCCAGAAACGTGTCTTGCAGCACGTATCCGCTGGTCAGCGCGTTTGACTTGGGTAGAAGGAGAGCGGTCTGTAAAACCGTCGGCTCAGCCTACGTTGGTTCGAACCCAACACCTGCCACCACCTGCGGAAACGGCCCCCTGACTGCGGAAACGCGGCTGTGGGGGCCGTTTTGTTCTTGTCACGCCATGTATCGCGGTGTGTCACTGCGGGTCGACGTGTCGCGGTGTCCACGGACGCATAGCGGACGGGATTCGTGCCTCATCACGGTCGGTGCGCACCGTCGGCTGTTTTACGGACGGCCACGGACGGGCCGCGCCGGCGGCGTATCCCGGGCTCGACGCGGGCCGCCGAGCCGGGCGTGCATCCCCGTGTGCCCGGCTGCGGCCCCGGGTGGTTTCCCGGGCCGGGCAAGGCGGGTCCGCTGGTGGCCAGGGCGGTTGCCCCGGAGAGCGTGACGGCGGCCGGGCTGAGCAGGCCCGCGTTGCCCGCGCGTTCACGGCCGGGGTGCCCGGGCCGGGGCACCCGGGCGAGTATGGCGCCGCGCTGCTGGTGAGCGAGCTGTTCGCCAACAGCGTCCGGCACAGCGGCTCGAGCGCTGCAGGGGAGACGGTCGCGGTCCGGGCTGCCGGAGGCGTGGTCCGGGTCGAGGTCACTGACCGCGGCGGCTCGGGTGTGCCGCAGCTGCGGGCCTGCGGTGGTGAGGCGGAAGATGGCCGGGGGCTGGGGCTGGTGGCGGGACTGGCCGCGCGGTGGGGGCGGCGACGCGGCGGGCGGACGGTGACCTGGTTCGGGCTGCGGCACGGCTGAACCTCCCCGCCCGGCAGCCGGACCAGGTACTGGCTGCAAGGCCGGGCGCGCCGGGGTCCGTGGAAGGTCCACGCCAGGTATATGCCAGGTCTGCGCCAGGCACATCGACGGAGACCCGGGAGCGGGCCGCCAGCACGTCACCGGCTGCCCGCGCCAGCGCCAGCCCCAGAGCCGGGAACTGCAGGCGCAGACCGCCGCCGTCATCAGCGCATCTTCGGCTCAACATAGTGCGCGAGCTACCGCAGTGGCACCGGCATCCGGACATGCTGCCACGAACAGTGATTAACACGCAGGACAGCCGTCAGCGCTCCCGCGCCTATCGCTTAATACATACTCATGGCCTTCGCGTCGGTACCCCAGATGGCCGAGTGCAGATCAGCCAACTAGCGAGCGCCGATCCGGGGGACTGGGGCATGGGCCAGCAGTGTTTGTGCCGGCCATGACCTACAAGGCCGGGCTTGGCGCCAGGGAGCGGATATGCTCGCGGTCGGCGCGGCTGCGCTGTCGCATGACGGATAAGGACTTCGGGCACATGGCAACAGGCACGGTGAAGTGGTTCAACGCTGACAAGGGCTATGGTTTCATCGCCCCCGATGACGGGACGGCGGACGTGTTCGTCCACTTCTCCGCGATCGCGTCATCCGGTTACAGGTCGCTGAACGAGAACCAGAAGGTCGAGTTCGACACGACCCAGGGACAGAAGGGTCCGCAGGCGGAGAACGTCCGCCCGCTCTGAAGCAGCGCTGCGGGCCAAGACGAGATCTTGGCCCGCACGGTCACCCCCTGGCAAGCCCTGCGGCTGTAGCCGGTGACCGCATCCAATGGCCAACATCCGGGCGCGGCCTGCACAACGACGGCGCCCTGGCCGTCCTGCAGGGGTGGACAGACTAGCGCCGCGAGCTCGGCATCCGCGGGAGCGTTACTTGATGGACGGCAATGTCAGCGCCGGCCGCGGTGATGATGAAGTCGCCGTGTGCAGTGACGCTACGCACTTGCTTAGACAAATCCAGTGGAGGTGCGGCCGTGCAGCATCGGCTAGCCGCCACACCCGGACGGTGCCATCGTCAGCGCCGCTGACGATGACAGGGGTTCTGTCTGGCAGCTCCCCGACCGCGACCGCGTTCACCGAGCCGGTGTGGCCGCCTATCGGCTCGCCGACCGGGGTGCAGTCCTTCAGCCGCCACACCCGCACCATGGGGTCGGAGAGCCCGCCGCCGCTGCCGGTGACGATAACCCGGGTGCCATCAGGTAGTGCGCCGGTCGCCACCGCGTTCACCGAGCCGGTGAAGTTCGGCACCGGCAGCTCCGCGACCGGGGTGCCATCGGCTAGACGCCATATACGGTTTACGCCGGCGCTGACGATGACCGGGGTGCCATCTGGCAGCTCCCCGACCGCGACCGCGTTCACCGAGCCGCTGCGACGGCCCATAGGCTCGCCTGCGGGGGTGCCGTCGGCGAGCCGCCATACCTGCACCATGCCGTCGATAATCTCGCCGCCGCCGCAGATGATGACCGGGGTGCCGTCGGGCAGCGTCGCGGCCGCGACGCGGTTCACCGCCCCGGTGTGGTCCCGCAGCGGCTCGCCGACTGGGGCGCCATCGGCGAGCCGCCATACCCGCACGGTGCCGTCGGCGCCGCCGCTGATGATGACCGGAGTACCGTCCGGCAGCTCCCCGGCCGCCACCGCCCGTACCGGGCCAGTGTGACCGGACAGCGGCTCGCCGGCCGGGGTGCCGTCAGCGAGCCGCCATACCCGCACGGTTTCGTCATCGCTGCCGCTGATGACGACCGGGGTGCCGTCCGGCAGCGTCCCGCCTGCTACCGCGGCCGCACGCTCCTGCGCCTGGGCAGCAGGCCCATCGTGCTGCCCGCCCCGCTCGACGCCCTGGTCGGCGCGCTCGCGGGCGGCCGCAAGATACCGGGCACCAGCCTGCTCAGTGTCCCTTCCTCCTGGCTGTTCCCGGGACGCCGGCCAGGAAGCCCGCTGACCGAAGACGCTCTCGGCCAGCGGCTGCATGCCCTCGGGATCAGCCCGCGCCAGGGTCGCGGCACCGCCCTGTTCACCCTGGCCGCCGACGTCCCGGCCGCGATCTTGGCCAAGACCCTCGGCATCCACGTCAAGGCCGCCATCCAGTGGCAGAAAATCTCCGGTGGAGACTGGAGCACCTACGCCGCCGACGTCAGCCGCCGCAGCCACGCGCAGGAACGGGCCCGGGCGGGAGATCAGCGCGCGGACCCGCTGCCCAGTGCCTAGAGATCACGTTCCAGACGTGCTGCGACCTCTCGATAGCGGCTGACCGGCACCAGATGCACGCCATCGAAGGCTCCGCTGTCGCGGATGGCCAGGATCTGCTCGCACGCCGCGTCCACCCCGGCGCTGCGGTCACGCTCAACGTCCTCGACCAGCTGGCCGGGGATATCGATGTCCGGGATAGCGGACGCCAGGTTGCGGGCCATGCCCGCGCTGGCCAGCACCATCACCCCCGCATAGACCGGTACCTGCAAGCTGGCGCTCTCACGCCACCGCAACAGGGCATCGACTGAGAAACTGACCTGCACGAATGTGAAGTCGGCTGCAGTCTTCCACGCAGGAACCGGGCGCAGGCCGGACGTGACCCCGACGCCAAACGGCCGGCAGCCGGCGAATGCCGGATCCTCCGCGGCACCGCGCGCTTCCTCGATCATGGCCCGCACCGTCAGCTCACTGGTCCGCCCGCCTGCGGTGGGCTTGTCGCCGTAGACAAACAAGAACCGGTCCACCCCATACGCTGCCGCCGTCAGCAGGTCCCGGCGGAACCCAAGCAAGTTACGATCCCGGGAGTTCAGGCACGCGATGCCACGGGCACCCATCGCCTGCACCTCATGCGCGACCGCCACGCTGGATACCGTCGCCCGCCCGATGTGGTTATCGGGAATCAGGAACGAGTCCGCGACCAGGCTCAGCACCCCGATCTGGTGACGCACCCGCGTCAGGTCCGGGCGAGTAGGCGGCTCGATCTCACAGACCAGCTCGAAACGACGATCAGCCATGCCGTGACCCTACAGGCAACGCTGCAGGCCAAGGCATTCAGACAGTTCTGATATCCGACTGTGCCGTTAGAGATCGACATGGCCATGAAACGCAAGGCGATCGAACGCTGCCCGGCCCCTGTCCCCACACCGGAGGGTGAAAGCCGCTGGCACGCCCGGCAGGACATCATCCAGTGGCTCGAAGACCTATCAGCGCCGAAAAGTTATGTGAAGCGGAACCCGGTGGCCCATTCCTTCAAACCAGATAGCGACGGCGGCCCTGCTCAGATCCACATAATCTCCGGCTTCACATAACCGTTGTTCTCGGTGGCGAGCCGTTCGATCAGCGCGGCGATCTCGGCGCTGACCGGCGGCCGTCCTGTCCGGTTGGTGTAGGTCCACTTGCGAGTGACCAGGCAATGCCGTTGCTTGACTAACTGAACTATCGCGGGGTGGAGCGTGAGCACCTTGGCGGCCACCCGGCGGGTAGGACGGCGGACCTGGCCTGCCTTGCGGAAGGAGTACTTGGAAGCCGGGCGCTTGAGGGCCCGGTCGGCTTCTCGCAGGCGCCTGATCCCGTTATCGAGCTTGCGGCGGACCTTCGCGGCCATCGTCGCCATGAGCTGCTTGATCTGCACCGATGTCTGCGCGGACTGGCGGATGACGCTGCGCCGCACGTGCTTGAGGACCTTGATGAAAGAGATGCGATCCGGGTCGATCCGCTCCCCGGCGGCCAGCCGCATGATGATCTGGGTCAGGCAGTGGTGCACCGCCAGATGCGCCCATATCTCCTGACGGACCAGCTCGGGATCCGCTGACCGCAAGATCTCCTGCGGGCCGCGCTGGAACGTCTTGACCTGCCGGAATGAGCCTTCGCTTTCCCAGCGCTCATGGTAGAGGGCGGCGAGTTCCCCGGCGGGGAAGGCCACCGGGTCGAGCAGATCGGTCAGCAGCCTGATGACCTCCCCGCCGTTGACGCGGTACTCGATCACCCGCACCAGGACCCCGCCGGGATGCGCGCCCTTCTGCCCGGCCAGGTTCATCCGCGCCAGGTACGTCCCGTCGTCCAGGACCTGCACCGGGCGGCGGGCCACACTGGACCGTGCCCGGATCAGCAGGTGCGCCCTGGCCTGCGTGTAAGCCTTCCACAGCACCACCCCCGGAAAGGCCCGGTCCATGATCACCAGCATCCCGGCCGCGCTGCCCGCCATCGCGATCGCCAGTCCCGGCTCCCCGCCGCGGAACCCGCCCACCCGGGCGTCGATCGAGGAGTGCGTCCCGGTCTCGGTCAGCGTCACCACCCTGGCCTGGGGAAATCCCGCTGGCTGGCCCCTGGCGTCGACCGGCCCGCCGAACGCGGCCCGGTTCACCTCCGTGTCCGGCACGTCGAGCACGAACCCGTCCACCGCGGCCACCCGCATCCCCCGCCAGAACGCGCCCGCCAGACCCTCCGGGGCCACCGGCCCGGCCAGCCGGCGGAACAGTGCCTCCATCACCCCCGCACCCAGCCGCTGCCGGGCCCGGGTGAACGAGGACCTGTTCGGGATCGCCTCGTCCATCCCCTCCAGCGCTCCCACCAGGTTCTCCGCGACATCGTCATAGGAATCCGGCTGGAACAGGGCAAGAGCGAGCACGTAATAGACCATGAACCGGGCCGGAAGCGCCCCGGGCCTCTGGTCCCGCACGCCGCACTCAGCCAGGACCTCATCCACCAGCTCGGCACTCACCCACTCAGTAAGCAGGCCCAGCCGCACCTCATCAGCTAACCCGGTCCACGGATGCATACCCAGCATCATGCACCCACGGCTGCCAATTCACGATAGTTCGCAGATGACAAGCAACGGCATTGAGTGACCAGGCGGTGGTGCCACCGCAGGACGGTTCCGGGGTGACCAGCCGGTGCATCCGAAGCCTTGTCGGCAGGAGCCGGATCAGCGCGGCGAGGACCGCCGGGTCGGCCCAGTCGAGCGGTGGCCGGGAATTGGCGCGGCGCAGCACGGCGACCTCGTGCCGCAGCACGAGCAACTCGGCGTCCTTGGAGGCCGGCGACCGGCCGAGCAGAATCAGCCAGCCGCAGAGCCGGACGAAGACGAGATAGAGCAGGCGCAGGGACACGGATGATCATGATGCCATAAGGCTGACCCTGGCCATCGCTGCAGCTCACAGGACATCCAGACTTCTGGCACCCTACAAGTCTCGACCCAGTTCGGCTCCTTGCCTTCGGGGCGGTGGGGCCGAAGTACAGGTCGTAGTAGCCGTCGTCGTTGGCGCTTAGCGTGCCGGTGTTGCTGGCCAGGGCCGGCCATTCCGTCGAGGCCACCTGGAGCAGGGACCGGGTCTGGGTGTCGTACGTCGACGGACCAGAAGTTCTGCGCCGGCGGGTTCGGCTCGACGTGCAGGCGGTAGTTGCGGGACCCGTCCAGGTCAGCGTTCTGCCTTGCGGCGTTCTGCCTTGCGGGCCGTCCGCCGGGATACGGCGGTGACCGTAGAGTCGGCCTGGTGCAGCGCCTTCGCTGTCCGGGTGGACGGATCACGGCGCTCAGCGGCCAGCGCCAGGCGATGCACGAGCGCCCGGGTCAGCGGCAGGGCGATAGCCAGCAGCAGCCACATCCGCAGGCGCCTGGAGAAAAATGTCCACATGCTCAGGGTCCCTTCGTCGTCCCCCGCGAGATGCTCCGGCGCTACCCGCCTTATCCCGGCCTAACCACGTCCCGAGCCGCCTGCTACCCCCAGGTTGTCGTGCAGGGCGATGCCTTACCGTGCCGGGTGCTTGCCGGGTCGCCGCCGCATCCGCAGGGCGGCCAGGGTGAGGGCGCCGAGGAATACGACGATTCCGATGATCAGCAGGTACAGCAGGCCTTTGGCGACCACGCCGACGATGCCCAGCGCGATCGCTGCGATTACTAGCAGCAGGAAGAGGGCAATCATGGATCCTCCGTTCCGGGGGCCGGGTCAGCGGCGGGCCAGGCGTCGCTCGCCGCCGGCGCCCGCCTGGTAGGTCAGGCCGTAATGCCGGAAGATCGCCTCTTCGTCGCCGGTCGGCAGCTCGCCGTCGGTATCGATCGAGGGGGCGTCCTTCACCTGTTTCCTGTCGAAGCTGACCCTGACGTACCCGGGACCGACTGTCGCCTGGTCCAGGGGCACGAATGTGAGCCGGTGCCGGGTAGGCATCCCGACCCTGACGGTAGCGAACGCTGGCCGGTCGGTGCTGGTGTCGACGTAGATAGCCTCCAGCTCGCCGATCTTGTGGCCTTCGGTGTCCACCACATCGTGGCCTCGCCACTCCCGGATATCGGTAGCCTCGAACATGCGAGTCCTTCTTTCTTTCTTAACCCGGCGCCTGTTACTGGCCGTACCGCAGCCCGCGGTCGCCGATCGCCGTGCTTACGGCCGGTGGACCTCCGGCCCTGCCTGCTCTTCCTTCCGGGCTGGGTCTCCGGGAAGGGCTAGCCCCACGCCGCCCCCGATCTCCTGCGCCGGTGCGGCTCCTGGGTTCTTGGGAGTCTGGTCCCCGCCTGGGACTCCGGGCAGGTCGGTGCCTTTCTCCACGTCGAATGCCAGCCCTGCGGGCCGCTGTGTCTCGCGGGACGGGGTGACGGGTACCGGGTTGAGGACCTGTCGGGGGTCGGCTCGGTGCTTGCCTGGTTCCTGATCGTCCATGTGTCTCCGTCCTTACGTAGGCTCACCGCCTACCCGCTGGGCGCGGTGCCAACCACCGCGGATCAGCAGCGGCGCCCGCTGGCCCGGTGGCGGGGCGCCGAGCTGCTTACGGCTTGATCATGTTCCGCGAGTCAGGAGCCGTGATTGTCCTCACCGACACCGAATCCCTGCCACCTGGCCCGGGTCGCCTCGCCCGGCCTGCGCGTCGTTTTACGCGGTCCTGGCCGATGCCGGCATCGAGGCCGTGAAGATCCCGCCGCGGAGTCCTCGCGCGGACGCTTATGCGGAGCGGTTCGTGCTCACCGCCCGGACTGAGATCACCGACCGGATGCTGATCTTCAGCGAACGGCACCTGCGCATCGTGATGGCCGAGTATGCCCGGCTCTACAACGGGCGAAGACCGCACCGCGCACTCCGCCTCCAGCCACCCCGGCCCGACCACCCCGTAGCCGATCTCTCCCAGGAGCGGATTAAGCGCCGGCCCGTGCTCGGCGGCCTCCTCGACGAATACGAGCGGCCGGCTCAGAGCCCAGGTCACGCCCGCCGGCACAGTTCTGGCACCCCACAGGGTGTCAGTCAAGCCAGTACACGATGAGTTCCGCGGCCCATGGACTGCGCTCTAGCTAGGCCCAGCCGACATCAGCCGTAGCGGTATTGCGGTCGCCGGGCAACCCGGCACCGCGCTCACCGCGTGTCATTGCAGTCGGCGCAGGTAGGCGTCGGCGGGCTCGGCGGCCTGGATGCGGATGCGGCCGTCGACGGCTTGGGCGCCGTCAGGGCGGGCGACGACGGGGCTCAGATGGAGTTCGGCGACCTCCGGCAGGTCGTCGGCCAGCCGCGAGATCCGCAGCAGCATGTCCCGCAGCGCGGCGATGTCGGCCGCCGGGGCGCCGGGGCGCCCGGGCAGTAGCGGGATGGCGCGTATCGAGTGGATAAGGTCGTCGGCGTCGGAGTCGGTGAGGGGAGCCAGCCGCGCAGCGCGGTCAGCCAGCGCGTAGGCGGCCGCGCCACCGAGCCCGAACAGCACCAGCGGGCCGAGCGCCTGCTCCTGCAGCACGCTGATCATCACCTTTACACCGCCGGTGATCATCGGCTGGACAATAACGCCGGCCAGCCGGTCGCCGAAGGTCTCCTGCAGCGAGCGGAACCCGCGCCGGACCTCATCCGCTCCCTGGAGGTCGAGCAGGACGGCACTGGCATCTCTCCTGCGCACCAGGCCGGGCACATCCGCCTTGAGCGCCACCGGGCCGCCGAATCGCGCCGCCGCCGCAATCACGGTGTCTTCGGTGGTGACGGTGATGCAGTCGGCCAGCGGCACGCCATAGCAGCCGAGCAGCTCTACGGCAGGGTCCGGGGGCAGCCAGCCGCCCGCCGGGGCGTCGGCGAGAAGGCCGGCGATCAGTTCCCTGGCCCGGTCCGGGCGCAGGCCCTCCAGGTCGGGCACGCGGCCCGGCGGGGTCGCCTGCCACGTGCCATAACGCGCGGCGTGGCCGAGGGCGCGGGCGGCGGACTCGGGGTAGGCGTAGGCGGGGACGGCGGGGTCGTCCTCGTCCGGGCTTCGCAGCAGCCGGACCGCTTCAACTTGGTCCATCACCGTCGCGGCGATCGGCACCCGTGGCCGCGCGGCGCACACCTCAGGGACCAGGTCGCCGGTTGCAGTCGTGACCGTCAGCGCCAGGACCGCATCGACGCCCGGGTCGGCGCCGGCGAGCTCAAGGCACTGACGGAAGATTCCGGGCGCGATTTCCGCCGTGGTAGCGACCGGCCCGGCCACCGCGGCACCGGCGGGGAGCAGGTCCCGGAGCGCCCGCTGGGTATGCCCCGCCAGGCCGGCGACCCGCAGGCCCGCATCGGCGAATGCGTCGGCGGCGAGCATCCCGCCGCCGCGGGTATTGGACACCACGGCGACCCTGGGCCCCAGGGGCACCGGCTGCGATGCCAGCAGCGCGGCGGCGTCGAGTAGCTCGCCGAGGTTGGCGGCAGCGATCACGCCGGCCTGCTCGAGCAGGGCCTGCCTGGTGAGCAGCGGGGCTTCCGCCGCCGCGTTGCGAGCTGCGGCTAGGCGCCGGCCCGCCGCTGACCGGCCCGCATTCACCGTCAGGACCGGCTTGGCGCGGCCGACGCGGCGGGCGGTGCGGGCGAACTTGCGGGGGTTCCCGAACGACTCCAGGTACAACACGGCCAGCTTGGTCGCCGTGTCGGACTCGCACCACAGCAGCATGTCGTTGCCGGACACGTCGTCTTTGTCGCCCAGCGAGACGAAGGAGGAGATGCCGACGCCCAGCCGGGACAGGTGCTCGAGCAGCACGACGCCGACGCCGCCGGACTGCAGCGCCAGGCCGGCGCTTCCTGGCATGGGATGACGGGCCGCGAGCGTCGCGTCCAGGGACATGCTGGTGTTGACGACGCCGAAGGAGGCCGGCCCGACCAGCCGCATGCCGTGGCGGCGGCAGATGCCCAGCAGCTCCATGCGGGCCGCGCCGCCCAGTCCCGCCGTGATCACCACCAGGGCCTTAACCCCCCGTTGCCCGCATCGCTCGGCGATACCGGGCACGGCATCCGCCGGCACGGCGACGACCGCCAGGTCGACTTCCCCGGGCAGCGCGGCGGCCGATGGCACCGAGATGACGCCGTCCAGCTCGGCCACGCTCGGGTTGACCGCGTAGACCGGGCCGGGGAAATTGCCGGCGGTGATGTTCAGCAGGATGGCCCGCCCGACGGAGCCGGGGCGCCGGCTCGCGCCGATGACCGCGACCGAGGCCGGGGTCAGCACGCGCCGCAGGCTCGCCACGTTCGCAGACCGCTCCCGTTCGGCGACCGCGTCCCGGTAGGTGCCCAGGGCGGCGTCGGCCTCGCCGGCAGGCAGCGGAAACGTCAGGTCGTACACGCCGTCCGCCAGGGCGCGCTGCGCCCGCAGCCCGGCGTCGGCGAACACCTGCAGCATGAGCGCGTTCCCGGCCAGGGTCTCCGCGGTAAAGGCGTGGAGGCGCTGGCCGCGGGCCAGTGAGATCAGGTGCTCCAGCAGCAACGTGCCGACGCCGCGGTTGTGCATGTCATCGGCGACCGCCATGGCGACCTCAGCGGACCGGGAGCCGTCGCCGGCAACCTCGTAGCTGCCGCAGCCGACCACCTCGCCGCCCAGCACGGCCAGCAGCGCGGCGTGGCCCGGTGCGGGCTCGCGGCAGATCCGGCGCGCCTCCTGCTCGGCCGCAAGCGTGCTGAAGCCGAAGAAACGCAGGTAGAGATTGTCCGAGGACATCTTGGCGTGCATGTCCCGCACCGCGTCGAAGTCCTCAGGCCGTGCCGGCCGGATCTCGATCGTCGTGCCGTCGGCCAGCAGGGCGTAGGCGCTGGCCTCGCTCCCTGTGCTCACGCCGCCCTCCCCGGCAGGTCCGCGTTGCCGCAGGGCCTCTTTTCACCATCGCTCATATGCAGGTAAGGTCAGCAGACTGGTCCACGATGCGGCGTTTCCTGCACCAGAACCCTCCGCATCTGCAGGGTTGCGGGTCAGCCGCAGCACGCTCGAATACAGTTCCCCGGCATATGGCACACCAGCCTGCCCGCCCCCGTCGGCAATCGTTGCCGTCATCACCCCCGACCGCCTGAAAGCATTCATGTACTGCACCTGCAGCCTTCACGGGATGGCAGCCGACGTGCCAGGGACTAAAGACCCACATCTCCCAGCGCGCGGCTGGACGGCACTCTGGTCCTGGATGACCGCGGCGGGCTGTTGCCGGGAGCAGGGCGCCCGCTGTGGCCAGGGCTTTCCGGGGACAGCCGGTAGTGATGGCCGCACAACAGCAGGTCCACCGGGTGGGGCCGCCGCGGCGCCGACGGCATGATCACCCTGTGGGGTTCCAGAACTCGGCCACCGGTGCTGACCTGGGATTCTATGCCGCCCGCTGGTACTCGTTGATGAGGTGCCGAGGACGGCCCGGCGCTGGATCTGCTCCGGGGAGAGGGCGGCGGCAGGGTGGTCGGGCCGGGGCGGGTGGAGGTGGCGGCTGCGATGGGGGCGCCGTCCGTTGTAGTGGGCCGCGTACTGGGCCAGGACCAGCCGCAGATGCCGTTCGCCGAAGATCAGCATCCGGTCGGTGACCTCGGCCCGGGCTGTAAGCACGAACCTTTCCGCAAAAGCATTCGCTCGCGGGCTGCGCGGCGGGATCTTCACGGCCTCGATACCGGCGCCGTCCAGGACCGCGTCAAACGATGCGGTGAACTGCCCGGCCCGGCCGCGGACCAGGAACCGCAGGTCTGCGGCGCGATCACCCAGATCCATCAGCAGGTTGCGGATCTGCCGCACAGTCCACGGCCCGTCCGGGTGCGCGGTGACCCCGGGGATGTGCACGTAACGGCTGCCGGCCTCCATGACGAACAGGCAGTACAGCCGCTGCAGCGACACCGCGCACTCCACGCGGAAGAAATCAGCGGCGAGCATCGTCGATGCCCGGGCGCGCAGGAACTTCCGCCACGTCGTGTCAGTACGCCGTTCCGGTGCCGGAGGAATCTTCAGGGCCTTGAGGACCCGGCGGATGGTGGATGCGCTGACCTGGTGGCCGAGCTTGAGCAGCTCACCCTGGATCCGCTTGTATCCCCAGCCGTTGTCCTCGGTGGCGAGCCGCTCGATCAGCGCGGCGATCTCGGCGCGACCGGCGGCCGTCCCGTCCGGTGCGGGTAGGTCCACTTGCGGTCACCAGCGGCGGTGCCAGCGCAGGACGGTGCCGGGGGTGACCAGCCGGTGCCTCCGTAGCCGTGCCGGCAGGAGCCGGATCAGCGCGGCGAGGACCGCGCGGTCGGCCCAGTCCAGCCGGGGCCGCGGATGGGTTCGGCGCAGCACGTCGACCTCGTGCCGCAGCACGAGCAACTCCGCGTCCTTGGAGGCCGATGACCGGCCGAGCAGGACCAGCCAGCCGCAGATCCGGACGAAGATGAGGCAGAGCAGGCTCAGGGACACGGATGATCATGATGCCCTACAGCTGATACTGGTCATTGCCGCAGCTCACAGGGCACGCAGACTTCTGGCACCCCACAGGCCACGATCGTGCGCCAGCAGATCATCGACGGGACGCTAGAACCAGGCCGGCCGGGGCCATCGATCACCCGCCTCAGCCAGGAGCACGGGCACGCGCGGCCGACCTGCAGCAAGGCGCTGCGCATGCTGGAAAGCGAGGGCTTGTTGACCCGTTTCCCCGGCCTCGGCTACTACGTGAACCGAGCACCTGCGCCAGTCGGCTCAACTAGAACCTGATTTCGTATCATGATCTGGTGGCTGCGCAGGACGGTGGACTGTACGCTCGCACGCCGTGGTCGCCGCCCATAGTGGAGATGACCGGGGGCGTGTTCGGCCACCTGCTGTGCTGGGAGAGACACGAAAGAGACGGGACCTGGTACGCATGGGTCTCCTGGGTCCAGTCCACAGGCGACCCAGTACGCCACCGCCACCGGGTGGTAAGCGTGCGCGCCGACGGCGTACGGCCCCTGGAGAACCCCGAGGCATACAAGAGCGTGCCACGCCGCACGCTCGGCCGCGACGGCCATATCCGGCCGTGGACCCCATCCGCATAAGCACGCGAGGCGGCCGAACTCGCCCTGCACTCCCCTTTCCTGTCGATGCCCGGCCAGGTGGCCGGCATCGTCCTAGAGCTCACCGCTGAAGGGGCAGCTCGTCGGCCGGGGTAGCCGAATGGCCGGAGTACGAGGTGCCGTCGCAGTATTAAGGGCCAACCGGGAAACGCGGCAGACCGCCGCCTGAACCAGCGTGTGATGCAGCCTCGGCGGAAGCGACGGGTGTACCAGGTGATCACCGGCTCAACGGGCTGGCTCCGGGGCGAAGTAAATCATCATGCCGGCCCAGCTGTCAGTTTCATGACGACCGCCGTGCCCCGGGGCCCGCCGGGCGCTAGAGGCCTGGCGGGCCCAGGGGCTGCTGGGCTGCTAGTTACCTGTAGCTGTCCGGTACTGGGCGAGGACGTCAGCTGAAACCCGGCCGCGTTCTTTGACCTCAAGCCCCTGTGCTTTAGCCCAGGCGCGTACCTCGGTGTTGCTGATGCTGCTCGCGGGAGCCTTGCGCCCGTTCTGGCCTGCCCGCCTGGCCGTGCCGGTAACCCTCCTGCCGGCGTCGATATAGCGGGCCAGGGCTGTCCGCAGTTCCTTGGCGTGCTCGGTACTCAGGTCAATCTCGTATTGCTCGCCGTCCAGCCCGAAACGGACCGTGCCTTCTGCTTCGCTGCCATCAAGGTCGTCGATGAGGAAGGTCTGTACTTTCTGGGCCATGCCTGTCTCCGTTCTTGCCGCTTCCCGGTATCCAATAGTACGGCATATGTCATTAGCATGCGGAATTCGATAGCTGCGCGGGATGGGAGCACTATGGAATTCCCTGACTTCCCGTTTGCCTAGCCCGGCCGGACTTGTAAAACGTCCCCGAGTGGCGGAACTATTTCATCCGCGGGGGTGGCAGGGCCGCGCGATTCCCGCGCGGAGGCCGGATTCGGCGAAGGAGTGCTAGCGGATGATCCAGGAAAAGCCGGCAACCCGGGCCTGCGCGCTCGTGCGCGAGGGGCCGGGTGCGCGCCGGCCCCGACGGCGCATGCGCTGTCCGGCGTGCCGGACGTCGTAGGGGCACCGGATGGACGGCAGGGAAAATCCCGCGCGCGATCCAGCCCGTCCCCGAGCCGTGCCGGCCGCAGCGGCAAGAAGCCAGGCTGACCTGCCCGCGAGCCGGGCCGGGGTACGGATTCCGCCTTTCATCAGGCGGCAGAGGCGCGGCGTGGATGATTGGTGGCCGCTTCAGGATTTCCTTGAGCTTGGTGCCCTCGTCAGCGCAGTTCCCTGCGCGCGGCTGCATGTCAGGCAGGTGCTATGGGAATGGGGAATCGGAAATCTCGGTGACAGCGCCGAACTCCTGGTAACCGAGCTGATCACGAACGCTGTCAGGGCTTCCGGGGAAGCGGGCCAGGATTCCGCGGTACGGCTATGGCTGCTGTCTGACTCGGCGCAGATCCTGATTCTCGTATGGGATGCCAGCCCGCGGCCTCCGGTCTTGGCGGACGCAGGCGATGAGGCCGAGCACGGCCGCGGGCTGATGCTCGTGGATGCTGTTAGCGAGCAGTGGGGCTGGTATACCCGCGAGGACAGCGACGGGAAATTCGTCTGGGCGATCACGAGGTTATGCATTCCGGGCGGCAGCCGCCCCGCGCAGATAATAGCGGGCATAACGCAGTCCAGGGAGGCGACGCCTCCTCGCTGCCTGGCTCACGGTCCGGAAGCCGGCCGCCCCCGGGGCGCGACGCTGCGAAAGGATGTCAGTGCAGACGTGGTAGCTCAGGCCGGGACCTGGTATACGAGCCCGCCATCCTGAAGGACATGCAGGGCGTGAGCTGCGGTCTGGCGGGCCACGCGCCGTGGTCCGCGCAAAGGCGGCTGATCGAGGGCGTTGCACGACCGGGTGCGAGTTCTCCTGCGGTGATGCGCTCGCGCAGTACCGCGGCGATGCGGATGTACGCTCTCGGGTCTGTCCGGTACCAGTCATGGCGGGTTGCTGCGGTTGCTTGCTCATTGCGAACCGATACCGTGCTTGGAGCATACTCGACTAGTGTCGTAAGCTGTAGCGGCTGTTCGGGCAGTAGTGACGTGGCCTTGTTCTGCGCGGCGAGCGTGTCGTGGAGGCCGCGGCTTGCCCGGTCCGGGTGGCCACCGCCAGGCACGCCGCAGGAACCGCGCGGTTCCCTCGCGTTCGGCCCGGTGGAATCCCGTCGCCGCGCAATGCGAGAGTCGTGTTTCCCGCCCAGCACCGCCGGGACTGCGGCGAGGGCGGGTACAGGCAGCGGGCGCGTGCTTATCTGATCGCACGGCTTCCTCCAGGCGCAACGGCACCAGGGGAACCTCGGCCTGAGCGTGGCGGAGGACAAGAGCACGCTGGCCTGTCACTTGCATTCCGGCCTGGAAGCCCGCGCCCGCCACACTCGGCCCGTCAGTGTTTCCTGCTGGGGTATCTTGCGGGCGCCCCGTGCCCGGGCTGGGTGATGACGTACGCCCCGTTCCGGTTCTGGCGCAACTCCGGCAACGGCGTCTGGTTACGTGGCTGGGCGGGTTGCTCGCTTGGCGAGCTCGGCGTCAATGGCGCTGATGTGCGCGAGGATGGGTCCTCGCACAGGTGAGCCCGGGAATGCCAGGCTGAGGCTCACCATCAGGTGGCGGCGGGCGCGCTCCAGCTCGCTGTCCGTCATCGTGCTGACGTCGTGGACCCGGTCATCAGGCATGGCCGTCCTCATGCGCTGTCGTCATCACATGCCGAGGAGGCGGCCCACGCCGGCTAGCACGTGCCCGTTACGGTCGTCCGCGGCAGGCGGCCGCTTCGGCCAGGTCCGTGCCTCGGTAACGCCGGGCCCGGCCAGTTCCAGCCCGTCGAAGAACTCTGTGATGCCGGCAGGTGAGTGGTTGTACCAGGTCGCCGCGGTGTACTCCTGGGCTAGCTGTTTGGCCAGCTCCTCATCCTCGAACCGGGCGCAGGACAGGACCAGGCAGCTGCCCGGCGCCATCAGCGAGGCGTATCCGGCGGTCACCGCGCTCGCGGCGTCCGGGTCGAGGAAGTGCACGACTGCGCCGAGGATGACGCATAGCGGCCGGCCGGGGTTGATGACGGCCCGCAGGTCCTGGTTGCCCAGGACGGCCGCCGGGTCACGCAGGTCCGCGTCAACGGCGGCCACGCCATCGTCGGTGGCCAGCAGCGCCACGGCATGCGACAGCACCACCGGGTCGATGTCGACGTAGGCGACCCGGGCGGCGGGCAGGACCGCCCGCGCGGCCTGGTGGACCGGCGGAGACGCCGGAAGCCCTGCACCCAGGTCGATGAACTGCCCGATCCCCTGCCGGGCTGCCCAGCCGACCGCCTTGATGAGGAACGCCCGGTTCTCCCGGGCCAGCGCGGGCAGCGGCGGGTAGAGCTCCACCAGCCTGTCCGCCTCGGCCCGGTCAGCGGCGAAGTGGTCCTTGCCGCCCAGCCAGTAGTTATAGACCCGCGCCATGTTCGGCACGCTGGTATCGAGCGCGGACGTCATCGCGAGCACCGCCCCGGCGTGCCGCAGCACGACGGGCCGGGCCCTGGCCGCAGCCGCCGCCATGCCCGCCTGAGCCGCAGCATCGTGAGCCGCCATCTGAACCTGCTGCGTCTGGCCTGGCACGGGAACCGCCGGGCGCACACCGCCGTCAGCCGGCCACAGCCCGGGCACCCGGCCATGCCGATCACTGTGTCCTGGGCCACGCCGATCGCGTCAGGCTCCAGC
>Ga0310038_10001302_pt1 | contig 19113 bp, 18 predicted proteins | sample Sb_taG_6_FD_200461 | JGI IMG/M metagenome (GOLD analysis project Ga0310038, IMG submission 200461) | Peat soil microbial communities from Weissenstadt, Germany - Sb_50d_4_PS metaG (v2) (version 2) | ecosystem: Environmental > Terrestrial > Soil > Wetlands > Peat | place: Germany: Weissenstadt... | reverse complement strand
CCCCAGCCCGAATCCAGCACGCACTTCGCCATCCGCGTCCTGGCCAGCTTGAGACTGCTCACGTCACCGACGATGATTCTCTGATATCGATCGACCATCTTCCTCGAAAACTTATGCAAGGCATCGGCTCGACAGCGCGCGGCCTTGCGATGGATGCGTTTGGCTTGACGCTGATGGCCACGGCGCTGCGCCGAGGAGATCTTATCGGCATAGCCCTGCGTCCAGCGGCCGGCTGCAAGGCGCTCCCCCTCGCTCGTGACGGCAATATCCTTCAGTCCCAGATCAATGCCTACGACCTCCCGCGGCGCAATGCTCGGCTCTGCCTCAACCTTGACCGGCAGACACAGCCACCAGTCCCCCACCGCATCCTGCGCAAAGCAACCGCCCTGCCATTTCACCCCTTGCAGGCGCTCCCGCTCGAATACCCGCACGCACTTGCCGGCAAAACGCAGACACACCCCTTGTCGCTTGAGGCTCAGCGCCTTGAACGGTATCCAGCCCAGGGAGCGCCTGGCGCCACCACTCACGCGCCAGCGCAGCTTCAGGCGCTTGGCGGCCTGGCGCTTCTGGGCGTAGTGATTGCAGATCGACTGAATCGTGTCGGCGCCGATCTTGTCAAAGTACTGCGTGGCACCGGCCGTCAGGTAGCACAGGTCAAAGCCGGACAGCCACTTGCGCTTGGTATCCGTGCGGGTGGCGGCCTTGAGGCTCGTCTCATTGCAATAATTGAAAACCACGTTCACTTCGAGCGCTGCGGCATTGAGCCACGCATAGGCTTCCGAACGAACCTTCAGATGAAGAGTGCGCGTGAACGAGAGCCGCATGAGAATATTATCTCTCCTTACGGGCGTTCTTGCTCCACTTCGTTGCGCAATTCACGGGTGGCTCGCAACGCCCGTGTTGCTTCGTTGTTGGCGACGTCTTTGTCGGAAACCCAGGTGTTGAAGCGCTACTCGCTGTGAAAGAACCCCAAGGGCCCGATCCCGCGGTGCTCCTGCTCGACCTTCATTTGGTACAAAGGCCTGGTGTGTGGCCCCAAGTGATGACATGGATCCAAGCCAGATACGACAGGACTCTGCCACCTGGTGGTCCCAGATATGTCGGTGTTCAAGTGATGCTGAACGACACGCAGCTCGCTAGGATGTCAGTTCACTTCATACATTGACGCAACCAATCGAAGGGTTGGTCGTGGTCATTGATATCCAGGCGTAGCTGATCTTTCGAGGCGGGGTCTACCGTGCCGGTTTGGAGAGGGCCACGATGGACAGCTGGCACACGACATTTCTGGGGCTTCGGCACCTGCCGCGCGAGGTAACGGCCTTCGGGATCGAGGTGTTCTTCCAGATTTCGGCGGCGGAGAGCCGGATCATCGAGGAACGCCGGCGGCCGGAGCTCAAGCTCGGTTTGGCCCTTCAGATCGGCTTGCTGCGGATGAGCGGACCGCTTCTGGAGGCGGTTCGGATTGTCCCCCCGCTGCTGTGGCGGCATCTGGGCGCGCGAATCGGCTGCTGCCCCGGACTTGGCATCGCTGCGCGCGATGTACCGCCGCGCGCGCACTTTGCTCGAGCATCAGCAGGTCGCCTGCGACACACTCGGGTTTCGCTTTGCCGAACGTGTTTTTCAACACTATCGGCGCCAAGTCCGGGATGTCGGCAGCGCGCGGCCAAGCTATCGTGTCAGCACATCGAACAGCGATAGGATGATCAAGATCGCGATTCCAAAAAACCCGATGAGCGCGATGATTTTCATCAGCGGATGCGCTGAGCGCAGGTGCATCGAAAAAAGCATCACCAGGGCGGCTTGCGTCACGCTGATCGCCAGGTTCAGTGGCGTATTGGCCCAGCCCAGGGGCAGATAGGCAGTGGCCACCGTCAGGGCCAGCAGAGCCATCAAGGCCAACCAGACCACGATGTAGACCATGGGGCGGGTATCGGCGCGGGTCGTCATGATCGCGAAATGAGATAGAGAATCGGAAACACGAACAGCCAGATGACATCGACCAGGTGCCAATATAGGCCGGTGACGTCGACCGGTGTGAAGTAGGCCGGACTGAACGCATTGCGGGAGGCCATGACCGCGATCGTCGTGATGCAGCCGATGCCGATGAGGACATGCAAGGCGTGTACGCCGGTGATGAAAAAATACATGTAGAAGAAGAGTTCGACCTGGTCGGCCTGGGGGCCGGCAAAGCGAAAATCAAGCGCTGGCACGAGGTGTTCGAGGTAGTCAAGGCGATACTCGACGGCCTTAATCGCCAAAAAGGCGCATGCAAGTGCGACGGTCAGGCCCAGCCAGCCGACCAGGGCACGGCGCGCCCCGCGCCGGGCAGCGTGCACGCCCAGCGCCATCGTCAGGCTGCTGGTCACGAGCACCGCGGTATTGACGGCGGCCAGGGGCAGGTTGGTCAAGCGGCTGGCGGCGGCAAATGCCTCCGGAAAGCGCACGCGGGTGATCGTGTAGGCGGCGAACAGCACGCCGAAAAACAAGATCTCGGTGGCCAGGAAAATCCAAATGCCCAGGTTCGAGGCCGTGCGCTGCTGCTCGGCGTCGTCAAACTGCGGAGCTAAGGACGTCACGGCGTTAGCCATGGGGGGACTCCGCGCGCACGTAGGCGTAGGCTTCCTCGGTCACCACCGGCGTGGTATGGAAATTTTCCGACGGTGGCGGCGATGCCGTTTCCCATTCCAGGCCCTTGGCGTTCCAGGGATTAGCCGGTGCGCGCTCGCCGTAGCGAAGCGACCACAGCAGGTAAATGAGCGGCAGCACATAGCCAAAGGCCAGGAGCGAAGCCCCGGCCGAGGAGAAGACGTTCCACACCTGAAATTCGGGTGGATATTCCGGGTAGCGGCGCGGCATGCCCAGATAACCCAGGATGAACTGCGGAAAAAAGGTGAGGTTAAAGCCGACGAAGGTCAGGATCGCTGAAAAGCGCGCCCAGCCCTCCGGGTACATGCGCCCGGTGATCTTCGGCCACCAAAAATGTATTCCGCCGAAAAACGCCATGACCGAACCGCCCACCATGATGTAGTGGAAGTGCGCGACGACGAAGTAGGTGTCGTGCAGTTGCACATCGAGCCCCAGCGAGGCAAGAAACAGCCCGGTCAGGCCGCCGATGGTGAACAGGCCGATGAAGCCCAGCGCGTAGAGCATGGGCGCCGGAAAGGAAACCTGGCCCTTGTACAGCGTTGCCGTCCAGTTAAACACCTTGATGGCCGAGGGCACCGAAACGAGGAAGGTCAGCAGCGAGAACACGGTTCCAGCGTAGGCCGATTGCCCGCTGACAAACATGTGGTGGCCCCAGACCAAAAAACCGAAGGCGGCGATGGCCAGGATCGCATAGGCCATGAAACGATAGCCAAAGATCGGGTTGCGGCAAAAGCAGCTGATAATTTCACTGGCAACCCCCATCGCCGGGACGACCATGATGTAGACGGCCGGGTGCGAGTAAAACCAGAACAGGTGCTGGAACAGCAGCGGATCGCCGCCCAACGCCGGGTCGAACACGCCGATGCCAAAGCTGCGCTCGATGGCCATCAGCATCAGGGTCATCGCGAGCACCGGCGTGGCCAAGACGAGGATCAGGCTGGTCGCGTACATCGCCCAGATGAACAGCGGCAGGCGAAACCAGGTCATCCCCGGCGCGCGCATCTCGTGGATCGTCACGATGAAATTCAAGCCGGTCAGAATCGACGAGAAGCCGGCGATGAACACGCCGGTGGCTACCGCAAAGACGTGCGAGCTGCTAAACGTCGTCGAATACGGCGCGTAGAAGGTCCAGCCGGTGTCAACGCCGCCGGCCAAAAGCGCGTAGATGGTAAAAAGGCCGCCGCCGACAAAAAGATACCAGCTGGCCAGGTTTAGGCGCGGAAAAGCCAGGTCGCGTGCCCCGATCATCATGGGTACGAGAAAGTTGCCGAGCGTCGCCGGGATCGAGGGGATCAGGAAAAACCAGACCATGATCACGCCGTGGATGCTGAAGAGCTTATTGTAGGTCTCGACGCTCACGAGCTGGCTGTGCGGCGTGAGCAGGTCCAGACGGATCATGGCGGCGGCGGCGCCGCCAATGCCAAAGAGCAGCGTGATCGTGAGCGTGTACAGAATGCCGATGCGCTTGTGGTCGAGCGTCATCAACCACGACCGCCAGTTCCAACCGCCACTCAGATAGCTTTCGTGTGACGCGTAGCTTTCGTGTGACGCAATTACAGCGCTGTTCATGGCACCCTCTCTTGCGTTGCGTTGCCCAGCGACTTGACGTACTCGACGATCTCGAGCAGTTCTTCTTCGCCAATCTGCCCGCGAAACGAGGGCATGCTCAATTCATAGCCGGCCGGCACGTCCTGGGACGGCAGCAGTACCGCATCGCGTATGAAGCGCTCGTCGGCGAGCACGGATCGGCCGTCGCGCAGCTGGACCGGCCTGCCGAACAGGCCTTCGAGTCTGGGCGCGCGCACGGTGGCCTGCGCGCCGTGGCAGCCATTGCAGCCGAGCTCTCGGTAGCGCTGCTCGCCGCGGGCGGCCATGGTCGGCACGTTGGCGTGCGCCGACAACCAGCCCTCGAAGGCGGCCGGCTCCATGACGACGACCCGCCCGACCATGTGCGAGTGCGAGGCGCCGCAGTACTGCGTGCAAAACAGGTGATACTCGCCGGGGCGGTTGGCCGTGAACCACAGGGTCGTATAGCGCCCGGGCAGGACATCTTGCTTGACGCGAAAATCCGGGATCGACAAGCTGTGGATCACGTCCTGCGAGGTCATCACCAGCTCGACCGGGCGGTCGACCGGGACGTGCAGCTCGTTGATTTCGCGCTCACCTCCGCGATGCTCGGCGTGCCACATCCATTGCTTGGCGACGACGTAGATCGGCATCGCGTCCTTGGGCACCGTCACGTTCTGGTAGTAGACCTCAGCGCTCCAGACGAACATGGCGAGAAACAAGGCGATCGGCACGACAGTCCAGACGATCTCGATTCGATGCATCTTTTTTTCGTGCTCGGCCGCATCGGCCAAGCTCCGATCGGCGGCCGAGCCCTGGCGGTAGCGGATGGCAAACCAGACGATCAGTACGGCGACCGCCAGCGCGACCACGCCTGACAAGACGAGCCAGGCAAAATACAGGTTGTCGACCTGGCCGGCCATGGTCGAGGCGCGATCCGGAAAAAACGGCACAGAATCCATGATCAGGTTTCCGCGGCCCGGCGGCGGCGCGCGCGCCCGAGCAGGATCGCGGCCAGCGCCAGCAGCCCTAGGAGCATGACGATCGAGGCCACGCGCAGCACCTGGATGATCAGGGCGCTGTAGGGCCCGCTCGCCAGGTCATAGTGAAAACACACCAGCAGCAGCCGTTGGATCGGCGAGGCGATCCGGCGTGCGGCGGTTTGGTCGAAGGCCTGCCCCAGTTCGTCGGCGGTATAGTCAAAACCGAAGAAATAGCGCGCAATTCTGCCCTCCGGGGAGATCAGGACAAAACCGGCCGGGTGGGCGTACTGGTGCGTCGCCGGGTCATAGCCATAGCTAAATCCGACCGCCTGCGTGAGCCGGGCGATGTCGGCCGGCGCGCCACTCAGAAAATGCCAGCGTTCGGCCCGATCGGGGCGCAGCAAATTGTCGAGGAACTTGTGCTTGGCCCGATCGGCCAGGGCCGGCGTATCCAGCGGATCGATGCTCACGACGAGCATCTGCGCCTCGGCCGCGGCGGCGCCCGAAGTCTGGGCCAGCCGTTGGGCGAGGTTGCGAATCTGGGTCGGACACAGATTCGAGCAGCCATAGTAGGCAAAGACCAAGCCCAGCGGGCGCGTACCGAGGTAGTCGCCAAGCCGCACGGCGTTGCCGCGCTCGTCGCGAAACCGCAGCTCTGTGGGCAGGCTGCGGTCCAGGTGCTGCGCAAAATCCGCGGTGCCGGTGAAACCGCGAGGGCCAAGGTCGGTGCTTGCGGCCGGCGGTGCGGCCAGCAGGAGGGCGAGGGCGACGCTCATCATCGCGCAGGTCAATGCGATCATCGTGTCCGCCCCCGGCCAGGCTGCGGGGCAGCGGGGGCCGCCGGGTTGATCCCTGGCGTAAGTTCCTGCGTGCCCCCCTGCGGGGCCACCAATTCCATCGCGCGCTCGATCGGAATCTGCACGACGCCGCCGTTGCGGTCGACCCAGCGGTAGCCCTCGAGAGCGGTCGCCTTGGCGCGGCGGTAGCTGCGCAGCTCATCCTGCGGCGCGCTCTGCAGGGTCGCAAAGGGCGCAGACGCCGACCCGTCGGAGGCCGGCTCGACATAGGTCGCCGGATGGGGGATGCGAAAGCCGCGCAGCATGGCAAAGGCCGCCGCCGCCGTGACGATCAGCAGCACGACGATGCCCAGCGAAAACCAGCGGACGTAGCTCACGTCCAGATCGAAGATCTCGTGTCCGCGTTGCACGGCCGGCACTCTGCCCTCAGGCGTGTTGTGTGCCATGACGAGCGGTTCCTTGGGCCAGGGCGCCGCGCAGCGGCTCGGCCGCCGGGCGGCCGATCAGGAAGATCAAGCAGCCCAGCCAGAGCCCGCCGATGGCCAGCAGCGCGCCCAAGTCGCTCCACTGCAGTTCGAAACCGCGCGGGCGAAAGACCGGCACGACCAGCCAGAAGTCGTCGGCGAGGCAGCCCAGCAGCACGAGGGCGGCCACCCCCGCCAGCACCGCCGGTGCTCGCTTGGCGCCACGCGACAGCAGCAGCAAAAAGGGCAGCACAAAGTGCGCGACGACCATGAAGGAGGTCAGGGCGCTCCAGCTGGTTCGGCTGCGCAGCAAGAACCAGGGAATCTCATCGGGCAGGTCTTCGAACCAGATGATCAAGAACTGCATCAGGGCCAGATACGCCCACACCAGCACCAGCGCCAATGCCAGATTGCCCAGATCGTGAAAGCGCTGGCGCAGCGGCGCATCGACTTCGGCCGCCAGCGCGTTGGCGCAGACGATGGCGCCGGCCAGCGCCGAGAGCGCCTGACCGGTGCCGATGAGCAGGCCAAATTCGGTCGAATGCCAACGCGGCGTGAGCGACATCGTCCAGTCGACCGCCGCAAAGGTCGTGGTAAGGGCGTACAGAACAAAGCCAACGGCCGAAACCGCCTGCAGCGACGGCTCGCGGCGAGCGGGGAGGTTCGGGGCCAACGCACGATCGCTGCGCAACAGCCGGGCCAGCCCCAGCCAGATGGCAAAATAGAGGATCGCCCGCGCGTAAAAAAAGGTCGAGTTCAGGTACCAGCGCTGGCCCGCTACGAAACCCGCCTCCGGCGCACCGGCCCTCGTATGCATCCACGGCAGCAGCTGGGCGGGCGCAACAAGGAGCGGCAGGGCCAGTAGCGCGGTCAGGGGAAACAGGCGCAGCGCCGCCTGCAAAAACGGCCGTGCGGCGTCCCCCCAATCCCCGCCCGTCAGGTTGTGCACGACCACCCAGGCCAGGCTGCCCAGCGACAAGCCGAGCACGAACAGCCAGACGAACAGATACGAGGGCAGCCACGACTGGCCGCTTTGCCGGCCGGCCACGATGAGCAGCAGCGCGCCGGCGCCTGCGGCCAGCAGGCAGGCCGTGCCCAGACGCCGCGCCACGGGGCTCGCCGCAGCCATCAGGGTGCCTCCCCCAGCAGCACGCGCCGCTCGGCCTGCGGCACGTCATCGATGCTGGCGTGCTGACTGCGCTGCAAGGCGCGCATATAAGCGACGATGGCCCAGCGATCCGGTGGCCCGATCCGGTCGGCAAAGGCGTACATCAGGCCGGAGCCGCCAGTGATGACATCGAATAGATGAGCGTCCGAAGCCGCGCGCATCGGCGGGCTGTGCAGGCTGGCCGGCGCAGGAAAGCCGCGGCGCACGACCATGCCGTCGCCATCGCCGCTCACGCTGTGACAAGGCGCGCAATAGATGTCGTAGCGCTCGCGTCCGCGCCGCAAGGATTCGATCGTGACCGGCGGCGGCACACGTACGGGCTGCGCGATATCGCCCTGGCGGCCGCTCGACGACGCGGCGAGGGCACCGGCGCTACGCACGAGGACGCCCGGCTCCAAGGGACGGGCCGACTGACCGTCGGGCCACAGGCGGCTCGCCACGAGCGGTGAGTACTTGGGCTGCTCATACATGTTGCCCTTGGCCTTTTCGCAGGCCGGCAGCAACAAAAGACACAGGCCGCCCAGAAGGAGTCGGACCATCGAGGAAACGCGTGTTGGATGGGTTCGGCCCACGGCTGCTCCCCTACGCATCGACCTGGCTGACGCGCAAGGGCTGCAGGCCTTCGAGAAAATCGCGCGTCTGCAGCGCATCGTAATGCGGATCGGCAGCTTCGATACACAGGAAAAAGCGATCGCTCGATGCGGCCGCAAAACCGGCATCGTTGAAGACCGGGTGGTAGAGCCGGGGCAATCGGCTACGCAGCAGCACCCCGAAAAAAATGGCCAGCGCGGCGCCCAGTACCGTCATCTCGAACGTGGCCGGAATCAAACCGGGCCACGCCGGCGTGCGGCCGCCGACGTTCAGGGGATAGTCGACGGTTACGCTCCACCATTGCAGGGCGAAGATGCCCACCCCGCCGACGATAGCGCCGACGAGCGCCAGCCGCGGTAGCCGCTCGTCGGCGGATCCCAGCGCCTCGACCAGGCCCTCGACCGGCATCGGTGCGTACGCCTCGAGCTGCCGATAGCCAGCGCCATGTGCGGCGCGCGCCGCATGCAGCAAGGCCGCCGGGCTGGAAAACTCGGCAAGCAAGCCGTGCGCCGATGCGTCGGGTTTCATGAGGCCCCCTGCTGGTGGCTCAGCAATTCGCGCATTTCCCACATGGAGATCAAGGGCACGAAGCGCACGAACAGCAGCAGCATCCAGCCGAAAAAGCCGATCGAGCCGGCCAGGATCGCCCAGTCCCAGACGGTCGGGTAAAACATGCCCCAGGCCGAGGGCAGAAAGTCGCGGTGCGTGCTGGTGACGATCAACATGAAGCGCTCGAGCCACATGCCCACATTGATCAGGATGCTGATGCCAAACAGCACCCAGGGTGCGTGGCGCACGCGCCGCGACCACAAGAGCTGTGGCACTACGACGACGCAAAAAATCAAGGACCAGTAGACCGGCGCATACGGCCCGCGCATGCGGTTTAGGGCCGTGTAGATCTCGTACCGATCGGCGCTGTACCAGGCCATGAAGAGCTCCATGACGTAGCTATAGGCCAGCACCAGGCCCATGGCAAGAATCAGCTTGGCCAGATTGTCCAGGTGCCGCTCGGTGATGAACTCGCCCAGATCGAAGGCGCGCCGCAGCAAGACGACGATCGTCATCGCCATGGCAAAACCGGAAAACATCGCGCCGGCGACAAAAAATGGCGGAAAGATCGTCGAGTGCCAGCCCGGCGTATTGCCGGTCGCAAAGTCCAGACCGACCACGCTATGGACGGAAACCACCAGGGGCACGGCGAGTGCGGCGAGCAGCAGATGCGCGCTTTGGCGCCGCTGCCAGTGGCGCGCCTCGCCGCGCCAGCCCAGCGCCAGCAGGCCGTAAATAATTTGCCTGCCGCGCCCGCGCGCCCGATCGCGCAAGGTGGCAAAGTCCGGGATCAATCCGAGATACCAAAACATCAGCGAAAGCAGCAGGTAGGCCAAAATCGCGAAAAAATCCCAAACCAGCGGGCTGCGCCACTGGGGCCACAGGCCCATCACGTTGGGATAGGGCGCCAGCCAATAGAAGAACCAGGGCCGGCCCAGGTGGATGATCGGAAACATGCCGGCGATCACCAGGGCGAAGACCGTCATGGCCTCGGCAAAGCGACTGATCGAGGCGCCCCAGGGCTGGCGCGTCAGATGCAGCGCCGCCGAAATGAAGGTCCCGGACATCGCGATGGCGATCCACCAGACGTAGTTGGTGATGTCAAAAGCCCATACCACCGGGATATTCAATCCCCAGATGCCAACCCCCGTGTAGAACAAGTAGCCGATCGCACCAAAAAAGACCAGCGTCAGCGCCGAGCAGGCGGCAAATGCGATCATCCACCAGCGTGCCGCGTGCGCCGTCAGCACGATGCCGCTGATCTTTTCCGAGATCGAGCTGTAGGAGTGCGCGCCGGGCAAAATGGCCGCTGCGGGAGCCTGGGCTCCGTGATTGTCCCCGCGCGCTGCAGGCGGCGTACCAAGCACGAGGATGTCAGGGGCGACGCTGCTCATGTCAGCTGTCCCCCTTGGCATCCGCGGCGGGGGTGTCTGACAGCTCGGGATTGGGGTTGCTCAATTTGGCCAGGTAGGTCGTGCGCGGCCGCGTGTTGAGCTCGCTCAGCAGGGCGTAGTCGAGTGCGGAGGCCTTGACCTGGCGCACCTGACTGCTTGGATCGTTGAGATCGCCAAAAACGATCGCGCTGGTCGGACAGACCGCCTGGCATGCCGTGACGACTTCCCCGTCCACCAGGCGCCGATTGCCTTTTTCGGCTTCGATCCGCGCGTTGGTGATGCGCTGCACGCAGTAGGTGCACTTTTCCATCACGCCGCGCATGCGCACCGTCACCTCGGGATTGCGCTGCGCCTTGAGGCTTTCCGTGTCCTCATCGGCATATTGGAGAAAATTAAAGCGGCGCACCTTGTAGGGACAGTTGTTCGAGCAAAACCGCGTGCCGATGCAGCGGTTGTACACCTGCAAGTTCAGCCCCTCCGAATCGTGGACGGTCGCTTCGACCGGGCACACGGCCTCGCAGGGCGCCTGCTCGCAATGCATGCACGGCACCGGCTGGAAGTAGGTGCGCGGCTGCTCGGCCGCGCCCTCGTAGTAGCGATCGACGCGGATCCAGTGCATTTCGCGCCCGCGCCGCACTTCGGTCTTGCCGACGATCGGTATGTTGTTCTCGGCCTGGCAGGCGATCGTGCAGGCACTGCAGCCGATGCAAGCATCCAGATTGATGCTCATCGCCCAGGCATAGCCGTCATAGTGCACGGGTTCATAGATGCCTGGATTGGGCCGATGCGCGTCCGCTGTCACGAGCGAAGGATCGCGCCGGAATTGGGCCAGCGTCGTCGCCCGTACCGGCCGGCGGCCCTCCATCGAGAAATGGTGCTGCGTGGTGGCCAGGGGCACTTTGGCCCCGGTCTTGCGCAGCTGCAGCCCGTGCCCATGCCAGGGCTCATCGGACTGGCGCAGCACATAGGCGTCAAACCCGGCGCCATTGCCGATGCGACCGGCCCGGCGGCGTCCATAGCCGAGGGTCACCGTGACCGTCGCCTCGGGCTGGCCGGGAACGATCCACACCGGTGCCAGGACCACGGCACCGCGATATCGCAGTTCGACCTGGTCCTCGTTGGCTAGCCCCAGCCGCTGGGCCAGCGTCGGACCCACCAGGGCGGCGTTGTCCCAGGTCAGCTTGGTCAAGGGCTTGGGCAATTCCTGCAGCCAGGCATTGTTGGCAAAGCGCCCATCCCAGACTGTCGGGTCGGGGGCAAAGACGAGGTCGAGCTCTGTGCTGTCGGCAGCCGGCGCAGCCGGCTCGCGCAAAAAATCCGATCGGATCAATGCCGGTCGCGCCGGCAGTTGCGAGCCTTCGAACACGCCGCGGTGCAGCGCCTGGTCCCAGAGCGCATCAGCGTCGGCCTGCGGGCGGCCCTTGCTCCAATAGTCGCGCACCCTCTGATGGTCGTTCGAAGCCGTCTGGCCGAGTAAGAGCGCCAACAACTCGTGCGCCGATTTGCCGGCGTACAGCGGCGCGATCAAAGGTTGCTGGATGGCGACCGTGCCGTCGAAGGCGCGGGTGTCGGACCAGCTCTCGAGAAAATGCGCCTGCGGGATCTGCCAGTCGCAAAGGGCCGAGGTTTCGTCATCGTACAGACTCAGATGCACGCTCAAGCCGACCTTGGCCAGGCGCTGGCCAAAGAGCCGATCGGCCGGCGCGTTGTACACCGGGTTGCCCCCGAGCACGATGAGCGTGTCGACCTGCCCGGCCGCCATGTCCTCGGCCAGGGCGCGCAGCGACTCGCCTTGGGGCTCCTCCGCCCGGGCCAGGATCGGCGCGGTATAGCTCACCGTGCGGCCGACGTTGGCCAGCGCCTCATTGATCGCGTGGGCCAGCGCATGCACGATGGGCGGCTGCGCGTCGCCGACGACGACCAAGGCGCGCCCGGCGTTGAGCTTCAAGTCGCGCGCGCAGGCGGCCAGGGCGCCGCTCGGCAGTACCGCCGCATCCAGCGTGCCGGCGACCGGCAGACCCAGGGCCTGCGCCAAGGCGCGGGCGATCGCCTCGATCTGGCCAAATCGTGCGGCGTATCGATGATCGGCAAAGCTGCCGGTGAGCGTCGGCGTGCATTCTACGACGTAGAGCCGGCCCGGATCGGGCTGGGCATCGCCGCCGCGGCGCGCGGTGACAAAATCGCGCGCGTAGCGTACGCCGGGCGCACCCAGAAAATCGCTGTCCAGACTCAAGACCACGCGCGCCTGATCGAAGTGATAACGCGCTTCGAGGACTTCGCCAAAAGCGAGGCGGCTGCCCTCGTAGGCCTGGTCGCGATTGATCGGCTGATACTGGTGCCAGCGTGCGCCGGGGAGGCGCTCGAGCAGCGCGTGCAACTGGTCGGCGAGCGTTGGCGAAGTGACGTTCTCGGTCAGGATGCGCAGTCCGGTCCCGGCCTTGATAGACAAGCGGCTGATCCGGGCGCTAAGTGCGGCAACAAACGCGTCCCAGGTACTCGCCTGACCTCGGTACAGCACGGCCTGGGCGCGATCCGGGTCCCACAGATCGAGCACCGCGGCCTGGGCGAAGATGTCGGTCGCACCCAGGCTGCCTGGGTGCGAGGGATTGCCTTCGATTTTGGTCGGCCGGCCGTAGTTGCTTTTGACGAGTAGCCCCTGCGCGGCACCGCACAGATTGGCGGCGGTCGCAAAATACAGCGGATCGCCGGCCACCAGCTGCGGTGGCGCGTGCACATAGGGCACGATCGTTTGTTGCGGCGCGCGGCTGCAGCCACCGGCGCCAGCCAGCGACAAGGACGCGGCCGTGAGGCCCAGGAATTGGCGTCGATCGAGCACGGGGAAGTCGACCGGCGAGGTGGACCGCTGCTCACGACGATCGCCACTGCCGGATGCGGCGTACTGCGGCAACTCTTCCAGCCCGCGCCACAGCGGGGCAGGCTCGTTGATGACGTCTTGGTCGAACGGATCCTCAGGGCTGTCGATGGGAGGCATATTATTTTTCTAGCGATGGCAGTTGGAGCAGTCGGTCAAGCGGCGGCGATCGATCTGATAGGCCGCCAACAGCAGCCGGCCCTGCTGGAGCTGATCGGGCGGCGGTTGCCAGGTCATGTCAAAGACCCTGCTGCGCGGACGCAGGTATTTTTCCGGAGCGCGGTGGCAGCCCAGGCACCACGACATTTCCAGGGACTGAGTGCGCCACAAGAGGGGCATCTGGTCCACCTGCCCGTGACAGGTCGAGCAGCCGATACCCTTGGAGATGTGTATGTCGTGGTGAAAATAGACAAAGTCGGGCAGGCGATCAACGCGGATCCAGTGCAGTGGGCGGTCGTCACGAAGACTCGCGGCGACCGGTGCGAGGATCGACTGGCCCTTGAACAACTGGGAATGGCAGGTCATGCAGGTCGAGGTCGGCGGTATCCCGGCAAAGGCCGTGGTTTCCACCGATGCATGGCAAAAGCGGCAATCCAGACCAACGTCGCTGACGTGATGCTTGTGGCTGAAGGGGGGATTCTGCGCGACCGGGGAATTGATGGGCGGCGACTCGGCGATGAGGGTGCGCCAGACGAAGATGCCAGCAACGCAGACAATCAAAACCATACTCGCGCCGAACTTCAGCACGAAAATCTGCTCGGGTCGAAAGACCTGCGCCATGACGCCTGACCAGTGCTCTCGGTTCGGCTTCGCCTTGAGCGACGAATTTCAGTCCTGCGGCAAAAGCGCGGCGTCGCAAATACCCGTGTCTCGCCGGCCAGCCCAGCCACATCACGTGATTGAGGCTATTCCAATCATTACAATCATTCAAGACTTCTGCCGTGACGATTCTTGTAAAAACCTGCCATGGCGGTTTTGGTTGGACGCTATCCAAGGCTCCGGACATCCTGAGCTTGCAGGGTATCCACCGGGCGGTTAAGGCTGCCTGCTGTTTGCAGGATTGCGGTGACGGCCTGCGCATAACGCTGCAACCGTTTGCGCAGCGCGTAGAGATTGCGCTCCTCAGTGATCCGAATTCCGCCTGCTTGTCGCAACCCGGTCTCGAGTTCGGCTTGGCCCTCCAATTATTCCAGAGCTTCATTGATGGGATGCACGGGGAATCTCCTTTCGAATTCTTACGGTCGAGTCCTCGTTGTGGGCCTCCCCTTTGAAGCAGCGTTTGTCAGGGGCGCTGCGTCGTCGGCAGGTAATGATCCAACAGCAGTGCCAGAAAGAGCCACATCAGGTACGCGATCGAATAACGGAACACGCGCATGGCAACCGCGTTACTCGGCGCTCGCTTGAGGTGGAGCGCGTGCCGGAGAAAACCTGCATCGAGGAACGCGGCCGCACCCAGGTAGAGCACACCACTCATGCGCATCAGAAACGGCAGCGAGGTGACCAGCGTCAGAGCGATGGTATATAGCAGCACGGCCCGTTGGGTGAACGCCACGCCGTGCGTCACCGGCAGCATCGGGATATTGACCTTGGCGTAGTCGGCGCGGCGCGCGATCGCCAGCGCCCAGAAATGCGGTGGCGTCCAGATGAAGATGATCAGGAACAGCAGCAACGCCTGCGGGGCGACATGACCGGTGACGGCCGTCCAACCCAATACCGGCGGTGCCGCGCCCGCCGCGCCGCCGATCACGATGTTCTGGGGGGTCGCACGCTTGAGCCACACCGTGTAGAGCACGGCATAGCCGAGCAACGATACAAAACTCAGCACGGCCGTGAGCACATTCGCTTCCTGGACCAGTAGCAGCATCGAAGCGATGCTCAGAGCCAGCGCAAAGTACAGCGCCTGCGCAGGCTTAAGACGCCCCGTCGGCAATGGTCGAGCTTGGGTGCGCGTCATGCGGGCATCGATGCCACGATCCAGGACATGGTTGATGGCGGCTGCGCCGGCGGCGGCGAGTGCAATCCCTAAGTTCGCAAACAGCAGCGTATCGAGCCGGGGCAGTCCCGGAGTGGCCAACAACGAACCGACCAGCGATGTCAGGACGATGAGCGCCACGACCCGTGGCTTGGTGAGCTCCAAATAGTCGTGCCACGTGGCCGCGACGCTCGCCGACTGTACTTCGGCGTGGTTCATGCGGGCGGTCGCAGGGCGCGGTTCAAACCGACAGTGGCCATAAGAAGGAGTGCTGCGCCGGCGCTGTGCGCAGTTCCAAGCCACAACGGGAACCCCCGCAGTACCATCGAAATGCCGATAATCAACTGCATCGTCAGCGCCACGAGCACGAGGCCGGCGGCGCGCTGCGCAAATTTCTTGCGCAGCCGCAAAGCCGAGAGCGCCGCGCTCAACAGCACGATGGTGATGATGAGCGCAGCCAATCGATGGGTGAATTGAATCGCCGTGCGCGCCGGAGCATCCAACACTCCGCCCTCGTAGGTGCGGCCCGACGCGCCCCAGAATTCGAAGGCTGCGCGGTAATCGCCCGTCGGCCACCACTGCGCCTGGCAGGTAGGAAAGTCCGCGCAGGCCACGGCCGCATAGTTGCTGCTGGTCCAGCCGCCGAGCGCAATCTGCACCCCGAGCGCGATCAGACCGAGCAGTGCCAGTAGCCTCGCCCGTGCCACTGTGCCGTCGGCGTCGATCGGCGTCGAACGCCACCACTGAGCACGTTCAGGCAGCGACAGGACCAACCACAGCAGCAGTGACAGCGTGGTGAAACCAAATAGCAGATGCAGAGTGACCACGAGCGGCTTGAGCTGCCACGTGACGCTCAGCATCCCCAGCAGACCCTGTGCCAGCACGATCGCGAGCAGGCTCGTCATGTAGCGCAGAGGTAGTCCTCGTTCGCGCCCTCTGGAGGTGCCGAAGAACACCAACGACAGGATCAGGAGCCCGAGCGTGCCGGCCGCATAGCGATGCACCATCTCGCGCCAGGCCTTGCCGACCTCGAGCGGCCGTCCCGCCAGAGGGGAGGAGAGAACATGCGGGTCGACCGCCGCGCCGGAGGGCGTAGGATGACCGTAACAGCCCGGCCAATCCGGGCAACTGAGTCCAGCGCTACTCAGTCTGACGTACGCGCCCAGCACGACCACACCCAGGCATAAGAGCAGGGCGGCGCTGACGAGCGTGCGAATGAGAGTTGGAACCGTGCTGAAATTGTCGCCGGATGCGCTCATGTACGGTCATTGTGCTGAGTCGCGGTGTGGGTGTAAACCGGCGTGCAATTCTGACCAGGTTCCGGCTGAGGTGTGAGCATGTGGTTGCGCGTGAGTCACGCCGGCTATTGCGCGGCCGAAGAGTCTCCCGTCTTCCTGGCCATCCTCGGCGCACCCGCCCGGGTCGCCGGCTGGCTCTCGTGGTTGCTGCCCTGACCGACGTGCCGATGAACGAGCAACAGCCGCAGGGCCCACAGAGACCGGATCCGCGCCGCACGGCGCTCATTGGGCTGGTCTTCGTCCTGTTGCTGATCCTGGGCGGACTGTTGCTGATACACGAGCTGCGCCGCGTATCGCAGCTTCAGGATTGCGTGATGTCGGGCCGCTCCAATTGTGCTCCCATCGATTCGAGGACGCCGGCCAACCCTTGACTTTCCTGAGCGCCGTGCCGTACCGGGCACGATAGGCGAGGATGCGATCAGACGTGACGGGCCATGTGCCAGTGCGAGAGCCTGCGAGCTGCCGGCAAAAAGCGACGCGGCGCCATTGAATCGAATCCCCGCACCGGCGCTCGACTCATCGGTAGCGGTGAGCAGGTTTGCGTCGGTCCTGAAATCGAGTGTGCGGCTTTCAGCACTCCTTCAGGTTATCGCCCCGTCCGAAAACCCCAGGCTTCTACTAATTTGTGGCATACCCGTGCACAATGCCGCGCCGCGCAGCCGTGTCGCCATTGCTCGTAGACACACCGCTGTGCTGATGACTCGAGTAACGCAATATAACTAGCCTGTAAGGAGGCACCGTGAAGAAAACATTGCTCATTGCCCTCGCCGGTGTGTCGATCGCGGCGGGCGCTGTTGCCTTGGCCGACATGGTCCACGATTGGCATGATCTCGCCAAAGTGCACAACCATGTCGTCGAGGCGATCCACGAAATGGAACACGCGCGCGAGGCGAATCACTATGACATGGCTGGTCACGGCGCTAAGGCCGAGGATTTGCTGCGACAGGCGGAGCACGAGCTGCACGAGGCCATCGAGGCTTCAAAGTCTGCCAAATGATCGTCTTACGAATGTAGTTTGAGGATTCGAAGGGCGAGCCGCTGTAAGCGGCGCCCTTCGAATCCCTCAAGACATGATGCAGCCTGATCCGCGGTGCGCGCGTTTTCTTTGCCAACAGTAGCGGTTTGTCTTCGGCACTGCACCCGACGCGCGCGCAAGGCGTTGATTGATCGACGCGGCTTGTCGGATCTTGAGCGCGAGTTGGATGTGCAGACTCAGCTCAGCTAAGCGACTGAATCTGCATCCTCCAATTGTTACAAGTGCTACTTCTGACGCCAAAATCACGCGCACCCCATGACAGAGGCGAACTCAGAAAACGAAAGTGGACCATCGGCCAATACCGCCGGTGGGAGCGGCGCGTTTAGGGGGTATGGACCGTCGGTATCGGCCACGAGTTGACGGTCGCCTGTCAAAATTGGCCGCCCGGAAGCGGCCATAGGGCAGCAGCGGGTTTGGGTCGGGTTGGGTCCTGCTCGCGAATCTCATGTCTAAAGCGGCGCTGTACGGCTCCCTTTCGCGCAGTGGCAGGAGCCGCTGCAACAGCGCTGAGCGGCAAGAGTTATCGGCATACCGCATTCAGCCTATTACAATTGTCTAGCTCCAAGGAGATGACAGTATGAACAAGCATTTGCTTAACCGACGTCAATTTAGTGCGCGTTGTGCGGCCTTCGGCTTATCGTTTCCCGCCTTAAGTGCAGTGATTGCGGCGCAAGCAGCTGCACAGGTTCTTGGTACTGGCGCGGCGTCGAAGCCTGCTGCGCGTACCGTAAAGCTTCCAGACGGCACTACCGTCCCGCCGCTCGGTCAAGGCTGCTGGCACCTCGGTCAGGGAAGGCATCCGCTAGCTGTCGAGGAAGAGGCGCTGCGCACAGGCATTTCGCTCGGCATGACGTTGATCGATACGTCGGGAAACTACGGCGACGGCCGCTCCGAGCAATTCATTAGTCACGTGATTGCCGGTCAGCGCGACCGCATATTCCTGGTCTCCAAGGTGGAGGGCGATCAAGTGTCCGGCGATGGCATCGCGCGTGCTTGCGCGGCGAGCCTCGCTCGTCTCGGCAGCGAGCATCTGGATCTCTATTTGCTGCATTGGCCGGTTCCCAGCGCGCAATTCTCCGGCGTGGTGGCGGCATTTGAACAACTACGCGCGGCGGGGAAGATTCGCGCTTGGGGCGTATCCAATTTCAACGTTGGCCAGATGGAAGATCTTTTCCGCGTTCCAGACGGCCATCGCTGCGCCACCAATCAGGTCCCTTACAGTCTCAACAACCGTCGCATTGAGAGCGATGTCTTGCCGTGGTGCAAGCAGCACAACCTGCCGGTCATGGCGTACTCTCCGCTCGGCGGTGACAATAACCTCGTAGTAGGTGACCGCACGCTGGCGCAGATCGGCACTATCCATGGTTGCTCGGCCGCCGCGGTCGCGCTGGCCTGGGTGATTCGCAGCGGGAGCGTTATCGCAATTCCCGAATCCGGATCTCCAGCGCACATCAAGGAAAACGCTGTGGCGCTTTCGATAGCCCTCACGCCGCGAGACCTTCAGACTTTGGATGCAGCGTTTCCCGGACCATTCGGCGCAACCTAGCGAGGAGCGTGTAACTTACGCCAATCATCGACGGACTGGGGCATCCTTGCGCCTGCCAATGTCTGCTAGCGGCCGGCCATGCACAGCGCCAGAACGGCCGCCCAATAGCAATGGGATGGACGCCCCCACTCTAAACGGCATCGATGTGCCAAAGTGGAAATGTTGGTTACCACTTAAACGAATGGGAGCGTCCGCGATGAAGATTACAACGGTCGGAATTGATTTGGCGAA
>Ga0310038_10001297_pt1 | contig 19148 bp, 15 predicted proteins | sample Sb_taG_6_FD_200461 | JGI IMG/M metagenome (GOLD analysis project Ga0310038, IMG submission 200461) | Peat soil microbial communities from Weissenstadt, Germany - Sb_50d_4_PS metaG (v2) (version 2) | ecosystem: Environmental > Terrestrial > Soil > Wetlands > Peat | place: Germany: Weissenstadt... | reverse complement strand
CGGAGGTTCTCAAGCTCGGGAACTCTCGCCGGAAGAATTGAAGACTGTATCTGCCGGGCCGTCTCCAGTTCCGTCTCAATTGAAAGCAGACGGCGCTCGTTCGTGAACATGATCTCCAAAGCCACGTACCCCAGCGAAAACAGGAGCGCAGCGAAGCCCAACGAGGCCACTATGGGCAGAACGCGGTAGTGCAATACGCTCGACAAGTTGGTGTACAGCACCTCTAAGGCAAAAATGAGCGTAGCGGCGGTGAGAATGCGGTGATTGGGTATAATGAGGAACTTGGAAAACTTTGGAACCAGCACGACAGTTAATAGGACGAGCATAGCAACAGCTGCAAGCAGGTTGTTGTAGAACATCCACTTGTCGTCTGGGCCGCCGAGAACGAACGTGCCAATACCGATCAACGCAACCCCCAGCCCCGCGAAGATTTCCAGTTGGATAAGGAGCCTGAGTTTGCCGAGGCTCAGCTCTCGCCAGGCGAGCAAGGCAGAAACCAGGAGCAGGTACATGACCGCCGTGCTCACGTAGGGCGCGGCAGATTTCAAGGCGTGCGGCAGAACCGCCAAAAGGGCGGGAGTCTGGACCAGTGTTTGGAGGCCGAACAGCCCACTAAAGATTCCCCACCATACGAGGATGCGAACGCCCCTGCGCCAGCGCATCGCTGCGATCGCACAGGCGGTCGCTCCAATGGACAAGAAAATCGTTCCGAAGACAATATCCACGACTTGGCCGCGGAGCATTTCCAGACCTGCATCTGCCGTGCTCATGCCATCCATCTAAAGGCTCCGTTTCGTTTCTCTGGTCTTGTCCTGTCTGGGACGAAGTCGGCCATGGACAAGGAGTGCGGGAACGACCGTGTCACCCCGCGACACGATCTTATTCTTTGAACAGTCCTCGGCGCAGAATTGCAACTGGCGCGAAGAGGCGATAGCAATTAAACGGTCAATGAGCGCTCTGGCGATATTTGTGCGCCGGGATAAACCGGCTTGAAGCAGAGAATGCAAAATTCTTACGAGAAAGGACTAGCGATCTGCTCGGCCCCGAGTCTTGCGCTGCTACCGCGAGGGACACAGCGAAGCGTAGACAGGGGTATAGGCGGGGTGGGCTATGGAGCTGCGAAAACTTACAACCCGGACGCCGACGCGGTAAATATGCGCGGAAGGCAACATGAACAGGGGCGATAGCGCGAGTCCGTGTTCAGTCCGGCGTAGTCGAAGACCCCAGGCACGCCTAGAAACTTCAAGCACGAGAACCGGGAGACCTCGGAGATACCTGCGACTCAACCAGGCAGCAGGTCGGCGGGAGAAGGCTTAGGCCACACGGCCCGCATGTACGTCTCTGAGGAGTCACACAGCGGAGTAGTACCTATGAACCATTCGAACAAAGACGGGAAACCGTTGGCGGAGAGTGCGGAGGGAAGGCCGCTGATCAAGGAGAACGCTGGTCAACCTAACACGCACCCGACACAGAGCGGGGTACGTGTGTCCCAGGGGCTGGCCGGCGTGCGGAAAGCAGCAAAAGAAAATAAGGAGATGAAGTTCACCGCCTTGCTCCACCATCTGACCGCCGATCTGCTGCGGGAAAGCTTTTACTCGCTCAAGAGGAAAGCCGCACCCGGAGTGGACGGGGTCACATGGCAGGAGTATGAAATCGGAGTTAAAGATCGACTGATCGATCTCCACGGCCGAGTTCATCGTGGAGCGTATCGCGCGCAGCCATCGCGAAGAGTGTACATAGAGAGAGCAGATGGACGGCAACGTCCGCTGGGGGTTGCGGCCTTGGAAGACAAGATTGTGCAACAGGCCGTGGCCACCATCCTCAACCAGATTTACGAGGAAGACTCTCTCGGCTTTTCGTATGGATTTCGCCCGGGGCGCAGCCAGCATGATGCGCTGGATGCGCTGTCGTATGCGCTCCTGAAGAAGAAAGTGAACTACGTTCTGGACGCCGACATTCGAGGTTTTTTCGATAACCTCGATCACCGTTGGCTGATCCAGTTCGTGGAGCATCGCGTCGCCGACCCCCGCATTCTGCGATTGATCCAGAAATGGCTCAAGGCTGGGGTGATGGAGGAAGGCAAGTGGTCGGAAGTGCAGACAGGGAGTCCGCAAGGTTCGGTGATTTCACCGCTCCTCGCGAACATTTACCTACACTACAGTTTCGATCTCTGGGTGAACGTCTGGCGTAGGAAGTATGCGCAGGGCGAGGTGGTGGTCATCCGTTTTGCGGATGACACCATCGCGGGATTCCAGTATCAGACGGACGCAGATCACTTCCTGGAGAACTTACGGGAGCGTCTGGGTAAGTTTGGGCTGGAGCTCCATCCAGACAAGACGCGCCGGATTGAGTTCGGTCGGTTTGCCGAACAAAACCGGGAACGAAGAGGGGAAGGCAAGCCGGAAACGTTCGACTTTCTCGGCTTCACGCACATCAGCGGGAAGAACGGATTAGGGCGATTCATGGTGCGGCGCACGACGATCCGCAAGCGCATGCGAGCCAAGCTGCGACAGATTAAGCAGCAACTCCGCGAGCGCATGCACGATCCCGTGCCCCAAACCGGACAGTGGCTCAAGTCGATCGTACAAGGTTACTTCAACTACTACGCGGTACCGGGAAACCTCACGAGTCTGGGTGTGTTTCGGGATCGGGTGCTTGCGCTTTGGTGGCGTACCATTCGCCGACGGAGCCAGAAACGCCGGATCAACTGGACGCGCATCCTTGTATTGGCTCAGCGATGGCTTCCTCAACCGCGCGCGCTCCATCCCTTCCACGACGCTCGCTTCGCCGCCACTCATCCGAGATAAGAACCGGATGCGCTAATGAGCGCCCGTCCGGGTCCGAGCGGGGGGTACCACGCAGAGTGGTATCCCTACCGCGATCGCCAACCGGAGCAGGTTCAGTTTCCGAGGGACCGTCCATCGATTAGCCGATAGTCATTGGCATTGCCGCGCATTCTGTCCGCTAATCTGAAACAGACCGACGCGATGGCTCTGAGAATCCACCACGTAAAGGCAATAGCCTGCGTCAACCCACATGACGGACGGATGGCTAAAGTTCGCGCCTTTGGCTGTCCTGGGATCAAATGTGTAGAGCGGCTGCCCTTCGTGACGGAAGACCTGAATCTGGTTAAGAACTGGATCGCTGACGTAAACATTGCCCTGGTTGTCTACAGCCAATCCGGTGCGATTATCTGCGTAGGCTAGGTTAATTGCCCGCCGGAAATGGCCCGCTGTATCGAGGATCTGAATGCGTGTGTTCCCTGCATCGAGCACGAACAGTTCACCACCGCCCACGACCACCTGGCTCGGTAGTCTGAACTCGCCCGGCCGGTCACCACCACCGCGCGTCCCGATCGTGCCAATAAGCCGCCCTCGGTTGTCCATAATAATGATCATGTGCCGACGCGTGTCGCAGACGTAAATGCGTCCCGTAGTTCTATCGATCGTGATCCCCGCTGGGCTATCGAAGTACGATTCTCCTCCTCTCAGTTTCCCTAAGTAGCGGCGAAACTTTCCTGCCGAGTCGTAGACGCGTACTGTTCTGCTGCGCTGGTCGACGACATATAGATTGTCCCGACCGTCGACGGCGAGCGAGACCGGAGTGCCCAGACGGTCGCCGCCTCTTTCCAGAAGACCGTATTTTGAACGAATAAAGTCGAAGACGTGCACGGCTTTAGCACCGGGATCGGCGACAAAGACACGGTGGTTCGAGTCTGTCGTCACGGCGGATGGTGATTGCAACGCATCCACGCGAGTTACAGGGTCCTTGGGCCCTGCAATGATGTCGAGCGTCCGATCGAGCACAGGGTTTAACGGTCGTCTCACTTCATCAGCCGACGAAAATGCGCGCACAAAACTGAGGTTGGCTGAAGCTTGTTGGACATCGGTTTGTGCTGGTTGAGAGGAGGTTGCGAATGTCGTGTCCCAGGCTGCTGCGGGGCCGGGCACGATGCAACACACGACTAGGACGCAGGCACTTCGCCGGATGGATTTGCCCACAGACACAAAAATTTAACCTGGTTTCGATTCCATCGGAAGTCCTAAGAAGGCGCACTGTCTGGCATCACGGCGGAACGTGACCTCCGTCACAAATGTGAAGCGGTTCTCCCGGCAATTAGGCCACAGCCTCGTCTTTTGTTTCCTACATACCGTTTTTTATGCGGAGCAATCTAGATTGCTGGCGGGAAGCATTTGCTCCGATGAGACCTCTCTCTCGGAGTTCCGGGCGCATCAGGACGAGGCACTGGGGCGCGAGCGCTAGTGCGTCGAATCCACATACTTAACCGAACAACCGTAGGGACGCGTCGCCGGCGTTTCCACTTGCTTTCCGGCCATGGCCTGCTCCAGCGCGAGATTGACGTAATTCGTCGCGTTAGGAACGTCGTTCAGGTCGGTTGTCGGTTTGTCGTCAATGGCACCATTGTAGATCACGACGCCCTGGGGATTGATGACGACCATCTGCGGAGATGTCTTCGCGTCGTAAAGATGGCCGATCTCACCGGTCGGATCGAGCAGTGCGGCGGTCGGCGCGGCCTGCATCTTCGCCAAGTAGTCGTTCTCTTCGGTAGCGATCACGTACCCCTGCTTGCCCGGCGCGGAAGACAGAATCGTGAACCAAACGACGCCCCGGCCCGTCCACTGCTTTTGTAGCCTCTGCATGTTGCCGCTGTTGTAGTGCTTGCGCACGTAGGGGCACCCGTTGTTGTGCCACTCGAGGACCACATACTTTCCGCGATAGTCCGAGAGGCGAACGGTCTTGCTGTTGCTCGCCGTAGCTGTGAACTCCGGCGCCGCCTCGCCGACTCTCGCAGCCGAGATCACTGGCAGAGCTGTGCACAGCACCAGAGCAACGAGCATCGGGTATAGAGTCGAGCGTTTCATGTCTGTGATCCCTCCTTTAAGGATCGTAGCGGGTGGATTCCACTGCCGCAGCTGCTTTGCTCCTAGCTGCGCCGGACTTGCTGAGAGGCACCTCAATCAAGTAGGCCCGATCGGCGGAAAGCACGAGCACGCCCTTCAGCCGCTGGATCGGTTTGAGAAGCTGATCAGACTTCCGCAGCGTCAGCCGGAAGCCAGCGGCCACAGGTAGCATCTTCTGCGGTGCCGCGTTTTCAATCTGCGACTCAGCGAGCGGGAAGAAAAATGCCTGCGTGATTTGGTGACCCGTGATCTGACGACCCAGGTTCGCAGTGAGCACAAAAGAATCGTTCGCGTCCGCCACGCTGAATCTCCAGTTCCCCGGCACCGGGCGAGGCAGGGACTTGCGCGTGGCCGTGAACAAAGCAATATTACGAGCATCCAGGGTCCGAGCATCCGGCGCAGGGGGCTGCGATTTGATGGGGAGAGTGAGCGAGAGTTGTGCCTCGCCCGGGATGCACATTTCGCGGCTGCAGACCAGTACCCTGACCTCAGCACCGAGCCGAGCTGGCTGCTGCGCCGCCAGGCTGGCCTCCGCATGTATCGGCACGATTAGCATCACTGCATCCTCGTAACCAAAATCCACGATGCTGGACGTCTCAAGACGCCGCGGCGTAGGCCACTCGATTGCCTCAGCGGTAAGACCCGTCGGCAACTGCCACTCCACGCGGGGCGGCTCGCCCGAGTCGCCTGGATTGACCCAGTAGATGTGCCAGCCCTTCTCGAGTTGGAAACGCAACCCGAGATCGAGCTTATGGCCGGCTGCGATCCATTGATTCTCGGCGAGGAGTTCGAGCGTGCCGTGCGGGATGGGCGTGCCTTCCGCCAGCGCACTTGCACCGCACAGTAGCAGACCAACGCCAAATGTGAAAGCCGGGGAAAACCTTGAACTTGGGTTACACCCTCGCATTTTTGTTTTGATGCACAAACCGTCCAGCATGTTCTTTCCTATCTGACGGCGCGCGAGTGGCAAGGCAATGGAAACATGCGCACTCCCAGCTTTTCTCTGGCTTGGTGAAAAACCACAACCAGGGGACATTTCTATTGTGGTATGACACCAACGGTTTCCCCGATTGACGAGCCGGTCAGATCGGGGGTATAGTTCTCCGCGTTAGCGCAGCACAAGCTGGACGCTGTTCGTGGCGTCTGCAACCAATCACCTCCGTAACTTTCTGGAAGTGCAGCACGGGGGTTACAGATGGAGTTCTCTCGCAGGACTTTTCTCAAAGGCACCGTGCTTGGCGGAGCCGGCTTCTCCGCCCTCGGCTTTGATCTGACTCCGGTTTACGCCCAGACTCAGTCCCTCAAGATTTCCCGAGCCAGCGAAACGCGCAGCACCTGTCCTTATTGTGCCGTCAGCTGTGGCGTGATCATCTACACCTTGGGCGACAAGGCCAAGAACGCGATCCCGCAGGTGGTGCACGTCGAGGGCGATCCCGACCACCCCATCAACCGCGGCACGCTCTGCCCCAAGGGATCATCGCTCGAGCAGGACATTCTCAACGACCGCCGGTTGCTGAAGCCGCAAGTGCGGCGTCCGGGATCCGATCACTGGGAAGACATTTCGTGGGACCAGGCCTACAGCGAGATTGCGCAGCGGGTCAAGAAAACGCGCGACGACACTTTCCTGGAAAAGGATGCCGCCGGCCACACCGTCAACCGCTGCGAGGGCATTGCCTTTACCGGCGGCTGCACCGACACCAACGAGTTCAACTATCTCGCCGTAAAAAGTATGCGCAGCCTGGGGGTCTGCTACCTGGAAAACCAGGCCCGCGTTTGACACGGCCCCACGGTCTCCAGTTTGGGGCCCACCTTCGGACGCGGCGCAATGACCAACGGCTGGATCGACATCAAGAACACCGACATGATGTTGATCATGGGCGGCAATCCCGCCGAGAATCACCCCTGCGGCTTCAAGTGGGCGATTGAAGCCAAGCTTCACCGTAACGCGAAAACCATTGTTGTCGATCCGCGCCTGACCCGCACCGCCGCGACCGCGGACATGTATGTGCAGATCCGCGCTGGCGCCGACATCGCCTTCCTCGGCGGCCTCATCAACTACGCCATCGGAAACAACCGCATTGCCAAAGACTATCTCGTCAACTACACCAACGCCTCCTTCATCATCAAAGACGGATTCAAGCTGCCCGAAGACGGCCTCTACTCCGGATTTGATCCCGAGAAAAAGGTGTACGACAAAAAGACGTGGAACTACGAGGAAGGCGGCGACCTGGCTGGCAAACCGGTCGCGGGCACACCTCCGGAAAAGACGCCTCCTCCTCTGCCGCCGGGTGCCATGCCACCTCCACCAGCGCTCCCGCCGAAGATCGCGTTCGATCTCTCGCTGCAGCATCCGCGCTGCGTTTATCAACTGCTGAAGAAGCAATACGAGCGCTATACGCCCGAAATGGTCGAGCGCATCACCGGAATTCCGCGGGACCAATTCCTGAAGGCCGCCGACCTGTTCACCTCCGTCCGCAAAGATGGCGACATGAAAAAAGTCGCCACCATTATTTATGCGGTCGGATGGACGCAGCACAGCTTCGGCACGCAGATCATCCGCACCGCCGCCGTCCTGCAACTGCTGATGGGCAACGTCGGCCGCGCCGGTGGTGGAGTTAATGCGCTGCGCGGGCACTCCAACATCCAGGGCGCAACGGATATGGCGGGGATCTTCGACATACTCCCCGGCTACTTGAAGATGCCAAATCCGACCGATGTCGATCTCGCTACTTTTCTGAAGCGCACAACTCCAACCGTATCCAAGCCCGATCCGTGGGATTCATTTAACTACTGGTCGAACACGCCAAAATTCGCCGTCTCGTTGATGAAAGCGATGTATGGCGCAGCGGCCACCAAAGAAAACGATTGGGCTTTCCACTATCTGCCGAAGATCGACCGCAACTATTCCTGGGTGAACATCTGGAACGACATGTACGAGGGCAAGATCAAAGGCATCTTCGCCTTTGGCATGAACGGCGTCATGATCGGCCCCGATTCGAATAAAAACATCGACGCCCTGAAGAAGGCCGACTGGCTGGTGGTGTGCGAGATCTATCCCGACGAAACCAGCGAATTCTGGCGCGCTCCCGGCATTTCCGCGGACGACATGAAAAAGATCAACACCACCGTGTACCGGTTGCCGGGCGCAGGCTTCGCGGAAAAAGACGGCACGTTTGTGAACTCCGCTCGCTGGCTGCAATGGAAGAACGTGGCCGTCCCGCCGCCCGGGCAAGCGCGGCTCGACCAGGAAATCCTCGCAACTATCTTCTTGAAAGTTCGTGACCTCTATAAGAAAGAAGGCGGCAAGTTCCCCGATCCCGTTCTGAACGCGTCGTTCGCCTACACGAACCCGTACAACCCGTCGCTCGCCGAGGTCGCGAAGGAAATCAACGGCAAGGCGCTTGCCGACATCACCGACCCGAAGACGAACATCACCATCAAGGCAGGCCAACAGCTCCCCGGCTTTGCCTGGCTCAAAGACGATGGCACAACTCTCTCTGGAAACTGGCTCTACTGCGGATCATGGACCGAAGCCGGCGCCATGATGCAGCGCCGCGGAACCGACGACCCGTCCGGCCTGGGCATTTATCCCAATTGGGGATGGTCTTGGCCGGCGAATCGCCGCGTTATGTACAACCGCGCCTCCTGTGATCTTGAGGGCAAGCCCTATGATCCTTCGCGCCGCCAGGTTTGGTGGGACGAAGCCAAGCAAAGCTGGGTGGGCGTCGACGTTCCGGATTTCAAAGTGGATTCCGCACCCAAAGATCACATGGGCCCGTTCATCATGAATCCCGAAGGCATCGGACGTCTGTTCGTGCCGCTGGGCGGATTGCAAGACGGACCTTTCCCCGAACACTACGAGCCGATCGAAAGTCCGCTCGCGAACCCGCTGCATCCGAACCAATCCACCAACCCGATCACGAAGACATACAAGACCGACATGGACAAATATGCCAAGCCCGGTCAGGGATTCGACGTCATCTGCACCACGTATCGTCTGACCGAGCACTATCACTACTGGACAAAGAACAATCCCATGAACGTGCAACTCGTGCCGGAACCGTTCGTCGAAGTCCCGGCCGAACTGGCCGACCGTATGGGCATTCGCGGCGGCGAAAAGGTGAAAGTCACCAGCGCGCGCGCTCACTACATCGCCAAGGCGATGGTCACGCGCCGCATCCGACCCATGAAGATCGATGGCAAGGAAACGTTCCAGATCGGCATCCCCATTCATTGGGGCTTCCGCGGCATTGTGGAAGATGACGGCAGGACGGCGAAAACCTTGGCGAATCAGTTGACGCCGACCGTCATCGATCCGAACGCATTCACCCCGGAATTCAAAGGTTTTCTCGTGAAAATCGAGAAGGTTTAGTGGAGAGACGGGCGTCTCGCCCGTCCCGCCGGGCGGGGGCGCTGGGCTCTCCACCAGCAAAACTGGTTTAGAAGAGATTTTCAGATCAAGACCGAGGACGGGAGATGGCAGACCGCAGAACACTACAAGCCGAAATGATCTCCGGCCATTCCGGCCCCGCGCCCGGCCACGGCATGCAGCGCGACCTCGAAGTCTGCAAACTGGTCGACACCACTACGTGCATCGGCTGCAAAGCGTGCGAAGTGGCCTGCGCCGAGTGGAACGACTTGCCGTTCTCCCCGACCACCTTCGACAACACTTACCAGACCATGCCGGAGACGCGCTGGAATTTCTGGAACCTGATCAAGTTCAATGAGCACCAGAACCAGGACGGCACGATCCAATGGCTGATGCGCAAGGATCAGTGCATGCACTGCGCCGACCCCGGCTGCCTGCATGCCTGCCCCGCCGACGGCGCCATTGTGAAGTACGCCAACGGCATCGTCGATTTCAATCAGGAAAACTGCATTGGCTGCGAATTCTGCGTTTCCGGTTGTCCCTTCAATATTCCGCGCTTCAATCCCGAGACTAAGCGCGTTTACAAGTGCACACTCTGCTCCGACCGCGTTGGCGAAGGGCTTGAGCCCGCCTGCATCAAGGCGTGTCCTACCGGTTGCCTCAAGTTCGGCACAAAAGACGACATGAAATTCATCGCCGAGGAGCGCGCTAAGCAATTGCGCGAGAATTTCGGGATGCAGAACGCCGGCGTCTACGATCCGCAATCCGTCGGCGGAACGCACGTGATCTATGTACTCCACGACGCCACCGATCCCGAGCGTTACGGCAGCCTGCCGAAAAATCCGCAGATCCCGTGGAGCTACACGGTGTGGAAGTGGCTTTTCAAGCCGGTGCTCGGCACTTTCGCCTTGTTCGGCTTTCTCGGCGTGGTCGCGCACTACGTAACCTCCGGCCCGCGCCGGACCCAACCGGAACCGCCGGCAAAGGATGTCGCCAATGGCTAGCGCGGTCGAACGTTTTGACGACAAGGCTCGCGAGAGTTTCGAGTCCGTGGGCCACACCACCGTCTATCGCGGAGAGTTGCTGCGCCATCCGGTGTACACGCGCGTGCTCCATTGGATGGTCGCGCTGTTTTTCTTTCTCGCGCTCTTCACCGGCTTCGCGGTCTATCTCCCGTGGCTGTTCCGCTGGTTCACTCCCTTCTTCGGCGGCGGACCGCTCAGCCGCGTCATGCACCCATGGTTCGGCATCGGCTTCGTCTTCTTCTTCGGATTACAAGCCTTGAATTGGCTCCAACCCATGATCTGGACCGCAGCCGATTCCAACTGGACGCGCAACATGGGGAAGATCGTCAGCGGCGAAGCGAAGATGGATCCGCCCGACACCGGCTTCTTCAACGCCGGACAGAAAATTCAGTTCTGGGAGATCGTCGGCGGCTGCCTCGCCTACCTGATCACCGGCATTATCCTGTGGGCGGGCGCAAGGACTTTCGGAAGAATCTCCGTCGCCATCAGCTATGTCGTACACGACATCTCCGCCCTCATCATGCTCGGCGGAATCTTCATCCACATCTATGAGAGCACATTCGGCCAGCCGGGCACCTTCCAGTCGATGATTCGCGGCGCCGTCAGCGAAACCTGGGCCTGGACCTTCCACCCTGCATGGTACAAGCAAGTCACCGGACGCGATCCGCAGCAGGCCTGCGAAGAAGCGCGCCGCCAAATGACCACGGGCAGCAAACCATAGGTTTCGCCCGCAGTGTGAATCGTGCCCGCCTAATTGTGTCGAATGTTTTCCGGGGCCCGGGTCCGAAGCAGCAAGTCTGACAGCTACGGCCTGATTCGCACGAGAGAGCCGTCGATCGCGTTGCGGGTTAATGCGAACTGCACAATCCACTGACTCGCGACCGGTTGACCGTTCTCCAGCGTCGGCTTGAACTTCCATCCGCGAGCAGCTTCGAGCGCTCGCGCCGCAAAATACTTGCTCGGCCCGGGTGACTTCAGATGCGCCTCGGTGACGTTGCCCGCTCCATCCACATTGATTTTCACCTGTATACGGATTCTGCCCCTGATCGAACGCAACGCTCCGGGCGAGATCTGCGGCATCACCCGCGCGACAACACGCCCTTCGGAAGCGGCTTGACCGGGCTTAGCAGCTGCGGAGGTCGAAGCGGTTGTGCTCGCCCCTCCGCCAGCGGTCGAAGCATCACGATCCTGGGAGGTTTGCGCCGGAGGCAGAGAAGCTGGCGGTTTGGGTCGTGCGACCAAAAATACCACAACCAAGACTGCCGCCACCAACGCGATCGCATAGGGCCACTTCGCAGATTGCTTTCCGTCCTCCGCGGCTAGCGGCGAGCCGGGCACCACTTCTGGAGTGGTGGGTAGAGCGGCAACTGACCCCTGAGAAGCAGTCTCAGATTGTACAGGCGGGAGGCGGTCGGCGATCCGGGCGACAGTCCATCGCTGGGCCGGATCGATTTGCAGGCAGTTTTCGATGATCTCCCTGAACGGTTGCGGAATTCCATTGGGCGGGGCGGGTGGCTCGTTCTGCTGCGAATCCCCAACCGGCAAGCGCTGCGTCAGCACCTCGATCAATGTCATCCCCATCTGCCAAACGTCACCCGCCGTCGAACTCCCCCCCGTCGCCATTTCTGGCGGGTCGTAAGCGCTCGTTGTCGCGCTGCGCCGCTCGCCCGGCACGCTTAGACTATCGCTCGACAGCTTCACCTGATCGCCAATGGCCAGAATATTCGAAGGTTGGACACGTCCATGCACAAGCCCCTTGTCGTGCGCATACTGTAAAGCCCGAAGAACCGGCGGAAGCGTGCCTCGCGCTTCCTCTGCCGTCAGCGCCCGCTCCGGAAGAATCTGCGAGAGATTTTCCTCCGCAAACTCCATCACCACATAAAGCAATTCCGTGCCATCGAGCTCACAGCGTCCCGCCTCGAAAATGGGAATCAGATTCGGATGGTTTAGTTCGCAGGCTGCCTGCCATCGCCGGAGTTGCTCCTCCGCATCCGCCCGGTCGGCGGGAATCAACTTAATGGCAGCTTTTTCGGACTCCCCCGCACCGCCTAAAATAAAAGTGAGAAACACGGCACTGTGATCGGAGCCGCCTAAGTAGCTCTGAAGCGGGAATCTCCCATCGACGGCGCGACCCTCCCATCGTCTCCACGTCTCGGTCATATCGTCTCGCTCATGTTCGGACCCCAATATATCCCACACATTGTATGGGACCCCGTGCGCAATCGGTCAATACCAGGTAACGCGGAAGTTCAGCGTGATATTCGTGTGTACTCCCCCGCAAAAATCCTTCGCAGCACTTTACAATATCCCAATGGCTACCGTCCCCGCCGAAATCCACGGTCAGCGTTACGTCAGCCTCGCTACCTTCCGAAAAAGTGGCGTCGCCGTGTACACCCCCATCTGGTTTGCCGAAGACAAGAACAAACTCTACTTCATGACGAACAGCAAATCCGGAAAGTGCAAACGCATCCGCAACAACCCGCAAGTCAAGATCGCCCCCTGCACCATCCGCGGAAAAATCACCGGCCCCGAATTCCCCGCTATTGTCCGCATTCTGCCACCGGAAGAGTTTGCCCGCGTCCGCCAGGCAATCAACGCAAAATACTGGCTCGCCCGTGTCCCCTTCCTTTGGCGCAACACCGACACCTACCTCGAGATCACGCCCGCATGAATAAGCCTGCATGAATCCAACTCCCCCACCGGGCTCTCCGCCCGCTGCGGCGAGTAGTGTCCTAATTCGGGAAATTAGCACAGCACCATGGGGCGCATGTCATTTACGCTGGCTCCTCGACCCTGTTACCATCGGATGTTGTCCTAGGCCTTGCGTATTTTTCTTAAGCAAGCAAAATTTCTTTCGGAGGCACCATGGCCGTAAAAGTTGGTATTAATGGATTTGGACGCATCGGACGCAACGTTCTCCGCACCGCGCTCAACGACAAGAACCTCGACTTCGTCGCCGTAAACGATCTCACCGATCCCAAGACTCTGGCCCACCTGCTCAAGTACGATTCGATCCTCGGCAACCTGCCGAACCAGATCACCGCCGGCGTCGACAGCATTTCGGTCGACGGCAAGACCATCAAAGTCTTCAAGGAAAAAGATCCCGCTGCGCTGCCCTGGGACTCCGTCGGAGCTCAGGTCGTCATCGAGTCCACCGGAAAGTTCACCGACGCCAACGAAGCGAAGAAGCATCTGCGCGGCACCGTGAAAAAAATCATCATCACCGCTCCCGGGAAGAACGAAGACCTCACCGTCGTTCTCGGCGTGAACGAAGAGAAGTACGATCCCGCCAAGCACCACATCATCTCGAACGCTTCCTGCACCACGAATTGCCTGGCCCCGGTCGCCAAAGTCGTGAACGACAACTTCAAGATCGTCAGCGGCACCATGACCACCATCCACTCTTATACGAACGATCAGGTGATTCTCGACTTCCCGCACAAAGATTTGCGGCGAGCCCGTGCGGCGGCGATCAACATGATCCCGACCTCGACCGGCGCCGCCAAAGCGCTCAAGCTCGTCATCCCCGAACTCGCCGGCAAACTCGACGGCTTCGCGATGCGCGTACCCACGCCCAACGTGTCGGTCGTCGACCTCGTCGTCTGGGTAGAAAAGAAGACCACCAAAGAAGAGGTCAACGCCGCCCTGAAGAAAGCCTCCGAGTCTGGCCCGCTGAAGGGCTACCTCGGGTTCGAGGAGAACGAACTGGTCTCGTCCGATTTCAAAGGCGACTCCCGCTCCTCCATCGTCGACGCGCACATGACCCTGGTAGTCGGCGGCAACTGCGTCAAGGTGATCTCGTGGTATGACAACGAGTGGGGATACTCCTGCCGTGTCCGCGATCTGATCAACCTGATGGCGGCCAAGGGACTGTAGGCTCTTGTAGCGTCGTACGTAAACAACCAACGACGGACAACCAACGACGAACAAAACCAACGCCGAACGACGGAGTGCTTTCCATGTCCAAGCTTTCCATTCGCGATCTCCCTCTCAACGATCACCGCATCTTCATGCGCGTCGACTTCAATGTCCCGCTCGACAACGGCCGCGTCATGGACGACACGCGCATTCGCGAAACCCTGCCCAGCATCGAGTACGCTCTGCGTCACGGCGCCCGCCTCATCCTCGCGTCTCACCTGGGCCGCCCCAAAGGCAAGCCTAATCCAAAGCTGAGTCTAAAACCCGTCGCCGAGCGTCTGCGCATGCTGCTCGACAAAGAACTATCGCGCGGGGAAAACGTTGGCTTCTGCCCCGAGTGCGTTGGGCCCGAAGCCGAAGAAGTTGCGCTCAAGCTTGAGAAAGGCCAGGCGCTGCTGCTCGAAAACCTCCGCTTCCACGCCGAGGAAGAAAAGAACGACGAAACTTTTTCGAAGCAACTCGCCACGCTCGCCGATTTCTACGTCAACGACGCCTTCGGCACCGCCCATCGTGCCCACGCTTCCACGGTGGGCATCACGAAGTTCGTGCAGAGATCCGCCGCCGGGTTGCTCATGGAAAAAGAGCTGCAATATCTGGGTCGCGTTCTGCAGAACCCCGAGCGCCCCTTCGTCGCCATCCTCGGCGGCGCCAAAGTCAGCGACAAAATCGGAGTCATCCAGAACCTGCTCAGCAAAGTCGACGTCCTCATCATCGGCGGCGGCATGGCGTACACGTTTCTCAAGGCGCAAGGCGAATCCGTCGGCAGGAGTTTGGTCGAAGAAGACAAAATCGAACTCGCGCGGGACTTGCTGCAGCAGGCGAAAACCCATAAGCTCAAGTTCCTGTTGCCCACCGATCACGTCATCGCCGACCGCGTCGAAGCCAGCGCCATGGTCAAATTCGTGGGGCAAGGCGAGCCCATCCCCGCCAACATGATGGCGCTCGATATCGGCCCCGAAACCATCGAAACCTTTTCCGAAGAAGTCGCCCGTGCCCGCACTATCGTCTGGAACGGCCCCATGGGCGTTTTCGAATTGCCGCCCTTTGCTAGAGGCACCTTCAAGATCGCCCAGGCCGTGGCAGAAAATGCCGGAGCCATAACCATCGTCGGCGGCGGAGATTCGGTAGCCGCTGTAAAAGCCGCCGGCGTAGCCGACAAGATCACCCATATTTCGACCGGCGGCGGCGCCTCGCTGGAATTTCTGGAAGGCAAGAAGTTGCCCGGAGTCGAAGCGCTGACGGAGAAAAAATAGGTGTCAGGTGTCAAGTCTAGCTGTTGGCTTTTAGCCCGTAGCTCGTAGCCTCTATGCTTTGTATGGGGGCATCGCTTTAGCGGTGCCGAAAGCCGCACTTCACCGACTGGCCCTGTAGGGGCCGCTATGTCCGACTTCGCAGCCCGACTGACTTTCGCTAACGGCAAGACGCTCGAACTCCTCGGCCCCGCCGACATCACCAAGGAGACCACCGATGCCATCGTCAACGCCGCCAATTCCTCTCTGGTCGGTGGCGGAGGCGTGGATGGAGCGATTCACCGCGCTGGCGGCCCCTCGATCCTCCAGGAGTGCAGGCGCATCGTGACCAAGATCGGCACCCTCCCCGCCGGCAAAGCTGTCATCACAACCGGCGGACGCTTGCCCGCCAAATATGTCATTCACACCGTCGGCCCAGTGTATCGAGGAGGCCAACAGCACGAGGCCGAAACGCTCGCCAGTTGCTACCGCGAATCTGTCCAGGTCGCCGATGATCACAGAGTCCGATCATTGGCCTTCCCTTCCATATCGACCGGCGCGTTTGGCTATCCTGTTCAGGAGGCCGCTGAAATCGCAGTTCGCATCATTGTCGAAGCTCTGCCGCCCTGTGCCCATGTAGAGCACGTCCGTTTCGTGCTCTTCGACAGTGGCACCTGCAAAGCCTACGTCCGGGCCGCCGAAAAATTATCCCAGCAACAACCCGCAACTTCCGCTATCTTCGAGAAAGGTCCTTCATGAGAAAAAAGCTCATCGCCGCCAACTGGAAGATGTACAAAACCCCCGACCAGGCCCGTGACTTCTTCCGCGATTTCCTTCCTTTGGTCCAAGGCCACGACCGCGACGAAATCGTCGTCTGCCCGACCTACCTTGCGCTTGATGCCGCGGTCCGTGCGGCCCAGGGCTCGAATGTCGCCATCGGCGCGCAAGATCTCCACTGGGAAAAGGAAGGCGCCTTCACCGGCGAAATCAACGCCGCCATGCTGCTCGCCGTCGGTGTGACCCACGTGATTATCGGACACTCCGAACGCCGTCAGTACTTCGGCGAGACCGACGACACCGTCAACCTCAAGCTCAAGTCCGCCATCGAAGCCGGACTCATCCCCATCGTCTGCGTAGGAGAAGTCCTCGAAGAACGCGAAGCCGGGCTCACCGACGACGTTCTTCGCCGCCAGTGTCTCCGCGCCTTCCACAAAGTCTCGGCCAAGAAGGCCGTCAAACTCGTAGTCGCCTACGAACCGGTCTGGGCCATCGGCACCGGCAAAACCGCAACTCCACAGATGGCCGCCGACGCCCATGCCATCATCCGAGCCCAAGCCGCCGAATCCTTCGGCCAGGAGTTCGCCGAAAAGCTCCGAATCCTCTACGGCGGCTCCGTCAAACCGGAGAACGCCCATGCCCTGATGTCGGAAGAAGAAATTGATGGTGCGCTGGTCGGGGGTGCCTCGCTCGACCCTGAATCCTTCGCGTCGATTGTGAAGTATTAGGAGCCATAGCTTTGAAGGGGCATGCCTTCAGGCGCGCAGTAAGTGCCACGTCTTTTCGTCGCCCTTGGGCGCTATGGTCCAGAACTATGCTCCAGAACTCGATTCCTTTTGCACTTCGTAGAGCCGACGAAGAAGCCCGAGCCTGCTCCGAGCCGATCCGAAGCCACAACCAGCCGAGCGTGAATCGTGTTTTTTGGTCATATAACCAACCGACTGGTGATGGAGATCACACATCGGTGTGTGAAAGCACCCACTTTCAGGCAAGACTCCGGGGGCACGCAAGTTTAGTCGCATCTCACAATGTCAAAGTAACCAACTTATTTTGTTATACTTAAACGACTTTCACTGAAGTCTTACCCCGCCAGCGAAGAGTGGCGAGGGACTTGCCAAAGTACCTGTGAGCGGAGGCAACACATGGCCACACATGTCGTAAACAACGCCCAGAGACTTGCGCCAGCAGACAGAACCTTTTGCGATCTTCCTCCAGCCGTAGCCGATGCCTTGGAACAAGAAGCACTGACCACCTCCTATCCCACGGGAGCGGTTTTGTTCGCGGAAGGGCAGGCTCCGCGCGGAGTGTTCATCGTGCGTCGAGGGCGGGTGAAGCTTTCCATCTGCGGCAGCGACGGCAGAACGCTCATTCTACGTATCGTCGAAGCCGGTTGCCCATTGGGAGTCGCCGCGGTAGTTTCCGGACGCCAGTATGAAGCGACGGCCGAGACCCAGGAACCGTGCGAGGTCAGCTTTCTACGACAAACCGATTTGCTGCGCCTCATGCGCCTCCACGGCGAGCTTGCCCTGTGGGTGACGCAGCACATCAGCCAGGATTACGCCTCCACTTGCCGCGAAATCCGTGACCTGATCCTTTCTGACTCAGCCAGCGAAAAGCTGGCTCGACTGCTCGTGGGGTGGCTCGACCAAAACACCACATCCAGAAATCCCAGCCAAATGAAGCTGGCCTTGACTCACGAAGAAATCGGACAGATGATCGGCTCTTCGCGAGAGACCGTAAGCCGCCTTCTCGCGGGCTTCAAGAAGCAGCATCTAATCCAGCAGAGCGGCTCGACGCTTGTGATCCCCGACCGCGTTGCCTTGGAATCCCTGATCACAGCCTAGAAGCCTCGCGCGGAATCAGCCCCAGATAACTCGCCACCTGCTTGCCGCGTGCAAACCGACTGACATCGCCGATCGTCAGCACGTACGCCAGCGCCGTGTTCGGACCGACTCCCGGCTGCGTCATCAGCAACCGCGCCGACGCATGCTGTTCTGCCGCCCGTTGCACCGCTTGATCCAACTTCCCGATCTGTTCGTTCAACATTGCCAACAGTCCGAGTAAGTCCTCTCGCCGGCACGCGGCCCAAGGCTTCAACGGCAGCTCGCGCAGCAACTTCTGTCCCGTCTGGCTCCACAACTTGTGCTTCCGCTGCATCCCCTTATTCATGGAAAGGTGTTGCAGTTCGTTCTTTACCCGGCTGCGGATCTCCACCAGTTTGTGCCGGTGCAGCACCAACTGGCGCAGGTCGCGTTGCTCGCCATCGGGCGCCCACAATCGCGGAAACCGCCCTTCCACCACCAGCTTCAGAATGTGCGCCGCATCCCGTTTGTCCGTCTTCTGTTTGCGCACGTAACTGGCCCGGATCTGTGCCGCATCCCCCATCCAGATCTCCTGCCCCAGATCCTGCACCAGTTCGAGGAACCACTGGCTGTTGCCCGTGGCTTCCATGCCCATCAGCACCGGCGCTGCCAGTTGCTGATAAAACCTCTTGGCGTCTCCCGAAGCATGCACCAGCTTCTGTTCCCCGGTTTCCCCCGTCTCCGTGTCTAGCCACGCAATTTGCTGCCAGCTGGGATGGAAATCACATCCTATAATCATCATGCCAAGACTCCTTTCTTCCCAGCGTCTTTGATCCTCAAACCAAGACTACCGGGTTCGAATCGAGCCTTCGCTCTTATCCAATCCGTCCAAGATCCGCTTGGGCGGGGCCTTTGACTTTTTTTCATCACAAACCCCCCGTGCGCGCCATCACAGACACCTAACCGCCCGTCGGCGACAATGGAATCGACCTGTGTGTCAGGGCCGAGGTGTGCCAGTCTCCCAGGAGACGGCCCTCGAAGCCGCCCCAGCCCCACTAGTCGGCGCTCTTTGACAACGCGAAATTTCAGGCAGTCAGATGTCAAGC
>Ga0310038_10001288_pt1 | contig 19227 bp, 17 predicted proteins | sample Sb_taG_6_FD_200461 | JGI IMG/M metagenome (GOLD analysis project Ga0310038, IMG submission 200461) | Peat soil microbial communities from Weissenstadt, Germany - Sb_50d_4_PS metaG (v2) (version 2) | ecosystem: Environmental > Terrestrial > Soil > Wetlands > Peat | place: Germany: Weissenstadt... | reverse complement strand
AGCCGCCACCCAAAAAAAGCCGCTACCGCAACGGCGGGCATGTATCGACCTACAAACTACTTACAGTTGACGATCCCTGACACCTTGGAAGCCCTGCCCTGAAGGGGTTCCACATTCGGCCGCCGCGCTGTGCAACCCCTTCGGGGTAGTTGTTTTCTTTTTTTGCCCCTGACCCAGGGTGCGCGGAGTACCGCGACCCTGGGCTAGGTTGTGCAACTGCTTCGCAGTTGGAAGACAATCCCGCAAACTTGTGTAGCTACCAATGCTCTGTGGCCCGAACAGCATTGCTTTTTTCACGTGGCGTCCGGATTGGTTTCGCGAGTCAAGGCGCAGTACAGCCAAGTCTTGGCGTAACGCCAGTAGCGGTCGGCAGTCGCACGAGAAATCCCCAGCACTTCCGCGGCTTCCTCGATGGACAGGCCGGCGAAATAGCGCAGCTTGACCAGCTCGGCCTTCACGGAGTCGTGCTGGACGAGCAAGTCCAGGGCCTCGTGGACGGCCAGCACATCCGGCGCTGGATCCTCCTCGAGCTCGACGGCCGAGTCCAGATCCACCCTTTGCCAGGCGCCACCCCGTTTTTGACTTTGCTTCGCGCGGGCATTATCCACCAGAATGCGGCGCATGACTTCCGCCGCGGCGCGAAAGAAATGGGTTCGGCCATTCCAGCTTCGCTCACCTGCACCATCCACCAGGCGCACATAGGCCTCGTGGACCAAGGCAGTGGCCTGAAGCGTCTGGCCGGGATTCTCCTGAGCGAGCCGCTGGGCAGCGAGTTTGCGCAGCTCGTCGTAGACGAGCGGCAGCAGTTGTTCGGCGGCCTTGGCATCGCCTTGCTCGATGGCGGACAAAATGCGGGTAACTTCGGTCATGGGCAACACCGACAGGTACGAAGAGGCCGGGGTAGGGAATCTTTCACCTCCGGGGGGCGTCTACGCTGTTGAGCCGTAGGGTCGTTTTCCTCCCCCGGAGACAGCCGAAGAGTATACCATCCGGCTGACGGCAAGTCGTGCATTCGCGAGCGGCGCGTAGTAGCTCAAGCTGGCAGCTTGAGCTACGAGAAATCGGTTGAATTGCGCGTGAGCTGTTGCGGCAAGCGGTGGGCCAAGCGAGAGCGAGCACCCTTGCGGAGCGCTGCACGCGCCCCACCCTCACTCCGCTAGAGGGGGCGCGTGCGTTAGGGTTCGGCCGCGCTCTCTTGTATTTGCAAGGTTAGCAGACGGGGTTCAAGTGGGCCGTTCCCAGCAGCGCTCCGCGAAGCGCGGCAGGTAGCGCTCGGCAAAAGTGACAACAGCGATCTGCGTTTGCGGATTGTCCATTCCCCAGATGCTGGCCCGCAGGTCTTCTCCGTCGGAGTCCATCTGGATGAAGAACTTGTCCTCGACAGCCAGCACGGCTGACAGCTTCTTGAGAAGTTTCTGCGCCAGCTTATTCACGCCCGGGCCGCCGACGCTGATCAGCGGCAATTGGTGCAAATCGGGGTGGCAGAGGTAATAGCGATCGCTGAGCACGAGTCCCATGCGGTCGTCGCGGCCGGTGCCCAGATTGTCGATCTGGCTTTGCAGATAATATGCCAGCGGCCTGTCCATCTGCTCCGCGCGCAAGCTACTGCCCGTAACGATGAGAATCAGTCCAGGCGGGTAGTCCCCCATGGTCGGCCCTCGCACTCCTCTTTCGACCATCCTATCAATGATTGGAGTGGAGGGAACCAGTAATTTGCGCAGGCGCGGCGGCCGGCCCTGATCGAAGTCAATCTCGGGACTGGAATGCAACAAGAGCCGTCCAAGCTACCGGCTGCCCGCCCATTCCTCCGCCTTGGCAAGGAGAGCACGCACGGCGCCGGTTTCGCTGTCCGCCTGGACGTCGATGTGATGCATGCGGCCAGCCTGGGCGGTGGGCAACAGGCAGTTGATTCGAAAGGTGCCCGGTGACGGTTTCTCCACGTGGAAGCAGGTCGCACCGAGCTGATCGAGCCGGGCGTGGACGCCGCTCCAATCGACGGCCTGGCTCTCCTGCACGCGGTTGCGAAGGACGCCAAGCTCCTCGGGGCTTGGCATACTCAAGGGAGCCGGGCGCGGGTTCGAGCGCGGCCGGGCGGGCGCAAGATCGTCGTCCGCCTGGGCACGGAAGATCGGCCGGGGCTGGCTGGGCTGCTGTACCTGCGCGGGATTCCACGAAGCCTGCGGCTGCTGGTTGGCGTACGCCGGCGCGGGGGGTCGAATGTACTGCTGGCCTGGATAGGGAGCGGGCGCGCGCTGCTGGTAGTACTGCTGCCCAGGGTAGGGTTGCGCGTAGGTCGTAGGAGCCATTGTCGGCGCACCGCCGAACATCGGGGTAGGACACCCCACAGGCCCTCAGCCGGCGCCGCTACGCATGGGAACTATGGTAATCCAGGCAATCGCGCCCAGTGAAGAGACCACCATCGTCAGCGCTTCCTTGCGCATGCGATATTCCTCCGTGATAGGCCGGCCAAGGCTCGAAGTAATCGAGTCACTCTCGACCGAGCGGGCGGGAAGATAACACATGGCCCACGCAGGTAAAAGGGCAGATTCCGCGAGGCAGGCGAGATGCATGATTTACAAAAGCTCGCGTAGAAATTACAAAGACCCGCTTATCCTGCGAGCGCGTTGCCGACTTCCTTGCAAAGTTGCTCGGCGCTATGGGCCTGGGGCGCCTCGGCAATGACGCGCACGATCGGCTCGGTATTGCTCGGCCGCACGTGCACCCAGCGGTCCTCCCAATCCAGCCGCAGCCCGTCCAGTCGATCTGCCTTGGCCTGCGGCCAGCGCGTGGTTAGCGTCGCGAACAGCCCGGGCAGCCGGTCGCGGTCGATCTGATACTTGATCTTCACGATATGGTAGCGCGGCAGCTCGGCGACCAGTTCGCTGAGCCTTTTGCCCGTTTCTGCCAGGAGCTGGAGGATCAATCCCATGCCAATGAAGGGATCGCGCACCCATCCGACGCGTGGATCGATCACGCCGCCGTTGCCTTCGCCGCCGATGACCGCGCCGACCTCACGCATCTTGTCGACGACATTGGCTTCGCCCACCGCCGAGCGAAAACAAGTGCAACCGAATTGCCTGGCGATATCCTCATTGACCCTCGATGTAGACATGTTGAGCACAATGGGGCCGCGCTCCTGGCGAAGGCGCGTAAAGACGGCAAGCGCCAGCGTAAGCTCTTCGCCAATGTAATGTCCTGTCTCATCGATAAGCGCCAGGCGATCCGCATCCGGATCGAGGACGAAGCCGATATCCGCGCGGTGTCTGGGAACGAGAGGACAAATATCGCGCAGGTTCTCAGCAATGGGCTCGGCCTCGTGCAGAAAGCGGCCATCCATGTCGCAGGCGTGCAGTGTCGCCTGGCAGGCCAGCGCTTCGAGCAGCTTGCGGCCCAGCATTCCTCCGGCACCGCCGTTAGCATCGAGAAACACGCCGAATCGGCGTTCTCTGAGCGCGCGCACATTCAACAACCCGAGCACCTGGTCGCGATGCCAATCGCCTGCCTGGCCGCACGGGGCCACCTTGCCGAGCTGGTCCCACGAAGCTCTGCGGAACGAACCGGACTCGAAGAGGTCTTTCAGTTTTTGACCCTCGGTCGCGGTGAGGACTTTGCCTTCCGGGCCGAAAAGCTTCAGACCGTTCCACTGCGCGGGGTTGTGGCTGGCGGTGATCTGAATCCCGCCGGCAGCGCCAAGACGACGCACTGCCAATCCGCAAGTAGGTGTCGGCACGATATCCAGGTCGTCGACATCGCAACCGGCGCTCAGAAGGCCGGCGAGCACGGCGTGACGCAAGAGCACGCCGCTGGCCCGGCCGTCGCGGCTCAGAACGATCTTCCCGCCCTGGGTGCTGGTCCCCAGCGCTAGGGCAAAGGCGGTCGCTGCCTCCGGCGTCAGTCCCTGCCCGATGACTCCCCGAATCCCCGAGACGCTGACGATCAAGCCAGTTTCCTGCGCCATGCTTGTTTCCTCTACTCGCCTACGTTGCCTGGGCGCTCCAAGCCGCGATTGCACTTTGTGTTCCGATTATCTCGGCGCGTGCCATCGGCCGATGATACCTTGGATGTGCGCGACGCCCCAAATCTAATCTCGCAGGAAAGCAATGAAGGTCGGCACAAGCGTCTCCTGCCGGGGCATGCCGGGTCGGTTCTGGCCCGGGCTCTTGCTTTCGCTCCTTGCGGGTTGCGCGACGGCGCAGCCCCACATCGAGCAAGCGCTCCAGGCAGATAGCCGGCCGACCGGCACCAGCGCCGGCGCTGTCGAATCTTACCATGCCCGCTGCCCGGATGTCCTGGAAGTCACCGTCGATGGCAGGCCCGATTTATCGGGCCGGAAAGAGATCGGCCCCGACGGCCGCATCGACCTCGGCAGCCCCGGCCGCGCACGTGTCGAGGGCCTGTCCGCACCCGACATCGCCCGCCGCGTGGCCGAAGAGTCCGAGGTGGCGCCCGCCGGGGTTCATGTGCGCGTGGCCACTTATAAGAGCGAACAGATCTTCTTGATCGGCCAGGTCGCCGGCTCGCAAAGCGTCGTGCCCTACCAGGGGCCCGAAACCGTCGTGGATCTCTTGCGTCGCGTCGGCGGTCTCACGCCGGGTGCCGCTCCCGACGATGTGTACGTGGTTCGTTCCCGCATGGTCGAAGGCCGCCGGCCCGAGGTCTTTCGCGTGGATCTGCGGGCCATCGTCTTGCGGAACGACCAACGAACCAACGTCACCATTCAGCCGCTCGACCAGGTCTTTGTGGGCGAGAGTGGACGGTGCTCGTTCGAAAAATGCATCCCGCCCTGGTTGCGGCCCCTTTATGAAGCCTTCTGCGGGATGCGTCATCCGGCCACGGATCAAGATGCCCAGACCGGACAATCTGGGCAGCTCCGGAAAACCTGAAAACTCGGACGGAACACCATTTCGCAGGCCTTTTACTCCACCTTGCCTCCTTGCCAGCCCACTACCCCGTTATCCATGACCCTACGTACGCCTGCTCTTGCTCCCATGCGCGGCAGAAGGTATAGCTTTCTCCCCTGATGAAAGGGTTGCAGTAATCCTGGGGAACGGAGAGGGACGATCATGCTCATGCGCATCGGCCGGCACCGGCTGGCATTACTGGTCGGTTTTGTGATTTTGGGCGGCCTCGCTGTCTTCTGGACCCGGCATGGCTCGATGTCGAAAGCCCGAGCCAATCCACCGGAACCTCAAGCACCGGCAGATCAGGGCGCTCCTGCGGGCGCACAAGTATCGACCTCCGACTATTCTCAGCGGGTGGTCGCGTACATCTTCGGCACTGTCGCCATCACGCGCGAGAACCTCGGCGAATACCTCATCCAACGCATGGGTGCGGACCGGCTCAACAACCTCGTCAACAAGATGATCATCGAACGGGTTTGCCAGGCGAAGGGTATCGAGGTCACGGAAGCGGAAATCGAGGCCGAGCTGGCAGAATCGACCACCAAGATGGGCGTGACGCTTAAGGAGTTCGAAACCAAGATCCTCAAGCCCCGTAGCAAAACGCTCTATGAGTGGAAGGAAGACGCGCTGCGGCCGGAGCTGCTCATGAAGAAGCTTTGCCGCGACCGGGTCCAGGCCACCGAGGACGACCTCCACAAGGCATTCGACGCCTACTATGGCGAGAAGGTCAAATGCCGGATCATTCTCTGGCCCAAGGATCAACAAAGCGTCGCATGGAAGATCTATGGCAAGATTCGGGACAGCGAAGAGGAATTCCAGCGTGCTGCGCGCACGCAAGCCAGCCAGCAGTTGGCCGCCAAGGGCGGTGAGGTCCAGCCCATGGGTCACTACACGACCGGGAACGAGGCATTGGAAAAGGCAGCGTTCAGCCTGCGGCCAGGCGAGATTAGCCAGTTGATCGAGACGCCCGAAGGACTCGTCGTCGTCAAGTGCGACGCGCGCGTGCCCCCGCAAGCCGACAAGCATCTGGAAACGGAGCGCGCCAAACTGACCAAGGAAGTGATCGAGAGAAAGCTCACGCTCGAGATACCCAAAGTCTTCGCCGAGCTGCGCGAAAAGGCCCAGCCAAAGCTGATGCTGGGAAACACGATCAGCGAAGAAGACTTGAAACGCGAAGTTCGCCAGGAATTGAAGAACGACACGTCCTCAAGGACTGCCTCTCCCCGCTGATGAAGGATAATCTCGAAGGCTAGACAACCCTTCATCGGGCCCTGAGATTGTCGGCGAAGAAAGAATGACCGGAAGGCAGGAAGAGAACTTGGTTCTCTTCCTGCCTTCTTCGCTTTCATGGCAATAGAGGCATCGTCGCCCGGAGCTATGGCGGAAGCTGTCAGCTTGCGCTATCTGAGAATATTAACCAGCAAAAACCGGCAGGGCGCGACATCATGCGCGCGCCGAAAATCGCGGAAAACACGCGGCTTTTGGCAAGGCCAAAGCATTTTGAGAATGGCCCCCTCCCGAAATGCCATGTCGAGGCCTCAGAAAGTGTCAAAAACACGGCCTTTTTGCCTGGTTGTCATTATGAGACTAAAAAGGCACCTTGGCGCAAAATGCATTGGGAGCCTCGAAAACAGGAATTTCACAAGATATTAGGGATTCTGTTACGCTTCGTCTTGAGACGAGCCGCTTCTCTTGACGAGCCAAATTCCCTGGAAAAATCCGCAGAAATGCTCAGATGGGGATCTCATCGATCAGAACGTGATCGAAACTCCATCTAAGACGTGTTGTCTGGGGTGCATCCGCACGGGTGTCATTTTAGCACATGCAAGGCAGCCAGTCAGCTGCATTGCTTGTCTTGGCGGAATCTGCCCAAGCAGATCGAACCCGACCGCCGCAACCCTGTCACCGAACCTATATGGCCGTGCGTGAATCGGCAGCGGCGTAGGACAGAATTCCTAATCTGTCCGGTCAGGTTGGAAACCTGACCTACTGCCGAATCGCGTACCGTCATATAGAGACGCGGCCATTGTCCATTGGTATCTACCCAACTTTGCGGGTCGGTTTCCTACTGCGCAGCAGTTGCACAACGGGGCCCAGGGTCGCTGCCGCGACGCATGTCGCGGCGGCGCACCCTGGGAGAGAAGGTCCTTCCTTGTCCAAACTCTGAAGGAGTTTCACGCGGACGCAGAAGATCCTCGCATGCCGCAGTGGCAGACGGTGAATGCACATGGTCTCTTGCACGAAACACGATGAACATTACGGAACGCTCGCGTAATCGACGGCCGATATTGGGGATTTGGGCAACTCCTTCAGAGTTGGTCTTTGTTGGGTTGGCCGGTATCCCAAGGTGCGCTGTCGCGACCCAGGGCTAGGTTGTGTCACGCTTTCAGCGTGGAAAACAGGAACGATCCGGAGTTTTGTAAATGCGATTGGTCTCCTGAGCTCGCCGCTGCCGATGACGAGAAATCGAGTCAGGTTTGTGGAGATCTTCGCTGAGTCCGAGCCGTCTTCTACGTGGGACAAACGCGCAGGACCTACCGCTCAGTCGGACATCTGAATCTCTTTCAGTTTGTCCCTGGCGCGATTCAAAAGTGATTCGGGCAACTTCACGTAGAACAATTGATCCACATGCTCCTGCCCCACATCAATCGCCCAGGAAAGGAAATCTTGCAGTTCGTGTCGCTTGCTGCGCGGTTGTTGGTTACGGACGAGAGCCCATGTGGTACCGCTGATGGGATAGGAGCCCTTCCCTGGGGCATTTGTGATCGAGAAGCGAAGATCAGCCGGAATGTTTACCAGGCCGTAGTTCGCGGCCTGCGTCACTGACTGCAATGTTGCCTTCACAAACTCTTGCTCGCGATTTTGTACGAGTCCGGATTGAAGGTCGAACCGATAGACATTGGATAACTCGACGTAACCAATGCTTCCAGGCGTTTGACGAACTTGCTTGGCTACACCTTCGTTGCCGAATGCGGCCTGACCTGTCGGCCAAGGCACCTCGGTAGCCGCGCCAATTTTCGTTTTCCATTGGCTGCTGACTTTGCTGAGATAGTCCACCCAGATGTACGTGGTACCGCTGCCATCGGACCTGTGCACTACAGCAATGTCCTTGTCGGGCAGCCGGTTCGCAACCTGAGGATTGAGGCTCTTCAGCGCAGCGTCGTTCCATTTCGTGATTCTGCCCAGGTAGATCTCGGCGAGCACGGGACCAGTGAATCGCAGCGGTTCGGTAAGCTCCGCAAGATTGTAGACCGGAACAACGGCGCCGAGGACCAAGGGGATGTGGAGCAGCTCCCCGCCCTTCTCGCGAGCTTTCGCTAGCTGCTCGTCGGTCAACGGCGCATCGGAGCACGCAAAATCGACTCTCTTTTCAAGGATCGCCTTGATGCCCCTCCCGGATCCTGTCTCCTCGTAGCTTACCTTGCAGCCACCCTCGGTCTTTTCGTACTCCGCGGACCATTTGAGCATCAGGGGATATACGAACGTAGAGCCAGCCCCGTTCAAGCGTCTGTCCGGCGTGCCCGAGCCGATGCCACACCCAAGGGCTCCGGTCATGACGCACAGGATGATTACCCACCATAGTCGGTTCATGGCTCCCCCGTGTGCTTGTCTAAGGCTCGGTGGCCGTGAACGTCGATGCTGACATCTTGGAACTGCAAGCGGTTCCCAGAAGCTGTCTTCAAATCGACCTCAATCTGAGCACCGGCCAATTGGTCTTGCTGCCGCGGCATCATCGATCTCCTCGCCACTCAGCCTGACCGGCTGGCAAGCAAAACCCGCTTTCCTGTCGCGAACCGAACGCCGAAGTTGAGGATCATGACCACCGCCAGAAGGACAAGAGCCGCAGCCCATGCCTGCCGGTGCCAGTCGTCGTAGGGGCTGACTGCATACGTAAAGATGTAGACCGGGAGCGACGGCGTGAAGTCGCCGGGAGACCGCGGCCAGTACTGATTGCTCGAAGCCGTGAGCAGCAACGGAGCTGTCTCGCCCGCGACACGCGCAATCGCCAAAAAAACTGCCGTGATGATCGCGGGCAGGGCGGCTGGCACGGTTACACGCAAAACCGTTTGGTAGTGTTTGGCGCCGAGTGCGTGACTGGCATCGCGAATGGTCCGGGGGACCAGCTTGAGCGCTTCCTCCGAGGCACGCATGACGATGGGGATCATCATGACACCCAAGGCAAATCCGCCGGCCCATCCGGAGAAATGACCCAGCGGCTTGACGACTAACGTGTAGGCGAAGATGCCGACAACGATCGACGGCACACCGCCGAGCAATTCGCCGACGAACCGGACCGTGCGTCCGAGGCGACCGCTCCGGTATTCGGCCAGGAAGATGGCAGCGAGCAGCCCAATCGGAACAGCAAAGGCCGTGGCAAGGGCCACAAGTAGTGCGCTCCCGTAAAGTGCGTTTGCCATGCCGCCCCCTGTTTGACCAACGGGCGCGGGCAAGTTCACAAAGAATTGCCAATTCAGTGCACTGATTCCTTCATAAACCAGGTGTCCTAAAATGAAGAAAAGCGGCAAGAGGGTTGCGAATAAGCACGCGCCGAGCACTACCGTCATCGTCCGGTCAATCCAATGCGTCCTTCGCCTCGTGCGTTGGGACGGGCGAAGCGGAGGTGGGGGAGTCTCCTCTGCCATTTGATCGTTCGCAGTCGTGGAAGTTTGACGGGGTGCTTGCTTGCTGGTGACTCTCAGTCGCCCGGCAAAGAAGGACGTGATGTGTCTGACTCGGCTGACCCGCCAAATCAGCAGCCGTGCAAGAGAATTAACGATCACACTGACCAGCAGGAGCACCAGCCCCAACTCGGCCAGGGCTGACAGGTAGAGATCGTACGTCGCTTCCGTAAATTCGTTCGCGATGACGCTGGCAATCGAGTTACCCATGGCGAACGGCGACAGGCTGATTTCCGTGCGGTTGCCGATCAGCATGGTCACCGCCATCGTTTCCCCCAGCGCCCTGCCCAAAGCGATGAAGCAGCCTCCAACAATGCCTGGACGGGCATAGGGAAGAACCACGCGCCATATGGTTTGCCACCTGGAGGCTCCCAAGGCCAACGAGCCTTCCCGTTGCGCACTCGGCACCGCCCGGCAAACGTCGTAGGAAACTGCTGCCACATAGGGCACAATCATGATGGCGAGTACGATTCCTGCGGGAAGAATGCCGATGCCGCCCCAATCTGGATTGCCCAAAAACCGGCCCAAGCGATGCAATGCCGGCGACAGGACAAATAGGCCCCAGAATCCATAGACCACGCTGGGCACAGCCGCCAGCATCTCGACGAAAAACGAACCGCTGCGCTTCAACCAACCAGGAGCAATCTCCGACAGATAGGCTGCCGTGCCCACTCCCAGTGGGACCGCGATCAACATGGCGACTGTTGAGGTCGCGACTGTGCCATAGATGAACGCCAGGGCCCCAAAAAGGCGATGGGTAGGTTCAGGGTCCCAGGTAGTGGTCGTCAGAAATCGACCGCCGACGGACTGGATTGCAAGCCACGATTTCCAAAGGAGCACCAGCAAAAGCGAGGCGGCTAACAGGATTACGAGCACGGCGCCAGACTGGCAAAGCAACCGAAAGCACCAATCGCCCAGGTGATCGAAAACGGAAAGGGATTGCTTAGCGCGCCAAGGAGCAACCTGTCCGGCGGCGCTCTCGGGTTCGGGCTTGGTAGTATGCGCAGTCATCGACTTTCTCGGAACGCAATTCTAATTGGCGGTTGTTACCCCGGAGAGCTTTTTCTCCAGGCGCTCCACCAGACCGGAAGGAAGGCTGGCGTAATGGAGGCCTGCGGCATACTGCTGGCCTTGATGTGTAACCCAGTGGAGAAAATCGACGACTGCCTTACCTTTGGCACCTGGCTGGTTCTTATAAATGACGGCCCATACGGTGCCGCTGATGGGGTAGGAGTCTTCGCCGTCAGCGTCCGTGATTGAATAGCGCAGATCCTCGGGAATCTGTTGCAAGGAATGGTTTGCCGCTGCGGTCACAGATTCCAAACTGGCTTTGATGGGCGTGCCTGTGCGGTTCTTCACGAGCCCAAATTCGATCTGGTTCTGGAGAGCGTAGATCAGCTCGATGTATCCGATGCTTCCGGGTGTAGCTTTCACCCTGCCGGCGACCCCTTCGTTACCCTTGCCGCCTTCGCCGCAGGGCCAGTTCACCGACGTACCCACGCCCACCTTGTCTTTCCACTCCGGGCTCACCTTGGAGAGGTAGTCCACCCAGATGTACGTCGTGCCGCTGCCATCGGACCTGTGCACGACCCCAATTTGCTTATCTGGCAGAGGCGCGTCCGGGTTTAGATCCTTCAGCGCTTTGTCGTTCCACCTGGCGATCTTGCCCAGAAAAATGTCGGCTAGCACTGGCCCCGAAAAGACCAGGGGCTTGTTGACGTCTGCGAGATTGTAGGCCGGCACGACGGCGCCCATGACGAGAGGAATGTGGACGGCCTCGCCGCCGGTCTCCGCAGCCTTTTTCAATTGTTCTTCATTCATAGGCCCATCCGTGCATCCGAAATCAAATGTCTTGGCCGTCATCTGCTGGATGCCGCCGCCGGAGCCAATCGATTGGTAATTGACTTCGACGCCATGCGCCTTGTCATACTCGCTGGCCCACTTCGTCATCATCGGGTAAACGAACGTTGAGCCACCACCATTCAATCGTTGTTTGGGACTGCCCCCGCAACCGATCGCAAGGGCTGCGAGGAGACTCGCTACGCCCGTCGCCCAGGTCCACCGCATCGTTACACCCCCCTCAAAGCTGGCCTCGATCGGTCGGGGGCGCCAGTTTATAAGGCGCCTCAGAAGAGTATATCTGCATAGGCGAATATACAAAAGCTCATAAAGGATGCAACTTCGGCTTCTTGAAAGTTTGATGAAGGACAACCTCGAACGGTGTCACTGCGTCCGGAAGGACGAAGATCAACGTCTTTCTGTTAGCTCTTGCAAGGCCAAAAGGCATTCCAGTCCTCCATTCCAGAACCAACTAATGATCTCGAATGGCGGGTTGCGCTGAACCTGACTTGACCAAGTCCTTGGAGACGCTGGCGAATGCGCAACAGTCCGAGGTGTTTGTTTGGGTACTGGGGCCAAGACCACCGCTTGCAGCGACATCCTTTTGAATCTCAGGCAGGTCAATGAAGCAGCTGGCCAAACATGCGAACGCCTTCTCCTGAAGTGCGGACTTCGCTGGGGCGAGCGTGTAAAACGCCCTGTGACCGCATAATCGGGAAACCACCAGGCCTGCCTTGCGCAAGTAAGCGAGGTGGCGGCATACTTCTCCAGGGCTGATTTGGAGGATCTTGCAGATGTCATCCAACGAGCGCTCGCCTCTCTGAAGGAGATGGAGAATTCGAAGGCGCGCCAGGTGCGAGAACGCCCGCAGCATCAAATCGACTCGGTCAGAGGAAATACGTCTTTTCATATACGTGTAGTCTTCATTCTCGAAGCGTCAGAGTATTGCGCTTCGCCAGGGTTGAAGCGAGTGCATGGCACCAAACACCGGCATCCGGGATTTCGAAGTCTTATCTGCTTAACCGAATATAAAAGTCTCCAAAAAAACACGGACGAAAATCGAATCAGGTGGTCCGCAGTGAGCCGACCACGTGTGTCAACGTGCAGCTTGATGCTGTTCAGTCGTACTCGGAATGTTCTCATTCGTGTAGCCGAATATGAAAGATCAACAAAAGTTGGCGCTGCAGTCTGCCTTGTCTTTGTGCGCCTTGAAATTGCACGACCTAGCTGCATGCGTCCCGGCTTTTGCTCGATTGGCGTCCGCATTCGCGCAGCCGAATATAGCTGGCGCGCCCTCAGGATACTTACAGCACCCCCCCAATTCGCGGGCAGCGGCCAACCGCCGACTGTCCGCCTGGATCTCCGGCACGTCGCCGAAGCAGCCTGTGATACACTCGACTAACTTGCCGTGAAAAGGATTTCTGGTGGGTGCTAACGAATAGAAGTTCCACTGCTTTTCTTTGCGAGCGAGCACCAAGCCTGCTTTGCGTAAGTACGCCAAGTGTCTCGACACCCGAGGCTGCGGCACCTGCAAAGCGGCCACGAGGTCCCCCACGCATACTTCGCCTTCGCGCAGCAGGTAGAGGATGCGCAACCTGTTCCGGTCCGAGAACGCTCGGAACATGAGGTCCACGCTGTAGCGACTAGTTGTGCGGGTCATCTTCGATTAGAAATTCTAGCCGGGAGTAAAGGGGCTGTCTACAGAGCGGACGACGGAATCAAGGCCCTCACTCATTCTTCACAAAGAAAAAGGGGCGGGGCGGATTCTGTCCACTCGCGACAAGAGGAGAAAATGGTGTCGCTTCATTTTACGACGAAAGCGGCAAAGGGGCGGGAGTCTTATTTTTGAAAAGACTCCCGACCCCTTTGCCCCGGTTGCAGGCTATGTTCTAACTACGACAGCGCGCTCAAGGACCGCGAAAACATGGCACCCGGCGCACAGCTGGTGAAAGTGTGCGCGCAAAATCCAGACGTGTCTGAATTCTGCGCGCACAGGCTACGTCAAATATCCAACGATCTCCTCTCTAGCGCCTCTGTTTTGCGAAAGTTAGGGAGCCCTTTCCCGACCACTCGTAGCCAAGCGGGTCGGTGGATCCCAACACAAAGGGCTCGGTGCTGGCGTACATGGTCCAGCCGCCCGTGACACCCTTGAATTTTCCGGTACATTCCGCATCATACGGGACAAACTCAGCCAGGAAAAACGCCTGGTACGTGCCGCCGAAGCCTACTTTGCCGCTTACATGGACCAGATCATACGTCCCCGTTGGAGTCGTGCCATCAGGGGTACCGTAATACACGGCTAATTTGTCCCCATCTTCACCGGTAAACACGTAGGGCCCATCGCTGCGGAACGTACCGGTGAAATCTCCATTCGCGTTTGGTGTCAAGTCGAGTGAGGCGTTGTAGACTCCCCCCTCGCCCTCATAGAAACCGAGGAATGAGCCCTCGCCAATAGACCAGTGAGGTGCGGAAGAGCCAGGACCCGGAAAGCCGTCCGGTGCAACGCCCACTCCAACAATCTGGAACGGTTTGGTCTGCGCTACTGCCATGTTGCCCGCCAACGCGAGGGCGGCGAACGCTCCAATTAACATGGCAGTCCAGCGGTTGCTTCGATACATCGCTGTCTCCTCTAAACAGTAGGAAATCGGTACCAGAAACAGTTAACTGCAAACGCGCTCGGCGCAATTCCGCGCTCGGCCGCGCTCGGCGCAGGTCTCCTGACCTCGCTGCTGCCGCTGACCGAAGGTCTCCTCGGGTTCGTGGAGACCTTCGGTCAATCCGAGTGCAGGGTCGGAGACCCGCGCACAGAGAGGGATCCGCGCACAGCGGAGTGTGGGGCCTACTTGACCGTCAGCGTCAGCGCGAACGGCTCGCTGAAGATGCCGGCGCTGTCTTCGGCTTGGGCGAACAGCGTGTAAGTTCCGGAGGCCAGGTCGACTGTGAATTTCAGCGTCCAGACGCCGGGGCTGGTCTGGGTGCCGTAGCCCAGAATCACCTCGTTTCCGCTGCTGTTGAGGTAGTAAAAAGTCACCTGCGTGATCGTCGTGTTCGGGTTGCCATCGGTGATGTTCGAAGCGGTCAGCGTTAGGCTGGCGCCCGACCTCACCGAAGTGGAGCTGGCCGTGAACGAGCCGATCTGCGGTACCGTTTCGCCGACAACGGTCACCGACCACGAATTGAGTGTGCCGCTGGCTGCATTGGCAGGTTGGTGGATCTGCAACGTCCATGTACCGTGAACATTGTGACCAAAATAAGGAATCGTCACCGGCACCGTGGCGTTGGGCGTAATCCCTATCGAAATCCCGTCCGGACTGATCAATGTGAAAGTGGCGCTAGTTGCGCCGGTCACGTTGGTCGAGACGGAAAGGGAAAGAATGGGAGATGCGTCACTGACTGCAAGCGTCGCATTTACCGTTGTGCCAGATTTGGACGTCTTTGGAATGCTGAGCGGAACCTTCGTGTCGTTGTAGGTGTTGGTGTGGTTGGGAATGGAAGCGCCGAAGTCCGTCGCATCGACATCCTGGCCCGCCGTAACGGTCACGGTGTAGGCACCGCCACTCGGTGTTGTTTGTGTCCAGCCGGAGGGGAAACTCGCGCGAATGGTGTAGGTGCCAGGCGCGAGGTCATTGAGATCGTATTCCCCGAATAAGGCAGGGTAGCCGAGGGTGCTCACGGACGCATTCGTGACGGCCGTGGTCGACGTAACCAGGTTGTTGTTGGCATCATACGCATTGATCGTGACAGGGATTACGCCGTTCTCGTTGGGGTCGAGCTGGCCGTTGTTGTTCAGATCGGCAAAGACGCGCCCGAGCACGCCGCCTTTATCCTGCGTGGTGAGTGTAACCACCAGGCTGCTGCCCGCGGGCGCGAGCAGATCCTGCGAACCGGTGTCGTAAACATTCGCGGAGCCATATTGCCACTCAGGCGACCCGAGACTGTGGATATTCCCGCTAGCATCCACCGCTACCGCACTCCCCCCGGCGCTGCGTACTGCCAGGAAGTTACCGCTCGGGTCCAGTTTGGCCACGAACTGCGGGGCATTGAGATAGGCCGCGCCCGATGCTGGATCGAAACCGACGGGCTGCTGGGATTCAAGACTACTAATGCCTGCAACATAGACATTGCCGCTACTGTCCGTGGCGACCATGTTGAGATAACTTCCCCACCCACCGCTGGCATTCGGCACGTTGAAGTTCTCGAACCAATCAACACTACCAGGCTTGGTGTCGTTGGCGCCATTGGCATAAAGCGCCAGGACACCCTGGCCATAGGGACCGGCCTGGTACAGAACTTCGTTGCCGCTGCTATCGGTGTACAGGGCGAGTGAATCATTGCCATCGTCGTTGCCATTTACGATGCTGCGCGTATCGCTCCAGTTCAGCAATCCAGACGACGTATTGAAGCTATCCACGACCTCATTTGGGTACAAGCCGGCGCTCACGTACGCGGTGCCAGCGGAATCCACTGCCACCGCGACGTTATTCCAATTGTCGCCGCCCGCGTCCTGGGCCCAGGCGAAACTTGGGGCAACATTACTGTTGTCAGCACTAGCATTTGTGATTTTTGTCAAAAAGGCGTCAGTGGCTGTCGCGCTGGTGAGTGTAGGCCCGCCGAAACTGACGCTGTTCGAGAAGGACCCCACGACGTAGAGATTACCGCTGCCGTCGAGCGCCAGTCCCTCGCCTTCGTTCAGGCCGGTGCCCCCGATCTGCATGGCCCACAGGATAGTGCCGCTGCTATTCAACTTGGCGACGAAAGTGTCATTCGAGCCGGCACTGGTCAACGTGTCGGGGCCGATCGTTACCGTGCCGCCGAAGTATCCTGTGACATAGACATTACCGCTGCTGTCGACGGCCAGTTGATTTTCGAAGCTGGTAACCACAGTACTATCAGAAAGCTTCGTTGCCCACTTCCAGTTCGCACTGGAGTCGAGCATGGCCACATATCCAAAATTAGAGCCCGTCAGAGTCAAAGACGTATTCGTGCCGAAAGTCGCAGGTGCACTACTGCTGCCATTGCCCGCCACGAAGGTATCGCCGGCGCTGTCGGTGGCTATGCTTGAGGCACCCGAGCCGGCCACCGACGCGATCCAACCCGTTGAGAGCAGCGAGCGCTCTTCGAGTTGTTCCAGGCTTAGGCGGGCAGAATAGGGCCGCTTGGTGACACGCCGCGTCGAGCTTTTTTTCGATGCGTCAGTAGGACGACGAGAAAAGAACCACATGGCCGAAATCTCCTGATTCGAACTCGGCCTGCGGTTAGAATGAAAAGCATAGCGTCCCGGGCGCGCAGACCATCCGCCTGGACGCTATCAGAGGCCGGTGAGGGCGTTGCTTGGCGGCATGACCTCACCGGCTGATTTTGTTCTTCTCGTTAATAGATCGATTCCCGATCTGGCCCCTTTTGGACCAGCCTGCTAAACTCCGGTCAGGATCGATCAGCGTTTACGCTCGGAGTCTTGTTGATGGACATTACTATCGAAGCCACCTACGAAAACGGCGTTCTCAAGCCCAAGGAGCCGCTGACCTTGGTATCCGGCACCCGCGTTCGCCTGACCGTTAGCCCCGTGGACGAAAATGGCGACCCATTGGCAGGTGTCATCGGCATAGGGAACAGCGGTCGGACTGACGGCGCGGACAACCATGACCATTACATTTACGGCATCGGGAAGCGACAATGATCTTCCTCGACGCATGGGCCTGGATAGCTCTTGCGGACAAGAGCGATCCCTACTACCGTAAAGCAAAGGCCATGCACAAGAAGCTTACCCGGGCACGGCGGTATTACGTCACCTCCGATTACGTCCTGGGCGAAGCGATCACCTACTTGTACGATGCTTTGAGTTCGGCCCAGGCTCAAAGCTTTATCAGCACGGTTCTGGCTGCCGTGGACGCGGGAACCTTCTTGCTTGCGCATGTTTCCCCTACGCAGTTCCGCCGCGCCTGGCAGATGCGGCAGAAATACCACGATAAACCAGACATCTCCTTTGTCGATTTCACAAGCATGGTCGTCATGCAGGACCTCGGCATCAGCGATGTCTTCACAGGCGACGCTCATTTCCGGCAGGTCAACCTCGGCTTTCGGCTGCATCCGTGAGTCCGCCCGCGCTCAGCGCAGGTCTGCGCTCGGCGCAGGTCTGCGTGCTCGGCGCAGGTCTCCTGACCGCGCCGCTACCGCTGACCGAAGGTCTCCTCGGGTTCGTGGAGACCTTCGGTCAGTACGGGTGCGGGATCAGAGACCCGCGCACAGCTGGGTCCTTCGCGCCCTTGCCGGTTTTCGTTTGCTCCTTGATGCCCAGCACCTCCGCCGCCTCTGCGCGCAGGTGCCTCAGGTCCAGGCTATAGGGTGCATTCTCATCCATCCATTCGAGAGCCTTGTCATACCACAGGCGTCCCTGCTTCTTGTTGCCGAGCTTCCAGTATGCCATGCCAAGGAAGAACCAATCGTGGCTGTCGCCTCCCTTGGAAAGGCCCATGGACTTCTCCAGTGCCTCGATGGCCGCTTTCCAGTTACGGGCTCGATATTGTGCAGCACCCAGCGTATTCCAATACCCGCGTTCGGTAGGAGTTCGTTCCGCCGCCTTCGAGGCCATCTCAACCACAAAGGCCGGGAAGCCATTCGCGAATTCAGGATTCGCAGCCAAGTGCCAGGCCAGGTTGTTGATCATCACCGGCGCCGCCGATTCGAGAAAGGCCCCATAGCCTTCTGACGACGTTGGCGGCCCCATCAAATTGATCATCTCGGCCAGGAATCGAGGCAACTCTTCCCCCTCGGTCGCGGTACTACCCATCCACTGGAGCGCCTGGTCGCAGCATTCGCTTGCCTTGGCTTTGTCACCCAGCTTCCAGTTGGCCATCGCCAGGAAACAATAATCGGAGCCATCTCCGCCTTTACCCAGCTCAAGCGACTTGCGCAGCGATTCTATTGCGCCCGTAAAGTCGCCTGCACGATACTGGGCGACGCCAAGTGTATTCCAGATCTCCCAAGCCTCGGCCTTTGTCTCAAGAGCTTTGCGCGCCAGCTTGATGGCTAACGTGGGATTGCGCAGGCTTACGTTGAAAGTTGTTGCTAGGCGCCATGCAATGTCGTTTTGAACGCTCGGGTCGTTCATGCCAAGGATACGCCCAGCAAGCCTTTCGTTGAACGCGCGAGCATCGGACCAGACCTGCTCGGCATCAGGCGCTCGGCCTTCTTCCTTGAATAGGTCGCTCAGCGTCCGATAGGAATCAGCAAGGAGGTCGAAGGATTCTGCATCGGCTGGAGCCTCCACAAGCATCTGCTCTCGGACACCAACTGCTTTCCGAATGTCCCGGTCACTTTCTTGAAGGCGGTTTAGAGTTCTCAGTACGAAAGCATGATTCGTCAGATGAAGACTTAGGTCCTCCCTAAACTTCTTAAGTGCTGGAAACCGGGCCACAAGTCTTTCCGACCATGCGATAGCCTTGCCGTAAGCTGCTTCGGCCTCCTTGTAGCTCCCTCTGGCCAACAATGCGACCCCGAGGTTATTGTAAGCAAGGTTCACAATTTCCAGACGCTCAATGTAGGTGGTGTTCAGCGTATCCCAATCCAATTCTGTCGCCGCTTTCTCCCCTATGGTGATCGCCTGGCGAAAGAACTGCTCTGATTCCCCGGGCTGTTCGCGCACTCTTTGATCTCCCAGGATCCCAAGGAAGTTTCCTGCGCTGAGTCTATAGCGCGCGTCCTTAGTTCGTGTTTCGCAGATTTTTAAGTGTCGGCGGAGTAAATTGGTGTCGGCTTCTTTGCCGGTTTTGGGCAGACTTAGGTCGCTCAAAACACAAAATCGCCCGGGC
>Ga0310038_10001285_pt1 | contig 19236 bp, 14 predicted proteins | sample Sb_taG_6_FD_200461 | JGI IMG/M metagenome (GOLD analysis project Ga0310038, IMG submission 200461) | Peat soil microbial communities from Weissenstadt, Germany - Sb_50d_4_PS metaG (v2) (version 2) | ecosystem: Environmental > Terrestrial > Soil > Wetlands > Peat | place: Germany: Weissenstadt... | reverse complement strand
GTCCAGCGCGAGCTGGAGTGCCACCGGGACGCTGGAGGAGTGGCCGACGATGTGGGCCCTGGTGATGCCGAGCTCGCGCATCAGCTGATGGCAGTGGGCGGCGTGCGCGGCCATGGTGGGCGGGCCTTGGAGCCGGCCGCTGCCGGCGAAGCCTGCCCGGTGATAGCTGAGCAGCTGGTAGCGGCTGGCCAGGGCGGGCTGGTCCAGGAGCGGCCCGGCCCATGTCGCGGCCACGCCCCAGTGGATGAGGACGACGGGTTCCCCGGCGCGGGTTCCGCGCAGCTGGTATTCCAGTTCGGTCCCGTTGACGCTGATCCTGTCTGGCATGCTGGTCACATCTCTTCCTCGGCCTGGAACAGGCCGAAAGCGTCGTGGATGGGGCGGTCGGTGAGCCGGAGCAGGACAGCTCGTCCTCGCTCGCGGTCAGCTGATGCCAGGTCCAGGCTGGGACGGCGGCCACGTCGTTAGGCAAGAGCGCGAAGGTCTGGCCGCCGCAGATGAGCGTCCCGGTGCCGCGGGCCACCACGATGACCGAGCTGGCGGTTTCCCGGCGCGGCCGGGTCCGGACGCCGCCGGGCAGGCCCTCGAGCAGGCAGCCCAGGGTGGCCAGGGCGGGGCCGCCGGTGAGCGGGTTGCGGTACTCCAGGCTGGTGAGGGTCCTGCGCCCGGGAGACCGGGCCATCAGCCGCCGGAGGGCCGGGTAGGCCTCGTCCCACGGGTAGCGGCGGACCGGGCTGTGCTGTCCGTTGCGTGCCGGCCGGGAGCAGCGCTGCGGTTCCGGCGGTTCCGGCGGCGGTTCCCGTAGTGTCCCGGACGGGCAGCGGGTTGCCGGAGTACGGGTCGTCGCGGATGAAGCCCGCCCGCAGGCCCAGCACGAACGGGACGTCGAGGCCGTCCATCCACACCACGGGCTCGTCGCCGCCGGGATGGACGTGGCCGTGCCAGCTCCAGCTGGGCGTGAGGATGAGGTCGCCCGGTTCCATCGGCACGCGGTCCCCGTCGATGATCATGCGGGCGCCGCTGCCCGCGAGCCCGAACCGTATGGCGGAGGTGGAATGGGCATGGACAGGGGCCTTCTCGCCGGGGAAGAGCATCTGGTAGGCCGCCGCGATCGTCGGGGTGGCACCGGCAGCCGGCGCAGTGAGCCCAGGATTGCGCAGGATCAGCGCGCGGCGCTGCAAGTCGGATGCGTCGGCCGCGAATTGACGGGACCGGGCGAGCTCGGGATAGACGTCATGCCAGTGCCAGACGTGCCCGCGCTCGGGGCCCGCGGGCTCGGTGAACTCCTCACGCTGCCAGAACGGCAGCGTGGACAGCTCTGCCAGGCGCTGGTAATAGTGAGAGACATCGGCCGGGGCAAGGGTGTGGCTCATTGTTCCTCCTCATATCAGGGTTATGCGCCATTGAGAAGAAGCATGCATTTCCCCGGCCGCCGTCAGCATCTGCCGGACGGGGTATATCCCGGCCGAGCGGGTCATACTTGATGCCCGGCCCGGGGGTGATCGTGACGGAACGCGGGGTCGAGTGGTACTTCGGGCTGCCCGCGGAGATGAGCCCGCTGGTGGGACGAGGGCCGCAGCTCGCCGCGGTCCTGGACGGCCTGCGGGCGGCCCGCGTGGTGACGTTGACCGGTCCTGGCGGGTGCGGCAAGACCCGGCTCGCCCTGCGGGCGGCTGCGCTTGCCGCCGATGGGTTCGGTGACGGCGCACGGCTGGTCGAGCTGGCCTGGATCACCGATCCCGCGCTCGTTGCCACGGGCGTCGCCGAGGCGCTGGGAGTCCCGGAACGAGATGCCACCGACCCGGTGGCAGGCGTCGTGCGGGCGCTGGCCGACCGGGAGCTGCTGATTGTGCTCGACAACTGCGAGCACGTCCTGGCGTCGGCCGCCCGGGTGGCGGTCATGCTGGCCGGGCAGTGCCCGCGGGTCCGCATCATAAACACCAGCAGGGAACGCCTGGACGTGCCCGGCGAATTCGTCTTCCCCGTACCGCCGCTGGAACTGCCGGAAGACGGCTCGGCCGGTGCGGTCGCCGGGTCCGAGGCCGGCAGCTTGTTCGTCACCCGGGCCCGCGCAGCGAGCCCCGCGTTCACGCTGACCGAAGGCAACTCAGCCGCGATCGCCGAACTGTGCTCCCGGCTGGACGGCATGCCGCTGGCCATCGAGCTAGCCGCGGCCCGGTGCCCGACGCTCGGGCCCGTGCAGCTTGCCGCCCGCCTGGAAAGCCACCCGGGCCTGCTTTCCGGCGGCGCGGCCCGGCCGGGACGGCACCGCTCCCTTGAGGCCCTGGTGTTCTGGAGCTATGACCTGCTGAGTGACGCCGAACAGCGCCTGCTGGCCCGGCTGTCGGTGCTGCGCGGAGGATTCGAGCTCGAGGTGGCCGAACGGGTCGCCGACGGCGAGCCGCTGGCGCCTCAGGCGATCGCCGGACTGCTGGCCAGCCTGGCCGACAAGTCGCTCGTGCAGATCCAGGCCGGCGCGGTGATCCGCTACTCGCTGCTGGAGGCCGTGCGCCAGTTCGCCGCCGGGCGGCTGGCCGCCTCCGGCGAGGGAACCGCGGTGCACGCCCGCCTGCTGCGGTGGGCGCTGGAGATAGCCGGGTCGGCCGAGGCGGCCCTCGCGAGCGCTGAGGAGCCCGACTGGTCCAGCCGGCTTGCCGCCGATCAGGCCAGCATCCGCGCCGCGTTGTCCTGGGCGCTCGGCGGCCAGGAGCCGGAGGCGGGACGGGAACTGGCCGCCCGGCTCGCCCGCTGGTGGATCGCCACCGGCCGGTACAGCGAAGCAGGCCAGTTCCTGACCGCCGCGGCCGGCATCCGCGCCGAAGCGGATCCCGCCATCCAGGCCCGGGTGATGCTCGGCGCCGCCTGGTCGGCGTACCACCTGGGTGACAGCCCGCGAGCAGCCCCGCTCGCCGCCGACGGCATCGCCTATGCCCGGCAAGCCGGCGAACCGCAGCTTGAAGCCTGGGGCCGCAACCTGCTGGCCGGCCTGGCCTGGACCGCAGGCGATGCCGACCGGATCGTCGCCGAAATCGAAGCCAGCCGGGCTCTATCCAGCCCGGCCGATTCGGCGCTCGCGGCGCGGGCCCAGGTCCTGCTGGCCCACGCGGCCTTCCTGGCTGGCGACCTGGCCGAGCAGGACCGCCATGGCCGGCTCGCGGTCGAGCTCGCCCGGCTGGCGGCGGGCCAGGAAGGGCTCGTCCTCGCGCTCACCGCCTGGTCGATCTCCGCGATCGCCGGAGCCGGCATCCAGCCCGCCACCGTGGCCGCGCTCGACGAAGCCGCGAACCTGACCGCGGCGCATCCGGACCGTTTCGCCGAGACGGCCATGCGCCACTGGCGGGCCCGGCTGTTCGCCACCGTGGGCCAGCTCGACGCGGCCGAAACCGAGGTCGGGTTGTGCTGGGCCGCGGGACGAAGCGGCGCCGTCCGGCTGGTGGAATTCGGCGGCCCGCTGGCGGAGGCCCGCCTAGCCGCCGCCCGGGGTGACACCGCGACCGCCGTCGACGCGCTCCGCCGGGCGGCCGACGGCGGCCGCCGCGTCGCGATCGTCATGTTCGTTCCCGCCGCCCTGGCCGGCCTGGCGTGCATGGCCGCCATCGCCAGTGACGAATCTATGGCAGTCGCCGCCGTCGGCGAGGCGCGGACGGAGCTCGGGGACCGCCGCCAGGCGATCACCGCCGCCGCACTCCGCTACGCCGAGGGCATCATGGCCTGGCACCGGGGCGAACTCGCCGATGCCGAGCACCTGGTCCGCGAGGCCACCGTGCAATGGCACCGTGGCTGCGACCGGATAGACGCCTGCGACGGCATCGAGCTACTCGGCGTGCTCGCCGCAGCCCGCGAGCGCTTCGTCGACGCGGCACGCCTGCTGGCCGCCGCCGACGCGGCCCGGCAGCCGCTGCAGTACCTGGCCCCCGGATTCACCGCCAACCGCGACGCGGCCGCACGCGCCGCCAGCCAAGCCCGGCACATCCTCGGCGAAGACCGCTTCACGCAGGCATGGGACGAAGGCCAGGGACTCACCCTCGACGACGCGGTAGCCTACGCCGCCCGCAAAGGCGGCGGCCGCAAACGACCCGCCACGGGCTGGGCCAGCCTGACCCCCGCCGAACTGGAGGTCGTCCGCCTGGTCGGCGAAGGCCTGCGGAACGATGCCATCGCCCGGCGGCTGTTCATCGCCCCCGGCACCGTCAAGGTGCACCTGTCTCACATCTTTGCCAAGCTCGGCATCACCACCCGCGCCGAACTGGCCGCACAGGCAGCCGCACAGGATCTGACCGCCAGATGACCTGGCCAGTAAGACATGCACTCGCTTTCGCGCCGCCACGCCCGGTCGCAACCGAAGATGAGCCGCCGCCGCCCAGAAGAGACAATCTGCATGCCACAGTCCAGGCAACCGGCATGGCAATCAAGCCGCACCGATTCGGCAGGGATAAGGTCGCTTGCATTCCGGAAGAGCGGTTACCTATGGTGACAGCCGCTGGTCGCGACCGTCGCGCGAGATCCGCCGTTATGCGTGGCGCTTCGGTCACCGGCCATGCTCGGTGGTCCCACACCGAACTGAGCGTTCTGAGCGGTTACCGGGGTGAGGGCGGTCGGCTGCGGCGGGCTTGGGATCGCCGGGATCGTCATCGGGTCGGCCCGCGGCTGGCCCGGGTCAGGGCTGCCAAACGGCCCGCACGGCCGAAGCTTCCGCCGCGGACTGGGCCCGCCCGGCCCTCGCCGCCGCCCGGCGCGACACGTCGAGCACGTCGCGCCCGATGGCGCGCACAGCCGCCCGGTCCGGCCTGCCGACGCGGGCTGGCCATGAAGCCTATGCCCGCGGTCACCGGCCGGACGGTGAGCACCCGCTCGTATTCGTGCGCCAGGTCGGCTGTCGGCGTTGGCGGGGGAGGGCCAGACGCTGGCAGGCAGCCGGACCTGGAAGACCTTCCGCCGGTCGGCCTCGGGCATGGTGGGCACGGCCAGCGCCCACCTGCCGATCCGCGCCCGGGCCCGCTTCGGGTTCAGGCTGGTATGCACGTCCCACAGCAGCCTGCCGATGAAATCCCAGCCGATCCGGGCGGCGGGCTCGGGTGCCGGCTATGGCGTGTAGCAAGTGGACTGCGCTCGGGCCGGAAGGCGGTGCGGGCTATCTGGTGGCGGCAGTTAGCGCACTGGGGGCGGGACCGTAGGCGTAGCTGCGGATAGCAGGGCGCCGGGAAACCTTCGGCGCTAATGAACGCAGGATGGCTGGTACTGCAGCTGGCGGATGTACTGATTCCATTGCTGGGGCGTGATGCCTCCGGCTGCCGCGCAAATCCGGTTGATGGCGTACTGGACGTTCAGGTTCCAGAGCCGGATGGTGCCGTCGTCGCTGCCGCTGGCCAAGGTGTGCCCGTCGGGGCTGAACGCCACCGACTCCACGGTGACGGTGCTGCCGGTCAGGGGCTGGCCGAGCGGCCGGGGATCGGCGGAGTCGGTGACATCCCACAGCCGGACCGTGCCGTCGAGATCGCCGCTGGCCAGGGTGCGCCCGTCGGGGCTGAACGCCACCGACTTGACCTCGATGCCCCTGCCGGTGAGGGGTTGGCCGAGTTGCCGGATGTACGCAGGGTGGGTGATGTCCCACAGCCGGACCGTGCCATCACTGGCGCCGCTGGCTAGGGTGCGCCCGTCGGGGCTGAACGCCACCGACGCCACGGAGACGGCGCTACCGGTCAAGGCCTGGCCGAGCGGCAGAGGTTCCGCGGGATCGGCGACGTCCCAGAGCCGGATCGGGCCCTGGTAGCCGCCGAGGGCCAGCAGATGCCTGTCACGGCTGAACGCCACGGAGTCCACGGCGCCGCCAGCGTTGGTCAAGATCGGGCCGATCGCCTGGGGGTGCGCGGGGTCGGCGACGTTCCATAGCCGGACCGAGCCGTCGTAACTGCCGCTGGCCAGGGTGTGCCCGTCGGGGCTGAACGCCACCGAGTCCACGGCGCCGCCGCCAGCGTTGGTCAGGATCGGGCCGATCGGCTGGGGGTGCGCGGGGTCGGCGATGTTCCATAGCCGGACCGAGCCGTCACTGGTGCCGCCAGCGAGGGTGTTCCCGTCGGGGCTGAACGCCACCGAGTCCACAGCGCTGCCGCCAGGGCTGCCGGTCAGGATCGGGCCGATCGGCTGGGGGTGCGCGGGGTCGGCGATGTTCCATAGCCGGACCGAGCCGTCACTGGTGCTGCCAGCGAGGGTGTGCCCGTCGGGGCTGAACGCCACCGAGTCCACGGCGCCGCTGCTGCCGGTCAGAACGGTCGCAGGGAGGCTCCACAGCCGGATTGTACCATCGAGGCTTCCGCTGGCCAGCGTATGCCCGTCGGGGCTGAACGCCACCGATTCGATGGCGCCCCCGCCGCTAACGGGCAGACCGAGCGGGCTGGGGTACGCGGGCTCGGCGACGTCCCATAGCCGGACCGAGCCGTCGAGGCTTCCGCCGGCCAGGATGTGCCCGTCGGGGCTGAACGCCACCGACGCCACGGCGCCGCCGCCGGTTAGGATCGGGCCGAACGGCCGGGGGTGCGCTGGATCGGCAACATCCCACAGCCGGACCGAGCCGTCGTAACTGCCGCTGGCCAGGGTGTGCCCGTTGGGGCTGAACGCGACCGAGTGCACGGCGCCGCCGCCAGGGCTGCCGGTCAGGATCGGGCCGATCTGCCGGGGGTGCGCTGGATCGGCAACATCCCACAGCCGGACCGAGCCGTCGTTACTGCCGCTGGCCAGCGTGTGCCCATCAGGGCTGACCGCCACCGACAGGACAGCGGCCGCGGTGCTGGCGCCGGTCAGAGCCTGGCCGGCCAGGTGGGGGCGCATGGGATCGGTGACGTCCCATAGCTGGATAACGCTGCTGAAGTTGTACAGGACGGTGTTGTTCGCGCCTGCGCTCACCAGCGTGTGCCCGTCGGGGCTGAACGCCAGCGACTCGATGGTGAAATTGCCGGGTGGGATCTGGCCGAGCGGCCGGGGGTGTGCGGGTTCGGTGACGTCCCACAACTGGATCGTGCCGTCGCTGTCGCCGCTGGCCAGCGTGTGCCCGTCGGGGCTGAACGCCGCGGATAGGACCACGGCGGGGCCGGCCGGCCCACTAGGCGGCCCGCTGGGCAGGGGCTGGCCGATTGGCCGGGGATGCGCGGGATTGGTGACGTCCCACAGCCGGGTCGTGCCGTCAGCATCGCCGCTGGCCATCGTGTGCCCGTCAGGACTGAACGCCACCGAGGCAATGAACCCGGCGGCAGCCGCAGTGACTGAGGGCAGGGGCGTGTTTTCGGTACTCACCAGGCGTGAGGCGAGGTCCTGGGTTGGCTGGATGCGGTAGGCGGCGAGGTTGAGCTGTGCCGCGAGTCTGGTGTCGCCGGTGCCGAACTGGAGCGCTTCGGCGACCACCTGGTTGTAGCTGGCCTGGTCACGTTGCCGGACCGCGGCGGCACGCTGGGAGAAGGCGAAGCCCGAGGCCGCTACCGCCAGGGCTGTCAGCAGAGCCAGTATCGCGACGGCGCCCCGCCGTCGGCGGGTGCTGCGCCGGGCGGCGTGGTGAGCGGCGTCCAGGAACGCCTGAGCGGTGGCGGGCAGCGGGGGGTAGCGGGTGGGCGCGTCCTGCCACCGGCTGGTGGCCGTGTCGATGGCCGCCAGCCGCCCGGACCGGTACAGGTAGGAGGAGTCGCGGCCGTTGCCGTCCCACATGTCCGCGTCGGTGATGATCTGGCTGTACAGGGCCCGGTCGAGCTGGTCATCTCCCAGCCAGTCGCGGAGCTGTTTCCAGGCCTGCAGCAGCGTGTCATGGGAGATCTCGATGCTGTCCTGCCCCAGGACCAGCAGCCGCTGGGCGGCGAAGATGTCGATGACCGTGTCGATGCCGGCCGCCATCGGTGATCCGGGGGAACGCAGATCGGCCCTGCCGCACCGGCGCCGCGCGAACTGGCCGTCCGGGGTGATGACGGTCAGCTGGGTGAACACCTGGCGGGCCGCGTCTTTCTGCGGACCGGTGAGGGTGTCGTAGGCGGCCTGGGCGCTGCGGTTGACCGCATCAGCGACCCCGCCCGCACGCCGGTAGCCGCGCTGGGTCAGCTGGCTGCCCTCACGGTACTGCCAGGTGGCGGCCATCGCCTGTGACATCAGCGGCAGCACTGCGCTGCCCAGCCCGCCCCCGGCACCGTCACGCAGCTCGGCGACCACCGCGTCGACCAGGGCGGGCTCGACGGCCAGGCCGGCCTCGGCGGCGGGCCCGGTCACCGCCAGCCGCACCTCGGCCTCGCTCATCGGCCCGACCGTGAACAGCCCCGCATCCACCCATGCCTTCAACATCGGATCGGCGATGAGGCGTCCCAGGTAATCCGCGCGCACCACCACGACTACCAGCGCCGCCGGGAGCTTGTGCGGGCCGGCCGGGACGGTGGCCGCCGCGTGCAGCGCCGTGATGAAACCCCCCTGCTCGGCCCGCCCGGCCACCTCGTCCGCGGCCGCGGTGAACAGCTCCTCGAACTGGTCCACCACCAGCACCAGGCGCGGCGGCGCGCAGACCGCCGTATCGCCCAGGCCCGGTCCCGGGGCCGGGCCGCGGCCCGCCGCGGTCCTGACCGCCAGCTCGGCCAGCATTGGCGCCTCGCCCGGCGCTGCCGACAGCGACCGGTACACCGACACCGGATCCGCGCCCGCCACCTCGGCCAGCGCCATCGCCAGCTCCCGCACCGGCCGGCCCGTTGGCTCGATCACCCGCCGCGGCCACCGCTCGGATCCTGGCCCCAGCGCGCCCGCCGCCAGCCACGGCATCAACCCCGCCCGCAGCAGCGAGGACTTGCCCGCCCCCGATTCCCCGGCCACCACCAGCATCCCCGCCCCGTCCAGCCGCCCGGCCAGCCGCTGCACCAACTGGGCCACCAGCTCGCCGCGCCCATAAAACACCCGCGCGTCCCGCTCCCCGAACGGCACCAGCCCCCGATACGGGCACCCCGACCACACCGGGCTCTCGGCAGGCTGAGCTTCAGGTGCTTCACTGGCCTCCCCTCTTACCGCCGCGAGTACCTCCGCGGCCGGGGCCCGCCCGCGGGCCGCCGCCACGAACACCGCCCGCGCCGGCCCGGCCAGGCCCAGCGCCCCGGCCAGCAACTCGGCGGTGTCCTTGCGGGCGGTGCGGTTGATGCCCCGCTCCAGGTCACTGACCGACCGCGGGCTCAGGCCCGCCGCCTCCGCCAGCTCCTCCTGCGTCAGCCTGGCCTCGGCTCGCAGCTGCCGCAACACCCCGGCGAATTCCAGCACCGACTGCTCCGCCATGGCCGGCATCCCCTCTCCGGGCCCTGATCCGGCCTCGCGGCAGCCCGGCACAGCGCCGGCAGGATCTAGCTCATTGTTAACCATGTCCAGCCACCCTCACCAGCTCCCCGCCACCCCAGCCAGGCCCGAACGGCCCGGCCAGGAACGGCCAAGCCTGGACTTCCATGAGCCGAGCCTCATGGTGTTGTCCTTCCTCGCGATGGAACCTGGGACAAGGTCCCGGGCGCCTGGCCGAACTGGCCGGCTTGCTCCACCGTCAGCCGCCGACCCGGTGATTACCACACGTGACGGCTCACAGAACAGCCCGAAGGCTCACAGCGCAACCCACAGGACTCTGGCCGCAGCCGAGGTGCCGGTGACGACTGCGGCGCGAAACCGGCGGACGTACACTGCACTACTGAGCAGCCCGGATACTCCCCGGAGGGAACGGCCTGGCCGGCCTGAAGCACGGCCAGGAGCTGGTCCGGGCTTGCGGTCCGCGCCAGCTGGTGCGGGCCTCTCCGTACAGTGCCAGGAGCTGCCGACCGGAGGACTCGAGGGGCTGCGGGCCGTCAACGATCAGCATCCGCCGGGTCTGGCTAGGATCTTGCGACAGCTGCGCTTGGAGGACCCTTGCGCGCTGCCGCGCCCGCGGGGACTGGGGCTGGCGTGAGCACCAGCATCTCCTTCGCCGCGGCTGTGGCCTGCGGTGCCAGCGACACGGTGTCAGAGGGTGAACCCAGCCTCGATGATGAGGCGACGTGCTGGAGTGGGGGCTGCCGGGAGCTGCGATGACCGTCGGACCGGGCCTGCCATCGGGAGGAGCAGGCCGCCGGCCCCAGGTCGGCATTCTTTTCCTGGTGACCGGGAGCGAGGAGCTTCCCGGGAGCGTTCTGCCCGCGCACGAACGAGCCCAGAGCTGGTTTCCAGCTCGCCTGTGAGGCCGACGTGGGCAGGCTACTGGCGGGCGCGTGCCGCAGCGGTACCTAGCGGTGGCCGGGTTCTGGAGATCGGCACTGGCGTCGGGCTTGCCTGGCTGGTACATGGACTCGGAGCGGCTTTCGTCGATTCCTGTGGGCTGTGCTGTGAGCGATCGGGCTGTCCTGTGAGCCGTCACGTGTGGTGATCACCCGGGCGGCGGCTGACAGTGGAGACAGCCGGCCCGGGGTCGGGCCGGGCTCCCGGGACTCCCGTCCCGTGACCATCGCGAGGAGGGACAGCACCATGATGCTCGGCTCAAGGGAAGTCCAGATGAGGAAGGTACTGGCTGTCGCCGCGCTCGGCGTGGTCGGGCTCTGTGGCCTGGCAGCGGGCGGCACCGCAGCTCAGGCTGCGGTCCCGGCCGATGCGGGCAGCGGATCGCACACCGTGCTTATAAACGCCCGGCTGACTGTCGCCCAGACCGCGCCGCCAGCGTGCAAGGGCGGGGTCTGCGTCATCCGCAACCACGGCACCGGGACGCTGACCCCTTACGGGAAGGTCACCTTCACCACCGTGATCACCGCCGACAACAACCAGCCGCCCTGCGGGGCCACCTCCCAGTGGGTCGACCGGATCATCCGCACCATTACCACCCGCCGGGGCACGCTGGTGTTGCACGAGGCCGGCCTGCAGTGTCCCCAGCCCGGCACCGGCCCCCAGGTCAAGGCGGTCTGGGCCGCCGACGGCGCCGATAGCACCGGCATCTTCCACGGCGCCGGCGGCCAGGGCTCCGACACCGCCTACCCCGCGAAAAACACCGCCGCCCCGCAAGGAACCCTCACCCTCTCCCCGTAGCGGACGAAACCACCGAACTTCCAGTTCCCCTATGCCGTCAGCTGACCCATCTCATCACCATCCGCGCCGGTCCGGCGGACGTCCGCACGACCCGTACCGTCCCAAGGCTGTCAGGGCAGCAGCCACTTCCGCGACTGCGCCCCTGGGGCGACGCGGGCTCACACTCATCCCGGCCGTCGGCAGCGCCGTGATCCTCAGGGCGAGGGGATTCCCTCATGCCAGCACGGAGCCAGGCGCACAGCCTGGGTGGTAGGTGGCGACACCCCCGTACCAGCCGCCCGGCTGCGCACCGGACCCAGACCATGGCAGCGGCCCGCACAACGCGATTGCACAGAAACCAGCACAGAAAGGATCAGATCGATGAACCCTGTACTGCACCGCAGCAAGCTCCTTGTCGTGACCGTGGCACTGGCCTGCGACCTGCGCGCGATGCCGTCCGCCGGGCAGCCACCGGCCGTCCGGCGGCAGCCGCCCGCCACCGACCGTGACTATTTTGGCGAGCAGGCGCATGCCAAGCGGGGGCGCGCCTGCCCGCCGATGTCTCAGCTAAGGTGCGCGGCAGTGACCGGGCGGCGGCGGCCGTGATGCCGCGCTGGCTGCCGCGTCCCGCCCTGGCGAAGGCTCGCATCGTGCCCGGGGACCGTCAGCAGGTCATCGTCACCGATGAGCCGGATCCGGCCGTCGACGTGCTCGTCGCGCGGGCGGCCACAGCCCTGGACAGCATCGCCGGCTGGCCTGAGGACCAGATCGATGCCCTGATCGCCGCGCTGGCGGCGCAGATCGCGGCCCACGCCGAGGAGCTCGCCGCGGCCACCGTGGCCGAGACGGGCATCGGCTGCGCGCCCGACAAGGCCGACACGAACCGGTTCGCCAGCCTGGGCGTGGCCCGGTCGCTGACCGGGGAACCGGGCGTGGGCGTCATCGGCAGCAGCGAGATGGGCGCGCTGATCGAGATCGCCGAGCCGATGGGCGTCATCGTGGGCCTGATCCCGGTGACCAACCCGGTGGCCACGCTGGTGTTCAAGGCGCTGATCTGCATCAAGGCGCGGGACGCGCTCATCGCCAGCTGCCACCGCGACGCGGCCGCCGTCGGCGCCAGGACCGCCGGCCTGCTCCGCCACGTCCTGGCCCGGCACGGCGCCTGCGCCGATCTGGTCCAGGCCATCCCGCGGCGCCCTGACCGCCAGGTCACCGCGGCGCTGATGCGCCACCCCGGCGTGGCGATGATCTTGGCCACCGGCGGCACCGCCGTGGTCACAGCCGCCTACAGCTCCGGCACCCCGGCGATCGGCGTCGGGCCGGGCAACGCGCCCGCCTGGATCTGCGCCGACGCCGACCTGCAGGCAGCCGCCCAGATGGTGGTGGCCAGCAAGGCCTTCGACCACGGCATCATCTGCGGCTCGGAAAACAACCTGGTCGTCGACCAGTCGGTCCGCGGCCCGTTCACAGTCGCGCTGCGCGCGGCCGGCGCGGCCGTGCTCAGTCCCGCCGATTGCGACCGCCTGGCCCGGGCGGCCTTCGATGCCCGGGACGGGCGGCTGCGCCGCGCCGTGCTCGGTCAGCCCGCCACCGCCATCGCCACCCAGGCCGGCATCGCCGTCCCGGCCGGCACCCGCCTGCTCGTCGTCCCCCTGCCGCGGCAGGCCGTGCCGGGCCCGTACGGCCGGGAAAAGCTCGCCCCGATCCTGTCGCTGTTCACCGCCGACAGCCCGGACGACGGCATCTCGTTGTGCCGACAGATCCTCGGCAACGGCGGCCGCGGGCACACCGCGATCATCCACACCCGCAGCCAGCAGCTCCCGCTGGCCTTCGCCCGGCAGATGCCGGTCAGCCGGATCCTGGTCAACGGGCCCGGCGCGCACGGCTGCATCGGCCTGGGCAACGCCTTGACCCCGTCCCTCACCCTCGGCTGCGGCACCGACGGCCGCACTTCCACCACCGACAACATCACCTACACCCACCTGGTCAACATCAAGCGGGTAGCCCATCCGCTCACCGGCGCCGACGTCCTGCTGCGGCCTGACCCGGACAGCCCGGCTGCGCGTCAAGGCCGGGTCGGCTCGCTCCGGCCCGCGGCCTAGGCGGCGTCTGCGTGGCGCCGCGCGCCTGGCTGCGCGCAGTACCCGGACCGTGACGGCGGCCCGCACAACGCGAGTCCGCCAGGACAACAGCACAGAAAGGACCAGATCGATGAACCCTCGACTGCACCGCGGCAAGCTCTTCGTCGTGACCATGGCACTGGCCTGCGGCGGCCCGGCGGCCAGCGCCGCCGCCCAGGCGGCGCACGCCGCGACCCACCCGGCAGCGGCGCTGTCCGCTCACGTCCAGCCGGGTTCGCCGTACCAGCCACCGGATCCGTGCTGACCATGGCGCCAGCTTCCGGCAGGCCGGCTCAGGACCGGCGCACCCGCGCAGCTGTGAAGAAGGACGAGGATATGGGCCTCCGGACCCTGCCGCGCTCAGGCGCCTGGGGGGTGCGGCACACCGCGGTGCGGCGGCACCGGCTCGCCCTGGTCCTGACCGTGGCCACCTACACCCTGGCGGCATCGACAGTCCCGATCCCCGCCGCCAGGGCCGCGAATGCGAACCCGATGACGCCCGGACCCCAGCTGCGCCGGCGCCCGAGGCACGCCGCGGACGGCATGGCCGACCGGCAGATCACCCTGATCGCCGCCGCCCCCGCCGCGGCCACGGCCACAGCCGCCGTCCTGCTGGACCGGGCACGGGCCGCCCCCCGGCCGCCTCGGTCGTCACGTCATGACCGCCCCCCATCGGGCCACTAGGACCGCAGCCGCCGATAGCCGCCGCGGCATGACTGCCCGCGGTCTGGCGCCGCCCGGCAGGAGCACAGGCAAACCGCTACGGATCACCGCGGGACCAAGACCAGGAGAAGGCCATGGCCACGAACCCCACCCCCACCCAGCAGGCCGGCCGCGGGCGTGGTGACCCGGTGGTCACCGCCCTGGTGACCCGGGCCAGGAACGGAGAGCGGCAGGCCTGGGACGCGCTGGTGGACCGGTATGCCCCGCTGATCTGGTCCATCTGCCGCAGGTACCAGCTGCAGGCCGCCGACGCCCACGACGCCGCCCAGACCGTCTGGCTGCAGCTGGTGGACCACCTGGGCTCCCTGCGCGACCCGGCGGCGCTGCCCTGCTGGCTGGCCACCACCACCCGGCGCGAATGCGGCCGAATTCTGCGCACCGCCCGGCGACCCTGCGGCGCCGGGTCCGCGCTGGCCGCGGAGACCATCCCCGACGAGCACGCCCCGGCGGCCGACCAGGAGCTGCTCGCGGCCGAACGGCACGCGGTCCTGCGGGAGGCGTTCGGGCAGCTGCCCCCGGGCTGCCAGCAGCTGCTCGCCCTGCTCCTCGAAGATCCTCCGCTGTCGTATGCGCAGATCAGCGCCAGGCTGGGCATCCCGACCGGCAGCATCGGGCCCAGCCGCCGACGCTGCCTGGACAGGCTGCGCCGCCACCTGGCCATCACCGCGCTGACCAACGCCGGCACCTAGACCGCCACGACAGCTGGATCAGCTGGCGCGCCCGGAACCCCCGACCACCCCACCCTGCACGACTTCACCGGACAAGCCTCCTGACACCAACCGCTGCCAACACGACCACACCGCGTCAGCCCGCCCGGCACGGACATGACCACCGGCCCAGACCACCCCGGCGGCAGGCACACAAAACACGCAATTCTGGACGCACCCCGCATGTCTCATCCAGCACCGAGAGTCAGCGCAGAGTCGGCGATATGAAACTCGACAGCCCAGCGTTCCGATCACGCTCAGCGACTGCGGCTGGTCCGCGGCCAGTGCGCGAGATCCGCTTTATTCGTTCGGCGCGGGTGGTTCCCGTCATCGTGGGCCTGTGTGCTGCGACCGGCGTTCGGGCCGGACCTTTGCCTTGGCCCCTCGCTTCTAAAGCACTTTCGCCGTGTCGATGGCGTCGCTCACCTGGGAATTTGGCTGCACTCGTCACTCGCTCAAATCGGCGAGTGTCGTATGTCGTTATGGTCAGCCTTGGTGGTCAGTTCCCGTTCCCCGGCCCCGTCAGCGTGAAGAGACCGATCACGCTAAGCAGGCCTCCAACAATGACGATGATTAGGATCGCCCTTTCATGCTTGTTCTTTCCCATCTTCCCCCACCACAACGGCAACAGGAAGAAGACTAGGATCCCGGCCAGCAGGCCTGCGGCAGTACTCAGGCCGGTTAGGTGGCCAGCCAGCTTGTGGTGTGAGACCTGGTACGTGATCGCTATCCCTGCGCTAACGGCGCCCAAGATAGGACAGGCAATCGTAATAAGCCAGGAGATAGCCGCGGACAGTCATCTTCCCGGCACTGATCTGGAGGACTCCCAAGCGAAGCAGACGGATCCCCAGCCACATCCCCAGGAGGCCCACAGCGGCCATCCAGATGTTGTCCCACGTACTAACGCCGCCACTACCTCGGGCCCAGGAACTCGACGGGTCTGCCAGATCTACCGCTACCCCGGCGAGGATACCGGCAGCCAGGACCATAACAAGGATCGCCGAGGATACGTAGAGGCGTCTCCTGTAACGGAAGGTATGAGTCGTCTCAGACCAGTCCACTTTGTGTCCTCGCCCTCCCCGGTTCTGCCTGTTTGTGCTGGACCGTATTCTGCATCCCCGGATCTGGGCCCAGCCAGGACTTTTGCACCTTCCGTCCGTGTGACGCTGGCCCAGCCGCTTAACTCCTCACGTCGGAGTGTCCTTGCGCGGACTTTATCGAAGCCATGGCGCGAGCCGCCTTTACTACTGCTCATCCGGGGCTTCACGAATTTACGCCGAGCCAGGCCGCGATCAATACCAACGCCATCAGGCCGAGGCGGACAAACCATCTGGACCCTCGCCGTACGGCATTGCCGGTCAGCTCGGCTGGTATCGCGTAGCGTTCGGCGCCTTGCCCGATGACCGTCAGCACCTCTGGCATGCGGCGGGGCCCTGACGTCCTCGTGCCGGTGGCAGTGACTGTCCGCCCGTCCTGCAGCATGAGACTCAGGGCCCATTTCCACCCATCTGCTCCTGCGTAGGACGATCCGTCCGCGAGACAGTCCACCTCGGGCCAGCCGAACCGGTAGGTCCAGAAGTAGTTACGGATCGTGGCACCGTGCTGGTCCATCACCAGTCCCATGCGCCAGCCGCGGAAACAGCCCGCGGCCGTCGCGATCGTGACGAGGGCGAGGTAAGTGGCAATACCCGGCACAGGGAGGTGCTTGACCTGATCTGGGACCTTAACCCATGGAATCAACGCGACCACGACACCCGCGAGCAGGGTAAAGGCCATCTCTTCCCAGCGGGGACGGCGTTCGGCGACGATGGTTGTATCTCCCGGCCCACGGTGCCGTCCTGGGCCGGTCCGGCCTCGCGGTCGGCCCGCCACCGTGTCCTGTGGTTGTTCATCGTGCCGGGGGACCGGGAGGCCAGTGTTATCTATGGTCATGCTGTTGTGCTCCCGCCCCTGTAAAACCAGCCGCAGTCCGGCCCCGCACCCAAGATTCCCCTTTTTATATAAGGTCGGCGTTGCATTCGGCGGGTACTTCGGTAATCCAGCTGGCCCTCTTTCCTCGTGGCCCGGCAGGCCGCGGTGCCTCCGGCCCGGGCTGCGGGCAGGCCGGGCATCCTGGCCGCCGCCGAGTCCGGCCTGCTGCCCTGGCACCTGGCAGCACCGGTCAGCCGCGACATGGCGGTGCCGGGACCGCCGGGCCAGCTCATCGTCCTCGGCGGGCTGACGTCGGCCAGCACGTCGGCCAGCGGCATCTACGCCGTGCGGACCGCTACGGGGGCGGCCCGGCGGATCGGCGCGCTCAGCGCCCCGCTGCACGATGCCGCCGTGGCGGTCTCCCAAGGGCGGGCGCTGGTCTTCGGGGGAGGATCGCCGGCCACCGTCGGCACGGTCCAGGCGTTCTCCGGCGTCGGCACCGCCCACGTGTGGGATCGCTCCCGCGCCGCGCTCCGGCGCCGCGGCGTCACCATCGGCGGCACCGGCTACGTCGCGGGCTGCTACGACGGGAGCAAGCCCGACGCCTCGGTGCTGGCCACTGCGGACGGCAAGACTTCACCACGGTCGCAGCGCTGCCGGTTCCGGTGCGCTACCCGGCCGTCACCGCCCTGGGCGGCCAGATCTATCTGTTCGGCGGCCAGGCCATCACCGGACCTCATGCCGGGCGGCGGTGAACGTCATCCAGACCGTCGATCCGGTCAGGCGCACGGCGGCCGTCATCGGCAATCTCCCCGAGCCGCTGGCGGGCGCCGCCACGGTCACCGTGGCCGGGGAGCTGTCTGTGGCCGGGCGCGACAGCCCCGCTGTCGCGCGGCCGACGCCCGGCGTCGGCACCATTCAGCTGTCCGGGCAGCCCGAGGCGGGAGGCTCCACGGTATCGACGATCTGGGCCTTCGACCCCGCGGCCAGGCGGCTGCTGCCGGCCGGCCGCCTCCAGGTGCCGGTATCCCATGCCGCGGTCGCGGTGACCGGCTCGACCGCCTGGATCGTCGGCGGCGAATCCGAAGGCACGCCGGTCTAATCGGTGCAGAGATCGATGATTGACGCGTGCCATTGTTCCCGTACCAAGGGTGCGAGCCTGAGATCAGCCCTGCGACGTGGATCGCGCCCGCCGCCACCCTGACCACCGGAGGCAACCGAGTCACGAGTACGGCCTGACCAAGCCGCGGCGGAACAGGGCGTTATGCATCTACCTTGTCCGAGGACAGACTGATACCAGGCCGAGTCCCGACTCGGCGCTCGGTTCGCTCACCCTCTAGAAGACTAACCAAGGTGAACTCGCAGAGCTCGGGTCGTGACGTCGGCTGGTTGCGGGCGTATGACCGGATATGCGGTATGCGCAACGGGCGGCTAGACGCCCGCCGAGCAGCAGCGGGCGGGGGCCGCCGGGCGGTTCGCCCGCGGTGACACGATCAAGGAGATCGCGCACGACCTGCGGGTCACCGAAGGGTCGGTGCGGCGGTAGCTCAGGACCTGGCGCGACGGCGGGGCCGAGGCGCTCAGATCGAAGGGACCGGTGCCGCGGGAGCGGCTGAGCCCCGCAGCAGTGGGCCCGGCTGGAGCTGGAGCTGAAGAAGGGCCGCTGGCGCACGGGTGCCGCCAGAACGGGACGTCAACGATCAGCTCCCCGGGCGGCGGCAGGTCGCCTGCGGAACCGGGGGTCAGGGCTTCCACGCCCGGTCCTGGTGCTCCAGGTCCGCGCGCAGCGCGGCCATGGCCCGCGCGGTGTGGCTTTTCACCGCGCCGCAGCTGATGCCCATCGCCGCCGCGACCTCGGCTTCGGAGAAGTCCGCGTAGTACCGCAGCACGATCGCCTCGCGCTGCCGGCCGGTCAGCCTGCGCAGCGCCTCGACCACCGCGGACTGCCCCAGTCGCACCAGCGCGCCGTACTCGGCGCTGGGGTTGTCGGGCGGCGGGTTCGGCAGGTGCTTGTCCACCACGGCCCGGTGCCGCAGCACCGACCGGGACCGGTTCAGTACCGCGTGCCGCAGGTAGGCCAGCGCGCTCTCCGCGTTCCGCAGCCGCTGCCAGCCCTCATGCATCGCCACGAACGAGTCCTGTACGACATCTTCCGCGGTGGGGACGTCCCGCACCAGCAGCACCGCCAGGCGCACCAGCGCCCGGTAATGCAGCGAATACAGCTCGGTGACCGCCCAGTCCGCGCTTCGCCCCTTGCGTGCCGCGCCAGCCGACGTGAACACGGCGGGCACGATGGCATCACTTGCTACCGGGGTATCAGTCACATTGGCTGGGCGCGCCGTGCGGGTGCGGTTGTACGTCATGATGCTTACTTCTGGGCGCGCTTCTTGAGGGGAACAGGCAATCATCGCCTGCCTGCCTCAGCGTTGCCTGAAGATTAACTGAAGACCAGCTTTTTTCTACTGACCGGTAAGCTGAAGAAGCTCCAGTAGCGGCCCCACCTGATCGACGGTTGCCTGGGGGCCGGCCTGATTATCGAACCCTGGTAACCACATGCACTACGAGTACTTTCTGGTTAGTCGCGGAGTGTGACGATCGCTGGTCACGGCCTTCGCGCGAGATCCGCCGTTCTGTACTTGAACGGTGCCTTCAATCCGGTCCGCTGGAGGCACGCAGAACAGTATTTCTGTCGCGTTGGCTATCTTCTGGCGGATGCGTGGCGAAGTTCAGCAGCCCGGAAGTGTGGTGCCTGGTCACAAGAG
>Ga0310038_10001273_pt1 | contig 19309 bp, 10 predicted proteins | sample Sb_taG_6_FD_200461 | JGI IMG/M metagenome (GOLD analysis project Ga0310038, IMG submission 200461) | Peat soil microbial communities from Weissenstadt, Germany - Sb_50d_4_PS metaG (v2) (version 2) | ecosystem: Environmental > Terrestrial > Soil > Wetlands > Peat | place: Germany: Weissenstadt... | reverse complement strand
CACGACAATGACAACATCGGCATCGACGTGATTGGATACGAAGGCGTCGGTCCCGTCGGCTACGACGAGGCTATGTACGGGGTAGTCAGTGGGAACACGATCTATAACATAAGCGGGATAACGAATCCAGGTGAGGGCGTATCCTACGACGCCGACGGCCTCTATTGTGACGGCTGCGCATATGTCACGTTCGAGAGAAACCTCCTCATCAACGTCGACTACGGCATCGAGACAACCAGCGAACATTCACACTGCCAAGCCAATGGTACCGAGTGGTCTGGCCCCAACAATACCGGAACCGCTGCCAGGGGCAAATTCCCCTGTTATGGCAGGTATGCTACGGTGCGCAACAACGTATTCTACAACTCAAATGCCTGCGGTAACTCCATTGGCGGTTATGACGACAGGCGCGGCGGACCCTACCACGACGTCTTCGTCAACAACACTCTGTACAACAACGCTACCCAACCTAATGGCGGCTCTACCGGCGAATTCCAGATTCAGTACCACTCGGGCAGCGCTCAAGGGAACATCTACGAAAACAACATCGTCTACGCCGGCGCGTACAATACCTGGATCTTCAGCTACGTCCCCTTTTCTGCGTCGTATCCTGCCCCGCCGGCGACGCTCAATTGGAACCTGTACAACTCGGCTGCGGGTTACGTAGAAGGAACGTCAATCTGGTGGGGTAATGTGAATACCTACACGAGTTTTCCCGACTGGCAGACGTCCAGCGGGGAAGATGCGAACTCCGTGAACGCGGATCCCAGGTTCGTTAATGTGGGAGACACGCCTCCAAACTTTGACACGCTCCCTTCTTCGCCAGCCGTCAGCGCCGGCAGCACCACCCTCTCTTGCAGCGTTGGCTGGTGTGATCCCAATGGCAGTTCCCCAAACTCCATCTATGGCAGCACCGACTTCCTCGGAAATCCCCGGCAGCGGCGGCACCGCCATGACGGCACCGACTTCCTCGGAAATCCTCCGAGGGAATCGACCATTGACATTGGCGCGTACGAAAACACTGGAGTGGCAATCGCGAACTCGTTGACCGTGAATCTGGCCTCGCGGAAGTACACTCTCCGGCCAGGTGGGGCGACCACTCTGACGGTCACGGTCTCCGCCGTTCCTGGTGGCGGCGGTGTGCCCAGCGGTACTGTGAACTACATGCTTGGGTCGACTGTGCTGGCGACACAAACGCTGATGCCGACCAGCGCCACGACATCCGCGGCACGTATGCCTCTCCGTGCGTCGCAGCTCGCGCCAGGCGCCAATACGTTAACGGCAGTGTACTCGGGGAATTCGATTGCGCCGTGTTGTATTGCATCAGGATCAGGAGCAGGAGTATCAGGACCACCGGTTACGGTCTACGAAAGCTCAACCTCGGCGCCAATCACCGTCCGGCTCGGCCGGCGAAGAAGATCTCATTACTGAGATTGCTTGGGTTAAGAGTTGTGGTAAACGTTCTGCAACTCATCCCAAACAGGAGTGCGCGTTCCCTGCTGCTTGGTGCTTGTCGCATAGCTCCGCAGCGAACCTGACGCCAGCCCACAGATTATGCGGACTCCCGATGCCCACTACGTCCAAGAACTGGCCAAACTGATCGCAGTCCGCAGAACGAAATCGCGCCGGGGAGGGGCTGTCGCGTACCTGTTCCTCGAATGCCCGAATCGTCCGAAGCGCCCAACAGTAGGTATTAAGCACCTGGCCTCACCTGGCCGGAGCAACTGCTGCCTCGAAGGGGGTGGGGGAGGGTGCGTCGCGAGCAAAACCCGAACCTGAGAATGGCGAACCGTGAATAATTCCTTGGTTCAGATTTTTTCTGGAATTTTTTCGGGTCGCCCTGTTTTCTAGATTGATGTTTCCCCGTCCCCGAACTGCTTGCTGCTCAAACTTCCAGGCCAGGGTTCCGGCGGGGGATGCCGAATCCGAAGCGGTGATCCCGCGCCGGTTTTGAAGATTACCTAGTGTTCTCTGATCGGTTATGAAAATTCTTTACCCTACCTGATTCTACAACCGTTCACCAGAAATACGTTCTGACGCGTTCTGATCAATCTTGACCGGTTCTGAACATCGAACTATCACGTTTTTATCACAGCAGCCTCCGTGCACGAGTGCAGACCGACCGCTTAGAATCGCGCTCCGCCAAGTCAAACTTCCCACAAGCCGACCACTGGCCCGCGTCTTTGAAAGTTTATTCCGGGGCATAACTTCCGGGTAGCCCGTGATCCAGACGGGATCATCTACAGACCGAAGAGTTGTTCATAAAGACTGCTGTCGGCAGTTTTTTAGACTAGTTCACCCACGGTAGAGGACATTACATCCGTGAAAAGAGGGGCATGATCTAAACTACGTTGTAACGGGATTGATCCGGGCCGCAACGCCCCATGTCTATCTGTCGACACTGATCGACGAGACCCTGTGCGACATTGCCTGCGCGTTCAGTTGGCCACTGGGAATGGCCAAGAGGGGTTATTGCAGTGGAACCATTTCGGATTCACGTCGCGGATGAGGTGCTCAATGATTTGCGGGCACGGTTGCGCCAAACAAGATGGCCCGACCAGATACCCGGTATAGGCTGGGAACAGGGCACCGAGTTGGACTGGTTACGACGCCTCGTGTCCTACTGGGCCCACGAGTTCGACTGGCATGGCTGGGAGCGAAGGCTCAACTCGTTCAACCACTTCACCTGGGAGAGCATCCACTTTGTATACCAGCGTGCGGCATCAGGTAGGGGCGTGCCGCTCATTCTTACGCACGGCTGGCCCAGCAGTTTCCTCGATTACATGGACATGCTGCCGATGCTCGAACACTTTGACGTGGTCGTACCCTCCCTGCCGGGGTATGGTTTCTCGCCGCGTCCACCCAAGGTCGGCATCAACTACCGGTACGTCTCGGAGCGCTGGCACCGGCTCATGTCTGAGCTTGGGTATTCCCGCTATGGTGCGAGCGGTTATGACTTTGGAGCCGGGGTGACGACGATCCTTGCGCTAGACCATCCCGAGTCGGTGATCGGGATCCATCTCACCACACTGGAGTCGGATCTCGCCCCCGTAGTGGACGATATGGAGCTGTCCGATGTCGAGCGTTCGTACCTTGCGGTGAGCCGGGGCTGGGATACGACGGAGCGGGGCTACAGCGCGATCCAGTCCACCAAGCCGCAGACTGTGGGCTATGGACTCAACGACTCCCCGGCAGGGCTCGCGGCATACGTGGGTGAGAAGTGGCACTCGTGGAGCGATGTTACGCCCACCGACGACTTCCTCTGCGCCACGCTCACGTTGTACTGGATCACGCAGAGCATCACTTCGTCGATGCGCGACTATTGGGACAATCGCTGGCACCCGGTCGATCCCGCCTACGTCAGCACGCCCACGGCGTTTGGTGTTTTCGCGCACCAGACCGTTCCCGAGGGCGAACTGCCACGCTCGTATTTGGAGCGCTTATACAACATTCAGCGCTGGACAGTCTTTCCGCGCGGCGGGCACTTCGCCCCGGCTGAGGAACCAGCGGCGGTCGCAGGGGACCTGACCGCCTTCTTCCGTGGCCTAAACTGAGGCCATGCTGACAATCCGCACTTCCAAGTGCAACGCGGTCATTAAGAGGCCGTCCTCAGCTCCTTTTCTTTGGCTTCATAATCCAAACGGCTGGGTGGTCGGCAACCCTTCCCTTACCGGATTATGGAAGGTTTGCCCGTCATCCGGGCGCAACGATGAGATACGCGCCTACCGGAAATTATCGACCAGCATGAGGACGCTGCCAGATTCGTCAGACTGCGGATAAAGAATCGTCCGGCCGTCGGGGGAAACCGCGATGTGGTTACCCACGCGACGCTGGTTTGTCAGGATTTTCCTGTTCTGGCCGGTGGCAAATTCGTAGATGCAGATGTCGCTGTGTCCCATTTTGTCGGGCATCGTGACGAAGTAAATCCCGTCCTTCCCCACAGTCCATTCGCCATCGCCATCCACAGAATCGACAACTTTCGCTTCTTGAGTTCCATCCACCGAGGCTCTCCAGACGCTAGCCGCATCCGGCCACGCCTTCATGTAAAAGAGGAACCTGCCGTCTGTCGATTCTTGTGGCATGTCGCCGAAATTCCGCGTGATCTGAACCGCATCTCCGCCGCTGGATGGCATCTTCCAGATTTCCTCCTGGCCGCTGCGGGTCGAGCTGAAGTAAATCCACTTTCCATCATGCGACCAATCCGGCCATTTGTCCTCTGCCGGGTGGGTCGTCAAGCGCCGGGGAACTCCTCCGTTGGCGGTTACAACATATATGTCTTCTTTCATTCCTTTCTGGACAACAGTAAGAGCGATGTTCTGGCTGTCGGGAGACCAACTCGGGCCGTAGATCGCTGCCCCGCCAAACGATGTCAATTGCGCGGCCTTGGATCCGTCACTGTCGCAGACCCAGATCTCTTGCGTCCCTGATCGTTCCGACATAAAGGCGATCCTCCGGCCGTCTGGCGAATAAGCCGGATATTGTTCAACCTGCGTGGAGGCAATGAATCGAAAGGGTGGGCCTGGCTTTTGGCCTGGCCCCTTCAAGTCGACACGCCAGATGTTCAGGTCGTACTTCTCAGTCGCGAAAGCCAAACGGTTTCCGAGCCGGGAAATGGCTGGCGCCAAGGCGTTGCTCGCGTCAAGGTTGACCTTCTTGGGAATCGCGCCACTCGATGCCGTAGTCCGCCAAAGCCCGAAGTTATTTTCCGTTCCGGAGCCGAACACGAATTCACTGCCATCCGGCAACCAAGCTGCACCAACGTTCGTCATGTTGCTCGTTTGAACTTTCTCCTCTTTCCCGAGTGGTTTGTACCCGTCTCCCAGATGCAGGAGCCATAGAGTTACGTTGAAGAGATCAGGTGAGACCCTGGAGAAAACCAGAGTCCGGCCATCAGGTGAGACCGCCGGAGCCGTGTCGCCGATTTCTTCAATAGGCGGGTTCGTTAGCGGTCGCTGTTCTCCCGTTTCCGCTGAGTACAAACGCAAGCCTTCACCGTGTTGTCCTATTGTTGGGGTTGCACCGATGAGCCACTTTGAGTCCGGGGTCCACGATAAGAATGGACCGTCGGATACATTCTCCAGTGACCCGTTGACCTCCGCCAGAGTCCGTTCGGATCCACCCCGCTGCGGTATGAGCATGATCGCGGTCTTGCCCGGCGAGACATCTCGTAAGAAGGCGATCAACCGCCCATCCGGGGACCAGGCAGGGCTGTAATCCACCGCCGGATCATTGGTCAACCGGTAAGGCGGTTCCACGCCGATTTGTTTGACGTAGATGTCCCAGTTGTCCTGCTTCTCTCCGTTCCACACAAACGCCACTTGGGTTCCATCCGGGGAGAACGACGGCCACATTTCGTTGCCAGGATAGCTGGTCAGTGGAACTGCCACCAACGGCGCCTCTGGCGCTTGATTCTTCGATCGCACCAGCCACACTCCAACCGCCGCAAGAGCCAGTACTGCCGCCATGCCGAGGGCCCAGGCGAGGCGACGACTAAACTTAGGCCCGGACGCAGCCGCGGATCCCAGCACTCCGGAATCGGACTCCTCTTTCAGTTCCTCCAACGCGATCTTCACGTCGTCCATATGCTGGGATCGTTGATTGACTTCCTTCCGCAGACAACGCGAGATCAGCCGCTCCACTTCTCTGGGAAGTCCATCCACCAGTTGACTCGCGGGCCGCGGATTGTCCTTCAGAATGGCCGCTAGCGTCGAGGCTTTGGTTTCGCCGTGGAACGCCTGCCTTCCTGTCACCATTTCGTATAACACCGATCCGAAACTGAAGATGTCGGAACGAGCATCGACCTTCTTGCCCTCCGCTTGCTCGGGCGACATGTACGCAACCGTGCCGACGATCTTGCCCTCTTCTGTAGTAGGCCGCAAGGTGCGAGTAGCCTCGTCTTCGACAGCAGGAGCGGCTTCGGTCAGCTTCGCCAAGCCGAAGTCGAGAACCTTCACCAGCCCATGCTCGTTCACCATGATGTTTCCGGGCTTGAGATCCCGGTGGACGATACCGGCGGCGTGCGCCCGAGCCAGCGCATCGGCAATCTGGACGGCGTACTTCAGAGCTTCATTCAACCGCATTCCGTGCCGGGGGATCAGCCGGTCGAGCGCCTTACCGGAGACGCACTCCATCGAAATAAAGTCAATACCATCGGCCTGGCCGATGTCGTAAATGGTGATGATGTTGGGATGGTTCAGCGACGAAGCTGCCTTCGCTTCCTGCACGAAGCGTTGCTTACGCTCGGGGTCGGCGACCTTCTCTGCGGGCAGAACCTTGATGGCGACCTGCCGACCGAGGCTGCTCTGTATGGCACGGTATACCTCACCCATCCCTCCAGACCCTAACAGCGACTGGATCTCATAGGGGCCGAGTTTCGTGCCATGGGCGAGTGCCATACGTGCGCGCAATTATAGCCTGCGCAGCACCTACGATTCTGGGCGTGTGGTCGGCAACCCTTCCCTAATCGGTAAGGTAAGGATTGCCCGTCACTCGGGAAGAATTCCGAGCGGCCCAGACGATCAAAATGCGCGGTAGACTTGACGTCCTCCCACGAGGGTCCAGACGGTCTTCACGTCTTTGATTTTGTCGGGAGAGATTTTGAATAGGTCATCCGAGAGCAGTACTAGGTCGGCGTACTTGCCGGGAGTGATCGAGCCGCGATTGCTTTCCACGAAGTTGGCGTAAGCACCGTTGATCGTGTATCCGCGGATGGCTGTCTCCAGGTCCACCGTCTGTTCGGGGATCCAGCCGCCCTCAGGTTTGCCATCCAGCCCCTTGCGGGTAAGCGCGGTGTAGATGCCGATCACGGGTTCCATCTCGGCAACATTCCAGTCGGAGGAAAATGCCAGGGTCACCCCCGCGTCGCGCAGGCTGCGAAAGGCCCAAGCATACTTGGAGCGGGCCGGCCCTACCGCTTTTGCCCATTGTCCGGTGATGTCGGGGGCGCAGTGGCGGGGCTGCATGCAGGCCACTACCTTCAGTTGCTTAAAACGCGGGATGTCCTCTGGGCTCAGGCATTCGACGTGTACCAGCTGGTAGCGGCGGTCACGAGGCCCGTTCTGCTGCTCGGCATACTCAATGGCATCCAGGGCGGTGCGGATGCCGCGATCGCCAATGGAGTGAATGAACACCTGGAATTTCATGGCATCGAGCCGCGCCACCACCTGCTTGAATTCGTCGGGTGGGTAGTCGAGCTCGCCGCGTGTATCCGGACGATCGGTGTAGGGTTCAAGCATGGCCGCGGTATGAGGCTCGATCACGTCATCGATGTACAGCTTTACGGCGGAGACCCTCAGCGCGTCCGTGTTGTACTTCTTGCGCGCCTCATCGAACTGGTCGAGCGTAGCCTGCGTGGTGCCGCGTCGGTGAAAGAGGGCCACCTGCAAGCGCGCCGGCAACGCACCTGTCTTCTGAAGGTGATCGTAGATCGGCAGGTCTTCCAGGTACGACTGCGGTTCGATCACAGTGGTGATCCCTACCCGCGTGGCCGCTGCGATGTTGTACTTCACGCCCCTGGCATCGGCGTCCCCCATGTGCGACGGCAGGTGCTGTCGCAACTCCGCTTCGGCTTCCTGGGAAAGTCCTGTGCTCCCGAATCCGGTGAGGATCCCCGTGGGTTCGCCCGTCTTCGGGTCCTTTTCCACTCCCTCCGCGAAGATGACACTCTTCGTGTTGCGGGTGATGCCGAATTCCGTGAGCGCTTCGCGGTTCATCCAGATGGTGTGGTAGTCGTAGGCAACGAGGAACGCAGGGCGTCCGCCGGTCAGCCCTTCCAGGTCCTTCGCCGTGGGCAGGGAGCCGTCGGGAAAAGCCGAGTAGTTCCAGCCTTCGACCTCGATCCACTTCAGTTTCGGATGCTGGCGGGCGAAGCCCTTCACCTGTTGCTGTATCGCCTGCAAGGAGTCGTTGTTCTGAATGCGGAAGACATCGGGATCGCCACCCAGCAGGGCATGGAAGTGCGAATCAATGAAGCCAGGGAGGAGGAGCCGGCCGCCCGCGTCCACGACCTTGGTTGAAGCGCCGATGTAGGGCACAGCTTCAGAATCAGAACCGACCCAGGCGATGCGGTCGCCGCGCACCACGACGGCCTCGGCCCAGGGGTGCTGTTCGTCTACTGTGTATACACGCGCGTGACGAATCACAAGATCGGCGGGGCCAGACGCCGGGCCGGCCGCGAAGCTAGCCACGGTCACGGCCAGCAGAACCGTCATCCAACGTAACCCCCGAAGTCCGATTCCCTGTCCAATTTCCTTAACTAGTACGCCACAAGAACGCTTCATCACAAATTCTCCTTGTTGCCCGAGAACAGCCATTCTAAACACGGACTGACTTAGAAATTCTGGCATAACAGCGGACCGTCCCAAGACGGAGTAAGGCAAAGCAAAGACTGACGTTCTGGGCGGATGGTCGGCAGACCTTACCTTACAGGATTACGGAAGACCGTAAATCGGACACGATTCCGGCAGGCTCCACGGTTCTTCTGATCAAAGAAGGAGATCGAGGCAAACACAGGGCCGGAGAACCATACTAAGGCTCCGTCAGCCGATACCACGCCAGCCCGGATTGTGCACCCAGCCAACGGAAAGGCTCGTTTGGAACATACGCTAAGCTGGCGTTGAGGAAGGGATACTGCTTCCACTGTTCCTCACGACAGGCCTCCAGATCAGCGATGATTCTTCCGAAGATCGAGGTCAGATTTACGCCATGTCCGCTGTAGCCCAGGCCATAGAAGATGTTCTTATGTTTTCCAGTGTATCCCACGGAAGGGGACTCGTTCAGGGACCAGTCAACCACGCCATCCCAACCTAATTCGAAGCTGACGGCCGACATTTTGGGGTAGATTCGCACAAGCTCACGCTGAAGTTGCGAAAAATGGGAGGCAGCATCGCGATCTTCGCCAGCTCCGCTATTGAAAAAGTAGCTGGGGCTGCCTCCGCCGATGTGGATGCGATTGTCCTGCGTCAATCCGAGATAAAAGACTTCGGTGCGGCTGTCATTGAACGGAACTCGCTTGCGCCATCCGATCTCGGCCAGTTGCTGCTCACTGAAGGGCTGGGTCACCGCTACATATTCATGGACGGGCACAAACGAGTTTCGGAAAAATCCCAGTCTTGAGGTGAACGCATTGGTCGCCAACACCAACGACTTTGCCCTGATGGTACGTCCGCCGGTCGTATGAAGAAGGTGCTCCCGCCCCTCCTCGATGCTGACCACGGATGTGTTTTCGTAAATCTCCGCGCCGGCGTTCTCCGCTGCCGCCTTGAACACATGCACCAGTTTCATGGGATGGATGTGTCCGCCACTGGGGTCGAAGAACCCCGCCTCGTAGACCTCGGTGCCGATCGCGCTAACGAGTTGCTGCTTATCCCAGAACTCAACCGGCATGCCCAGGGATCGTGCCTCCTGCACATAGACTTTCGCCGCTCGGACATCCTCGGAGGTGGCGAGCACTTGCAGGGCACCATTTGTCTCCAACTCGCAGTCGATGCCGGTTGCGATGCTGAGCTTCGACAACTCCCGTATGTTCCCGGCGGTCAAATCGTAGATCCTCTTGTCGATGGCCGGAGCCAAGCTGAAATGCATATACCGGTCTGCGGTCATCGTCAGCACCATGGCGCCGTTTCGTCCCGAAGCTCCGTTCCCACAGCCTTTCGCTTCCAGGACGACGACGCGCTTGTGCGGGGAGATGCAGCGGATGTAGTAGGCCGCGGAGAGTCCAGTGAAGCCGCCGCCAAGCACCGCGACATCTGCAGCGATGTCGTCCGTCAACGGCGGATTCTGAGGCGGTTGACTTCTTGCCCAGTAGCTGCGGTTGGGCTCAAACACCAACGGTTCACGCCAGATCCGGGGAGAGATCTGGTTCAGGCTAACGGTACCGAGCAATGCACCGCCACCCGCGAAGGCTGCCTTTTTTAGAAAGCGGCGTCGGCTAGAGAGCTCGCGCATGGGCGGATGCTGCAAACCCTCAGAGTAAGAGATCGCTTTATCCTCGGCAAGGAAAATGAAGTGTAGTAGACGCCCTTGCGGGATAAAACGTTCATCCAGACACGCAGGGATTCGTGGATTCTGGGCGAGTCGTCGGCCAACCTTCCACAACCGCGCCCCCAACTCAAGGATTCGGCTCGATGCCAATGCGATCATTGACGGCTGATCGAATCCGCTGCTTGCAGCCAAGGTAGCGTTCCGTGGTTTGAACTGAGACGTGTCCCAAAAGGAATTGGATCTGTTCCAACTCGCCTCCTGAAGCATGGCAGAGCCGAGCACAGGTCCGTCGCAGATCGTGCGGCGCCAGTTTGGCCACTCCAATGCTTCTGGCGGATTCCTTCACGATGTGCCAAACCGCCTTTACCGTCATCCCATCTCCCCAGGTCCTGCCAACTTTGTTGACCCGGCGGAACAGTCTTCCGCGATCAATGGCGGCCGCGGCGAGCCAATCGTCGAGTTCGGCTCTTACCCAGTCGGGAACGGGAACCGTTCGCGAATGTGACCTCCCTTGCCAACCAAATCAACAATGGCCCAGTGCTCTTCGCGTTGCTGGAGATGATCCAATGTCAAAGCCACGGCCTCATGCCTCCTCAATCCGCACGCGAGTAGCAATGCGAGTAAGGCCCGGTCACGTTTTCCTTTCAGTCGCTCACGATCGGGAGCTTGCCAGAGCGCATTGCCTTGCTCTGCCGTTAACCAGTTGCCAAGGCGAATGCCCAGCTTCTTCACGCCTTTGACGCGACGAATACCGGCGGCCAAGTCGGCGCTGAGAAGACCGCAGTTGGCGGCTTCGAAGGCGAGCCGGCGCACGGCTCCAAGACGCAGATTGATGGTTCCGGGGGCGAGTTGACGGGATTCGAGATGAGAGCGGTAACGCAGGACCACGATCCTGTTGAAGGCCAAGCGAGGTTCCGAACAATACCAGTCAACGAATTCATCGATGGCGTGACGATAACCCCGCTTTGCGTCTGTCGAGTTGAGGCTGTTCAACACCGCGGCCTTGGCGTGTTCCAGGTCGGGCAGCCGAAGGACGGATTTGGCGCTACTGCGTTTTCTTCTGGGACTGGGCTTCTGCTTCATGACCGGTGGCCTCCGTGCCACCGAGCAATGATCAGAGTAGTGCCGCGACTGTAAGGTGAGGGTTGCCCGTCAACCAACAATCTAGGCGCTGATATAATGCCGCCTGCCTTCCTCAGACGGAGCGTCGACATGCAAAGGTGTCTCCGTTGTGTCTTGCTATTTATCCTCCTCAGTCCGTTGGCCTGGGCAGGGTCGCTCGTCATCCGGCGCGTAACGGTGATCGACGCCACCGGCAAGCCTGCACAACCCGGTATGACCGTCGTGATTGAGCAAGATCAGATCGTAGCGATCGGTCCGTGGAGAAAGGTCAAGGTTCCTGCGGGCTCACAGATCGTCGACGGCCGAGGGAAGTTTCTGATCCCAGGCCTCTGGGACATGCACGTCCACGATTACGCCTTTGACTCGGCGCGGGTCGACGTGACATGGAGCTATCCGCTTTATCTGGCCAACGGAGTGGTTGGCGTTCGAGAAATGTGGGGGCCAGAGGACGCCAACACGTGGCGCGCTGCGCACGCCCGGTACGGAAAGCCATCCCCGAGCGGCTATGTCGCGAGTCCGATCATCGACGGTCCAGGGAAGGGATCGGACGGGGAGGCCCATGTGGCCGATGCGGCGCAAGCACGAGCTGCCGTCGATCGCTACAAAGCAAACGGTGCGGACTTCATCAAGATCTATACCCTCTTGTCTCGGGACGCTTACTTCGCGATCGCTGATGAAGCCCGCAAGGTCGCAATCCCATTTATGGGGCATATTCCCGACGCAGTCACAGTGGAGGAGGCATCCGACGCGGGGCAGAAGAGTATGGAACACCTCATCGGAGTTCCATTAGGTGCTTCGTCTGAAGAAGCGGCGCTATTTCGCGAGAAGCCCGTTAACGGTACTTTCGGAGATTTTGACAATACCGGTCCCGATTACCGCAGGTATCTGCGTGCGTACGCTACCTATGATGAATCTAAGGCGGCGGCGCTCTTTGCCCGCTTCATCAAGAACGGTACCTGGCAGTGTCCCACCTTGGTAGAAGAACGATCCTGGGCACGTCTTGACGATGACAAGTTCAAGCATGAGGAGTGGGTGAAATACGTGCCGTTCGAGGCTCGCTCGTGGTGGACAAACCTGAGTCGGGGCATGACAACCCCGGATTGGGATAACGCCCACCGATTGCTTCCGGAGGAACTGAAGTTTGTCGGACAGATGTACCGCGCCGGTGTCCCCATCCTTGCCGGGAGCGATGCTATGGGGGGTCCCTCCCTGTTTCCGGGCTTCAGTCTCCATGACGAACTCGCCTTGCTCGTTGGGGCGGGCTTGCCGCCCATGGCGGCACTGCAAGCCGCAACGATCGGCCCGGCACGCTTCATGGGACAGGCAGAGCGTCGGGGAACCGTCGAGGTGGGCAAGGTTGCCGACCTTGTGCTGCTCGACCGAAACCCGCTCGCCGACATTCACAACAGCACGTCGATCCGTGCGGTCATCTTGGGCGGCAAGTTGATGCCTCGTGCCTCGCTCGATGCGATGCTCGTGGAGGCGGAGGCGACTGCAGCCAAGCCACCCTCGAACCCGCCGGGATCGACAACCAACTGACTGAGTGATTTTTCTCGGAGAATCTTTCTCACAAGCCCGCCAACCAAGTTGTGGGCGGATGGTCGGCAAACCAGAAGTTATCGGAGGCTCCAACTGATACGCCATCTCGTCAATTGGCGTTAGATCCCGTGGCTGTTGAAAAACTCACTCACCAGAAAATGGCCGAAAAAAACTTGGCATTAGGAAGCCCTACAAAAGACGTTCTCAGTTTTCCTAGACATTTTCTATCCTTCCAATTTGGCTGTTTGGGACGAAAAGGGAGTTTTTCAACAGCCACTCCCTTTTAACCTCGTCGACAAGGTCAATGCGCGTTTTGGCCAGTTAGAGTCGTCATTCACTCCGAACGTGCTTCTGCGAATGCTTCGATAAGGGCGTTGACATCACTTTCTTCGTTGTAAGGAGCGAGCGAGATCCGAATGCGTCCGCCACGTGTACCGCAAACAATGTTGTGACTACGAAGTCTTTCGACAATTGCTTGTACGCTCTCGCGAGCGTGGCCCAGTGAAATGATGTGTGCAGACCCGGCAGGATCTCCAACACTACGAAACGGTTTCCAACCATACTTGCTGGCGTCGCTAACCAGCTTCGCTGCCAAACTCCTTGCATGTGCCTCAATTCGAGCTTCACCCAAGGACAACAACTGCTCAACTGCTACCACCAGACCAGCCATAGAGGCATACGACATTGTTGATTGCGTGTAACGCCGCGCATCATTAGCTAGCGACACAGAGGTCGCATCAAAGCCAAAGGGGGCCGACGCGCCCATCCAACCCGGTAAAGGGGGGATTTGCTCAAGCAAGCGTGGCGACATGATTGCCAGTGCAACGCCTCCATGTCCGCCAAGCCATTTGTAGCCGCTGGCAACTACGGCATCAGCATCCCACGCCGCTGCGTCCACCCGCACTGCACCTGCCGCTTGCGTAGCGTCTACAATCAAACGTGCACCAACCTGGACAGTGCTTTGGCGCAGCCGAGAAATGTCCACTACCGTACCCGTAGCGTATTGCACACTGCTCACCGCAACCACAGAAGTACTCTCATCAATTGCCTCAATGAGTGTATCGGTCAAATCGGACGTAGGCTGGTCATCAACAAAGTGCACCGTATGGTCTTTTAGAGCAGCCAGACGAAGCCACGGCCGAGTTATCGCAGGAAAGTCTGATGAAACGGCCAGAATTGTGCTCTTTATTCTCGGCTGAAGCAACATCGGAAGTTGCCCCAATATCTCGCTTGCGCTCGCGACGATTGCGACTTGTGTGGAGTCGCAATGAAGCAATCGCGATGCGCGTTCGCGGAGCGTTTCGCAGTATGTAACCTCATCCCTATCGGACATGTAGAGGTTGCCATGCCTAGCAACATTGTCTATGAAAGTGTGCATTGCGGTTACTGCTGGTTGACCGATCAATCCCAGGGATGCCTGATTCAAGTACACACTTTGACGGAGGCTGGGATAATCCAATCGATCAAAAGGAGAGGAGATCATTATCGATGACGACCTGCTTGTGAGCGAGTAGATCCTAAACTGTCCTGCTTCAGTTGGAAATGGAGAGAATGGATTTACTGTGCTGCAACCGTCTGGCTAGGCCAGCCACAGCGTCGAACCGCAGGTATCCGCGCCCCGGCATTCTCGAAGGTTTGTGGGCACCTCGGAAAACTATCCCACCGGCTTGGGGTCCTCTTTGACAACCGAACAAACGGGTAGGGGGCACACCAGACATCAGCCTCGGTCGGCATTTGGTTCGAGCCTTCCACCGATACCGTGTTGTCGGCAACCCTTCCCTAATCGGTAAGGTAAGGTTTGCCCGTGATCCTCCCGGAATCGCGGCGGAGAGGGTAGAGTTCTCTTCCGAATCATTTTATTGTCCCAATTGTTCCGACGGTTTATTGTCCTGACGGTCGCCAGTTGAGCAGCATGGTCAGAGCGAAGCCTTGCCGTCCCACATAACGGAACATATAAATGTTGCCGTCGCGGCCTATGTCATAGAAGGCCCATGAGGGATGAAGCGGAAGGTCGAACAGCTTGCGCGGATTGCTTGATTCGAATTTTTCGGCTTCTGCTTTAATGCTTGTTATGTACAGTGTAGTGCCCGACGGGTTGGGAAAGAACAACTCCTTCCCGCTGGGGCTCCATCGCGGCTGATTCCCACCTTCGAAGCTGATCTGCCATCGGCCAGCAGCCAGCGCGGTCGCAGTCGACGCAACGGGGCTGAAGGGAATCACATAGACCTCCAGGCGGCCCGACTCGTCCGACGTGTATGCCAACCATTTACCGTCGGGCGACAGGTCCGTACCAAACGAACTGATGTTCCGTACCAACGCGTGTGGCGCCTCGCCCGGTTTGAGAGGCGCGACCCAGATCTCTCCGGGGTCGTGCGAATCCGTCGCCCAATATTCGAACACCACGTAATTGCCGTCCGCCGACCAGCCTACAGGGGAGACAGTCCCTGGCATTTTCGCCACCACCTGTTCGCTGCCCAGCCCGTCGCTGGTACGGACAATAATTGAATCTCCTCCGACGCCGTTCTGGTATGCCACGCGGCGGCCATCGGGCGACCAGGTTCCGAACGCGCCACCCTGGCTCTCCAGGCTGATACGGGTGCGGGTGGCACGGCTCAACCGCGCTACCCAAGTGTCGGTGCGACTGCCTTCCGTTCCGACGTAGAGCAGTTGGTCACCCTGGGGAGAAATGCGCAGGCCGGCAGTGGCCGAATAAGAGTTCAACCCCGGGAATTTCCCCACCTCTTTTCCCGTGCGGTCGAGCTCCACTAGCTCGTTGCTCGTAGACCCGGCCCCCTCCTCGTACGCAATCGTGCCCTGCGGTGACACGCTGAAGGCTGCGTAGTTGAACTGGCCGTCGTAGCCGACCGGTTTGGCCACCACTTCGATGCTTGGCTCCAGAGAGAGCCGCTTGAAATCGAAGTCCTGCGCCAGCAACGTGCCGTCGGCGCGGACGTGGAAGATGCGACCTTGGTTGAATGCCACATTGGAAATAATTCCCGGCAACACCACGGGCCGCGGATCGTGAAGCGAGATCAGTTGCACCCGGGCGGTCGGCGGCGACTGCACAACATAAGCAATGTGCTCGTTGTCGGGCAAGAAGACGGGAAAGCGGTGGTTGGCCGCAAATCTCTGCCTCTCTGTGTCCGTAAGATTCGTGAGCGCGGTGGCCGTACCTCCCGACGCCGGCACCCGAAATAAACCAGTAGTGCGGCTTCCGAAAACAATCTCGCCACGATTATTCCATGTGCCGCCGCGCCCTTCCGCTACAGGGCACAAGTCCATCACCGATCTTCCGGCCACATCAACGATCTTCAACAAGTTGCTGGTGAAGAAACCAATCTTGTTACCGTCCGGCGACCAAAACGGATACGAGGCCCCCTCGGTTCCTGGCAGTGGCGTGAGAGTCGTGCGGTCAAGCGAGCGCAGCGACAACATACGAGTACCGCTGCTGTCAGAGCCGACAACCGCGATGTGAGCGCCATCAGGAGAAATCGCCGGCGGGCCATATAGGCCGCTAAAATTGAACGTGATTCCCGACGGCGGCAGGATCGAAAGTGCGACCGGTTGAGCCGGCGGCTTTGGGGACAGGGAATAGAGAGCCAATCCGCCCACCATCACACCTAAGAACAAAGCAGCCACAATCCACAACTTCGAAATGTTTTGTGTTTGTGGCGGGTGGTGCTTCGGCATCTCCGAAATCCATTTCAGCTCGAGTGCTATGTCGTGCGCGGAGTGGTAACGGTCGTCAGGAATTTTCTGCAAACATGTCCCGATAACGTGATCCATCACAGGGGGCAGGCCAGGACGAAGCTGAGAAGCGGACGGAGGATCATCTTCCAGAATCGCGGAAACCACCTTGATCTGCGTTTTGCCGAGGAAGGGGCGCTTGCCGGTCGCCATCTCATACAACATCGAGCCAAAGGCAAAGATATCGCTGCGCGCATCCGCCTCCTTCCCTTGAAACTGCTCGGGTGCCATGTACTGCACGGTCCCTACCAACGCTCCTGAGGTCGTCAGCGGCGACTGCGGACTGGGCGAAGACAGCGTCATGGCCGCTGAAAACACAGGAGCTGATGCGGCGCTCGCCGATGTGCCCGCCATCGCGGGCTTGGCCAAACCAAAATCCAGCAGCTTCGCGCCTGCGTTCGTCAGCATCACGTTCCCAGGTTTTAAGTCGCGGTGCACGACTCCGGCACGATGCGCCAGCTCCAAGCCGTCAAGTATGTCGATGCTTATTTTCAGAAGGTCGGGAACTGCGAGTGCGCCTTTCGTTAGGCGCTGCGCAAGTGTCTCGCCCTCTAAATATTCCATCACCAGAAAGTCGATGCCGTCCTGATGGCCGACATCGTGCAGGGTGCAAATGTGCGGGTGATTCAGTCGGGAGATGATGCGCGCTTCGCGTTCGAAGCGCTGCTTTAGCTCGGGGGACGACACAACGGTGGAATTGAGTACCTTGATAGCGACCGTGCGATCAAGGCGGGTGTCTCGGGCGCGGAACACTTCACCCATGCCGCCTGCGCCGAGTGGAGACTGGATTTCGTAGGGGCCGAGTTTTGTGCCAGCAGTGAGCGCCATCCGTGCGCGCAATTATAGACTGTGCAGCACGTTACGCGCAGATGCGACGATTCTGGTTGTGTTGTCGGCTAACCTTACCTTACCGGATTACGGAAGGTGTGCCCGTCACTCGGGAGGAATGGCCGACGCCTCCGGATTGTCTCGAATGAGGATCTCCCGTTTGTTCCCACCCGCTGGATCCGACCGTTTCTTGACCAGCGGTCCAGGGTTCTTGCGCCACCAGATGGCCCCAACTTGTTGCAGCCAAAATTCTTCGTTGTATACTTTGGTGCCCTGTGTGTTGCCGTGTGTAGGCTGTGCTTTCTGGTTGGCCCAAAGAGCTCTTCCGGACCGTAATCATGGCTGAGGACAACCGCCGACTTCGTCCGCCGGATGATTTACCGAACTACGTCGGTGGAGCACCCGCTGTTGGTTCTCCGGGGAGTGGATCGTCAGATCTGCCATCGCCAGCTGCCGATGCGGCCGCTTCGGGTAGCGTGCCGCCATCTGCCGCCGACGCTAAGCCGGACTCTGATCTCCCAACAGTTCCGGACCATGGTCCAGACTCTCCCACCTTGGCAGAGGCGTATGGCCACGCTTCTGCCCGAACTCCAGTTTCTCCACGACTGTTCGGTGAGCAGCCGATGTTGCAGTCCGGCATGGTCCTTGCCGGGCGTTACGAAATCCTGGAAATGCTGGGTGAGGGAGGAATGGGAGCGGTCTACAAGGCTCGCGACCGTGAACTCACTCGTACCGTAGCCCTCAAGGTCATCCGACCGGATCTGGTTCGGAATCCGGCGATCGTAGAGCGCTTCAAGCAGGAGCTGCGCCTTTCACACCAGGTCACGCACAAAAACGTGATCCGCATCTACGACTTGGGCGAAGGGGAGGGCGTCAAATTCATAACGATGGAATACATCGAGGGCAAAGACTTGCGTGCCCTCATCCGCGAGAAGAAGAAGCTTGCTCCAGAAGAAACGGTAAACGTTATTCAACAGGTGTGCCAGGCTTTGGACGCTGCGCACAGTGTTGGGGTGATTCACCGGGATCTCAAGCCGCAGAACATCATGCAGGATGGTTCCGGTCGAGTCGTGGTGATGGATTTCGGCCTGGCGCGCACGTTGCAAGGCGACGGGATGACCCAGACTGGCGCGCTCGTCGGCACCATGGAGTACATGTCGCCTGAGCAGGCTCTGGGCAAAGTGCTCGATCAACGTTCTGACATTTTTGCTCTGGGTCTGATTTTTTATGAATTGCTGACGAGCAATAAGCCTTTCGTTGCCGAGAGCGATATAGCGAGCCTTGTCAAACGGACTCAGGAGCGTGCGATTCCAGTGTCGGATGTTGACGGACAGATTCCGGGAGCGTTGAGCGGGATCGTGAGCAAGTGTCTGGAGCAGGACCCCGACGCGCGCTTCGCCTCGATTCAGGAACTGCTCGAAGAAATCGAAGTTTGGCAGGGGAAGAGAACGCCATCAGGCCGCTCCATCGTCGCTCCCCAGAAGGCGACCCAAACGGATGAGTTCCTTGCAGAGAAGCACTGGAAGTGGCTTGGGGCAGGAATCGTTGCTCTGGCGCTGGCCGTGGGAACATATTTTGCGGTTCGCCACCGGACCCAGCTCTTCAATGGAGAATCACAAGGCAAGCCGGGGTCGGTGACATCGCTGGCCGTCATCCCGTTTCATAACGATTCGGGGGACCCGAGTCTCGACTGGCTTTCGTCCAGCCTGTCAGAGAACCTGAGCACTGACATTGGTCAATCGGCGCACCTGCACCTAGTCTCTTCAGGACGCCTGCATCAGGTCCTGCACGATCTACAAATCTCCCCACAATCGCAGCTCGATCTTTCGGAACTCAAACGCATTGCTGAATTCACCAACGCTGACACAGTTGTCTATGGGCAGTACGCCAAGTTCGCTGATCGGATTCGTGTGAACTCGACAGTCAGCGATTTGAAGAATTACCGTCAATACCATATCGCGACCGAAGTTGACAGCGAGAAGGATCTGCTCACGGGTCTGGATAAGCTGGCGGATGAATTGCGCCACAAGCTGGCCTCGTCGCCCGAGATACTAAAAGAGCTCCAATCTCAGACGCCGTTCGTGATGACCAA
>Ga0310038_10001264_pt1 | contig 19378 bp, 21 predicted proteins | sample Sb_taG_6_FD_200461 | JGI IMG/M metagenome (GOLD analysis project Ga0310038, IMG submission 200461) | Peat soil microbial communities from Weissenstadt, Germany - Sb_50d_4_PS metaG (v2) (version 2) | ecosystem: Environmental > Terrestrial > Soil > Wetlands > Peat | place: Germany: Weissenstadt... | reverse complement strand
GACCGTGACCACACCAGACATGACAACCGCCCTGCTCAGCTATCGTTACGATCCCAGCCTGAACGACGCAGCACCGCTGAGCAGGCGGAACCGTCAACCTTGGCGGTCAGAGGCGGAGCCTCGCTGGTGAGTGCATGTAATTTAGATCCGCACGGCGAGCATGCCGGTGGCGCTCGCGATCAAGTCGCTCAAGGCGGGAGGGGAACGCGCAATGGCCAACTTGATGATTTCCACCGAGCCGGACGAGATGCAGAGCCTTCGCGCCGTGGCCGTGGTGCAGGCGGCGGCCACAGGCCAAGAGGTCGACCTGGCCGCCACCGGACAAGAGCTGCTCCGCGGGGCGCTCGCGTCCAAGCTGGCCGAGCTCGGCCTTCGGTGGAACCCGTCGCCCGAGGCCATCGAGAAGCACACGTCCCGGGCCGCCAGGCCCGATGGGCCGGTAGCCAGGCTCATGAAGACCGATCGGGCGCGACGGTACGCCACCAGCGCCCTGGCGGTCGCGGTCCTGATCTTGCTGTGGGGCGGCTACGGGCAGGGCTGGGCCTGGACCGGCTTTCAAGGTAACAACCAGCTGTGGGACTGGCTGCACCTGCTCCTGCTGCCGGTCCTGGTTGGGACTTTGCCCTTGTGGATTCAGCATCCCGAGTACATGAGCCCGACGCGGCGTATGGCCTATCTCGCCGCCGGAGCGGCATTCGTGGCGCTGGTAGTGGCCGGCTACCTGGTGCCCCTGAACTGGACCGGCTTCCCCGGTAACACGCTGTGGGACTGGCTTGAGCTTGTCTTGCTGCCGATCGCCGTGATCAGCGCGCCATTCCTGCTGTCAGTGCTGCACTCGCTCCGGCCGCACCACAAGTGGGCAATTGCCTCTGTCGCAGTAGCCTGGGTGCTCACCATCATCGGCGGCTACACATGGGGCTGGGCCTGGACCGGCTACCAGGGGAACACATTCTGGGACTGGCTTGGCCTGCTTCTCCTGCCGCTGCTGGTTCCGACAGTCCTGCTGTCGACGGCGCTTCGGTGGGTCTCGGGAAACACGCCGAACGCCAGCCACCAGGGCGGCACGAAGGCGCCGCGCGCTGCGGGGAATACCGCGACGGCTCGGTAACGCCGAGTCCCGTTTGCGCGTAAATTCCGTCATCACCGGTGCCGTGAGCTGTGCGCGGCGGGCGTGGAGGGCGTGGGATTCGAACCCCATGGGGACGTAGTACGCCCTAATGGTTTTCAAGAGCGTCCATGGTTCACGGCCCGGCGGTGCTGCTACTTGCGTTGTCGGTACTCGGTTCGGGGATGGTCTGCCAAACAAGATCATCCCGCGTATATCCCGCGCATCTTGCGTCCGGTCCAGGCCCTTACCTCGGTGTCAACGAGCCGGGAATGTGGAAGCTAGCGATTGGTGAGAGATGCGCCGCGGGGTGTGCGCGCGGCGACGACCACAACCCCATTGCCGCCGTATAGCCAGTGCGTGGCACTCGTGAGATCCTCGTTGGGTGTAGCACGTGACCGACGGCCGGGCGGATCCAGCCCGGCAGAAGGGGGGTTCATCGTGCCTTCTTATCTCATTCAAGTGGCATACACGCCTGATGCGTGGGCTGCCATGGTCAAGCAGCCGCAGAACCGGCTCGAGGCAGTCCGTCCGGTTGTCGAGAAGCTGGGCGGGAAGTTCGAGCATGCGTGGCTGGCCTTCGGCGAGTATGACATCGTCGGCGTTGTCGAGCTGCCTGAGGACACCGATGCCGCCGCGTTCTCGATGGCCGTCGCGGCAGGAGGGGCTGTCAAGGCGTTCAAGACCACCCCGCTGCTGAGCGTGGAAGAAGGAGTCGAGGCCATGCGCAAGGCGCAAGGGGCGGGGTATCGTCGGCCCAGCGGATAGCGCCCCTGTCAATCGTCCACTCAGCCAACCGGGACACAGCTACGATACGCACGCCGTGCAGCTCCGAGCAGTTGAGTGAGTGACCCGGGAGTGACCGTGGTGACTCTCGGTCGACCACCTCATCGGGCATGTGGCGGGCACGGGCCTCTTCGTCCCGAAGGCGGAACCTGTCAAACTCTTTGAGACATCAGGCGGCTGGGTTTATCTGTGTGGTCTCCTTGGTCTCGATGGTGGTGCGGGGCTTGTTGATCCAGGCCTTGCCGGGCAGTTTCGGTGCGGTTGGGCGCCGTCCGCGGAACCGGTCCGGCCGGGCGGCGAACGCGGCATCCAGGACCTGCTGCCGACGGGTCCGGATTGCCCGGGCGGTGCCGTCGTGGACCGACGCGGGGGTATGAAGGCCAATTCCTGAATGCCGGTGCTCGTTGTTGTAGTAAGTGAAGAAGATGCCGCAGAACTGACTGGCCTCGCCCAGGGTGGCGAAGCTGCCGGGGAAAGCCGGGCAGTACTTGAGGGTCTTGAAGTTCGCTTCGGAATAGGGGTTGTCGTTCGATACGTGCGGCCGGGAGTGGGACTTCGTGATCTTCAGGTCTGACAGCAGGTCGGTGACGGTCTTGGAAGTCATCGAGGTGCCGTTGTCGGCATGGATATAGCCAGGCCGGGCGCCGCAGTTAGCGGCGATGGCGTTCTCGATGAAGTCCGCGGCGAGGTCGCCGGTCTCAGTGAGGTGCACCTCCCAGTGGATGGCCTTGCGGGAGAAGATATCGATCATTACGTACAGGTCGAAATAGGTGCCGCGCCAGGGTCCTTTCAGTTTCGTGATGTCCCAGGTCCAGACCTGGTCCGGGCCGTCAGCGACCAGCTCCGGACGGACCCGGGGCGGGTGGGCGGCCTGGGCGCGGCGCTCGCGGACCTGGTCCGCGGCGCGCAGCACCCGGTACATGCTGGACACCGACGCGAGGTAGATGCCTTCATCCAGCAAGATCGCCCACACCTGGGCCGGGGACTTGTCCGCGAACCGCTCGCTGTCGAGCATCGCCAGCAGCGCCTGCGCTTCGGCTGGAGTCAGCGCCGCCGGATGCGGCGCCCGCTGGCTGGCATCCTTCCTTTCCGGCGCCGGCCTGGGGTTCCGCTGCCGGTGCAGCGTGGCCCGCGATTTGCCGAGAAGCTCGCATGCCCTTTTCGCGGACGTGAGCGATTCCAGCTCGGTAAAAGCCGCGTCGGTTACTTCTGCCGCTTCATGCCTGAGTCCGCGCTCTCGGAGAGCAGCTCCAAGAGCGCGTGCGCTTTTCCCACGACCTCCAGCGCAGCCTTCGTCCGCGCCAGCTCCGCGGTCAGCTTCTCATTTTCTTTCCGCAGCCGCTCGTTTTCCGCCTCCGCCGCGCTGCGCCGCGGCCGCCCGGACGGCTTGTCCTCCAAGCCCCTTTCCGCGCTCGCGTCGCGGGCCTTGCGCCATTCGGAAATGTGCGAAGTGTACAGGCCCTCCCGGCGCAGCAGGGCACCTCGCTCGCGCGGGTCCTCCAGCTCCTCGTACTGCCGGAGGATCCGCATCTTGTACTCCGCGGTGAAGGCCCGCCGCTTCGGCCGGCCCGATCGCGGCCCGTTGCCGGAGCCCACGATCTCATCCTGCCCCGCTGCGGAGGTGGCCATGTCAGCCATGGTCAGTGTCACGTCTGGTGGTTCCCGTCTCGCCCTGCTTGCTCAGATGTTTACGGGGATCTCATGTCTCACACCAGTTTGACAGAGAGGGAGGCAACGCGCGATGTCGCCTACCACCACTCTTACCCTGTCTGACCTGCCTTGCACCGTCCGTGGACGTCCGCTGGCGTCCGCTGGTGTCTGTGGCGGTTGTTACTCATTTAGTTACTCACTCGCCAAGGGGCGCGGTGGTGGCCGCGGGCCTAGTACCACCTGCCATGGGCCGGCCCGTCGTGTGTCCGATCGGGCGGTAACCACGGTCCTACTCTTCCAGCCAAGCGCAAGGACATGAAGCGTCAGGCGAGGAACGCGCAGAGGATGGCCGTGTCATCGTTACCGCCGGTGCGCGGAAGTGATTGCTCGATGAGAGCCTCGCACAGGTTGGCTGGATCAAGTGTGGCCGCCGCCGCGAACGTAGTGCCGAGCCGGGCGAACCCGGCGTCGATTATCTCGCCGCGTCGCTCCACGAGCCCGTCGGTGAATAGCACGAGGAAGCTGCCGGGGACGTAGCTGACCACCTGCTCTGGACGGTCTCCCGTCCCAAAGCCAATTAGCGGTCCTCTAGCCTCGTCGAGCATGGTGAGGGTCCCGTCGGGGTCGCGCAGTAGCAGGGGCGGATGTCTGGCGAGGCAATACCGGAGCGTTCTTTCTGCGGGGTCGATAACGGCGACGGCGACGGTCGCGGACCATGCGTCCGTCCCGCTGCCCACGAACTGATCCAGAGCATCGAGCAGGGCCGCGGGTCCGTGGGTCGGGGCGAGCACGCGGGCGGCGGTCCGCATCTGCGCCATGGCGATCGCGGCTTTAAGCCCGTGACCGGAGACATCGCCCACGAGGAGCAGGATCCGGCCGCCGGGCAGCAGCACGGCGTCGTACCAGTCACCACCGATGCCGTACTGGGTCTCCGCAGGCAAATAGCGGCCGCTCAGGCGCACCGCCGGGTGTTCGGGCAGGGTCTCGGGAAGCAGGCTGCGCTGCACCGACATAACCAGGTCACGGTCGGTGTCGTGCTGGATCGCGCGGCTGAGTGCGTCGGCGACGGCCGATCCCAGCGCGGCGAGAATGATCTGATCGGCACCATTGTCGATTGGGTGCGGCCCGGGGAAAGCGAGGATCAAGACGCCCAGCATGCGCCCGCCGCTGCGCAGCGGCAGAGCGACCCAGGCCCGGTGGCCGGAGCGGATGAGCACGTTGTAGGCATCCGGATATTTTGCCGCCAGGTCCTCGGGGGTTGGCAGATAGACGGTGGCGGACGTCGCAGCCGCCTCCCGCGATGGGGAGGGCACCGAGACCGGCAGCTCATCCCATCCGGCGACAACGGACTCCGGGAAGCCGACGGCGTTCAGCGTCACCAGCAACTCGGGCCGCTCTTGATCGACGAGGGCCAGCCGGGCCGCCGACGCGCCCAACGGTGGCAGTCCGTACTGGAAGACAGCCGCGGTCACCTCGGCCAAGGACGCCGAGGCCACCAGCGCAGTCATTGTCCGCTGCAACCGTTCGGTGCGCTCGCGTGCCGCTCGCTCAGCCTCCAGCATCTGCGCACGTCCCAGAGCGTCCGCGGCGAGCCGGGCCACAACCCGGACCTCGTCCTTCTGTGCATCGGTGAAAGTCTGGGCCTGCGCCCAGGCCACACCCATCGCGCCAATCACGCGGCGTCCCCGACCGTACAGGGCAAGGGACGCCGTCGAAACCAGCCCGGCCGCGACGGTGTCCTCGAGCAGGGACGGGTAGCGCGTCCCGATGTCGGACAGGGACCGCAGTCAGACTTCACCCCCCAATCTCAGGACAGTGCCCAGCGGGGTGGAGTCGTCGAGCGGGATCACCCTGTATCGCTGTGCGACTTCCTCGATCAGGCTGGACGCGTGGTAAAGGTTCGCGGTGGCCGACCGTCCTGCGCCGAGGTTCGGCACGGCGATGTTGGCAAATTCTGCACTCGTCGATATGGATCCCGCCTCCGCGATCACCCGCGCCACCTCATCCGTGGTTTCTGCCCGGGACAGAGCCTGCACCAAGTGGCCGAGCTGGACCGTCGATGTCGCTCGCCCACCCGATGCACCGAACTGGCTCCACTGCTGCAGGTGGATCGCGCAGATGTCGGCCAGCGCGAGCAGGAAGTCACGATCCGCCTCGGTGAAGTCATACCGCTCGGCAAAACTGATCCCCAAGACCCCGAGCGACTGACCGTTGGCTCTCAGCGGCAGCGCCGCGTAGGCCCGTTCGTTCCTCGGAACGAGTTCGACGATGCGCGGGAAACGATCGACCGTATCGGCCTGCGACACCAGCCAGACTGGCTGTTCGGTCGCCGCCGCATAAGTCAGCGGCAAGGACAGGTCCCCCATGATGAGCGGCCCGCACGCTGACCGCTGCTCTGGCGTGTAGCCCTCGCTGGCCAGGATCACGACGCGGTCGGCCCGCACGCCGCAGACCACACCGCCACTCGAGCCGGTGGCCGCCACGGCCTGCGAGATCAGCAATTGAGGAGTGTCGGCACCCAACGGAGCAGCCGCGAACGCACAGAGCAGCAGGCGCAGCCTGCCCTCTGCGCTCAGCTCGTCGCCAATCTTCCGACCGGACACCGGTGGCTGGTCATCAGGGTTTCGCACGGCAGCCTCCACCACATCGGTACGTACCCGCCATAATCCGGTAAATCTCACGGGCGCACCAGGTGACTTGCGCAGGTACGGATACCGGCCGGGGCCGAACTAAGCTCGGGCTACGTCCGGACGACCGACCAGCAACGCGAGCAGCAACACCAATGCACGACGCCGGATCTCGGCGCATAAAGACAAGCGCGAAGGTCCAGGCCATGCCGAAGGACCGAACGGACTCGGACGACCTGCGGCGCAGGTGAGCCCGTCTCGTAATATGCGGGTCTTAGCAGGACAAAACTGGGCCCAGCGCACCGGCGAAAGCTCGATGGTGGTGATCAGCACCAGGGCGCCAAGGTGCCAGCTGTCGGGCGCAGAGCCAGATCGGCCCATGAATCATGGCGCCTTAACGTCGACCACGCGGGCGGTCATTTCAAGATCGCCCGTACCGAAGGTCGCGACTACATGCGAGTGGTCGATTGCCTGGATAAGCGTTGGCGTCTGTTCCAGCATGCTCGCCGGGTAGTTCAAGAGCACCACGTACTGGATGCTGCGCCACCCATGCTTGAGGTACTTACTGTCGACCGCAGGGTCTAGATCGACTTTCCAGAGCCATATCTTGTTCGGGTATCCGGCTTTAATAAGGTTACCCCATAGATCATCATCAACCACTATGGTGGCGTTATGCGGCACGTTGTGCAGGATCCACGTTGTAGCTTGGAGTGAATATGCGCTGGGATCCTGGGTCCAATAGGTGTGCAAAGTATTTGCCCACGCTGGCGCGACGAATAGCCCAGCATATACCGCCGCGGCTGACACGACGCCGACACCCGCACGACTGATAGTCGTGTAGGCTGCCCGCAGGGTCTTGGCCCACCGGTCGTCGGCCGTGGGAAGCAGGTGGAACTTCCATATGCTGTCGCCGACGCCAGCGATGAGCAATGCCGCAAATGGCAGCATCGCGATCACGTACATCTCCGGCAAGTAGCCTTTTGGCCGTGACATGATCGCTACTTGCACACCTAGGGCTAGAGCAATCGGCCGGAGCCGATGGATTATAAGCCCGGCGGGTACCAAGGCGATTCCACCAACGAGAAGCCAGGGATCCTTATCTATCCATGATACGAGCTGGTCATGCGAGGCGCTGTAGGGATTGAATATGCTGCCAGTTGACGGACGGCTAAATAGCTGCCACTTGAGTGCCCACAGCAGACTGACATGTCCAGTACCCCCGAATAGCTCGTTCTTAAGAAGCGCATAAAGAGGATAAAGCCCGCAGATCCCCGCGAACATCCCAGTGAACAGCATAAGGTTCAGCCAGCGGTCTTGCCTGGATCTATGTTGGAGCAGTAGCCAGATGACCGCAGGAAACATGATAGCCGCTGTTTCCTTGGACAACACGCTTGCCGCGAAGCAAGCCGCGCTTCCCAGGGTGGCACTCACGTTACGCCGCGGGGAAGCTGCCAGGTACAACGCCGCGAGCAACCAGGCTACTTCGATATTATCGAGGAAAGCCAGACGATGGTAATACATAGCCAGCGGGCTAAATCCAAACAAGATAACAGCGGCACCGGCTGCTGCGCGGCTGAATCTCAGACGGCGCCCCAGTCCGTACATGAAGGCACTGCTCGCCAAGCTGGCAAGAAGCATGAATTGGCGGGCAACGGTTACAAGCGCCGGTGCGGTCTGGAAACCATGAGTAACCCACGCATAAAGCGCGATGGCGATCCATCCTAGCGGCGGATGATCGTACCAGTACGTATAATGCGACAGCGCACCATGCGCCATTATGGCCCACGCTTCATCGGCATATGTGCCTTCATCGTCGTTGCCCCGGCCAGGATAGCCGTCGTAGTTGACATACTGAGCCATCCCCACCGCGAGGAGCAACAGAGCGAGCAGAAGCAGACTCCTCCGATGCTCCTTGAACCACGCAGCCGCTCGCTTAGAATGCGTGATCTCGGGAATTTCCAGCCGCTGACGCGATAGCGTAGTAACGCTCATGCGCTTCTTTTACCTCGCACCGCGGCCGGGAATCTTTGCCCTTCAGGGAGGGGTATGTCTACTGCGGTTTGGAGGTGCAAGCCACTATGGTCGGTAAGCGCCCAGTCATTCCGCTTCCTGAGATAACGCCAAGCGGCCATCGCTGCGGCCCAGGACAGCACCAGCTGGTAAGGGTAATATCCGAGCAGCAGAGTTATGTAATGCCGGACATACACTTTCATTTTGAAACTGCGGGAGAATTCGTGCAGACTAGCGACCTGCATCAGCAAGATCAGGAAGACGGGGATAAGAGGTGTGAACATGAACACGGTCAGCGCTGCAGGGGTCGTCAGCCATATGACTGCGGCTATACATGCAGGCAGCAGGACCGCATTGGCAGCCTGGATATACGGCATGCCTAGGATATAACGGGCAAGGAGCCGCTGCTTCAGAGAAGGAAGCTGGCGCCAATCGCCTCTGAACAGCACCTGGAGAAAGCCCTGGCTCCAGCGCTGCCGCTGCTTGTTGAAACTACTTCCCCCGTTCCGGCCACGGAAGAACAACCGTCCGGGCGTTTCTTCTTGCGTGGCATACACCGGATCCCATGCAACAGCAACCTTCGCATTGAATGCGGCTGTCGCCTGTGCACCCAGTGCACAGTCCTCTGTCAGGTCGTCAGGGGGCCATCCGCCGACCCGATTGAGTAGGTCACGGCGGATAAAGACGGTGTTGCCTCCGAGGGGCACGAATCCCTGATCGGCCTGGTAAAACATTCTGCTGCTAAACCAGGAGAAGTACTCCAGCACGTTGTGCACGCAAAACCATCCTCGGAACGCCATCAAAGCACGCTGCAGCACATTCGCATCTTCACTGGCCGGCAAATCTAGATTCATGAGCTGGACGCCGCCCTGCACAATGTCGGCACCAGTCTGGCGAAACAGCGCTGCCACCCGCGACAGCAGCCCGGGATGCACCATGCTTTCGGCATCCATCACGCCGACGTACTTGCCCGTGCAGCACATGAGTGCCGGATTGAGCTGCTTAGCCTTCTTCGGGTTCGGGTAACGTCCTGTAATGATTTTTATACGACTCGGGTACCGACGCCGCACACGCTCAGCAGTCTCAATTGTTTCGATGTCGTCGTCGTGCAAGCTGACAACAATCTGAACGTACCTGTAGGTAGAACGCGCGAGCCGCTCCAGCGTTTCTCCCAGCACACTGCTCTCATACAACGCCGGTACAATTATAGATATTTGCTCATCGGGGCTTTGCGATGCCAACGGCACGGGCGGCGGGAAGTTCATCCCTTCCCGCGCTTGCGGCGAGCGGCGGCCATATAGCCGCCACCTGACTTCCAGGCTCGAAGCTGTTAGATTGAACAATGCGGCAGATACCAGCATGATGATTATGGTGTTATCAGCGCCCCACCAAAACGCGGCCAGGCCAGCCACTGCCACTGCATCAATTGCGTATGTCAGCAATCGCACTCGCGCGTATAGCCTGGTACGCCTATCATGCCTGTTTTCCCGCGCCGACTGTAGCCCCCTGTCGCCCCTGGGATCGTAACCCCCTAGGTCTCCCCCCCTATTGGGGGGCTGGTTCGGCGGCCCGACCCGCAAACGCGGCGACTGTGCTGTAAGCGGCTCTCGGGACTGCACGACTGCCTGCAGAGTCCGATTCCGCGCACTCGGCAGTGTCGTTCGCGCCGCGAGCTCGGCGTGCCGCTGGTGCGGCTGAGTCTTGAGAGACGGCGACGGGCGCACTGAGGGCTGGCGTACCCGGTAGTCCTCCTCGATTGAACTAACGTTAGCCCTGCGCCTGCGATGAGTCAGTAGTTCCGCATCGAGTGCTTTCAGCGGTTCGGTCACCGCCTGTCTTCTCAGGGCATCAACTCCTTGGAGCTGTGACGCCGCGTCTGCTTCCGGCCAAGCAGTAGGGATCTCTTGGGGGTCCCGATTAGCCCATTGAGTTGGTGCATCTGGAAGGCGTCGGCGGGCGTTCATGCGATCTCAACGCCAGTTGTCGAAAGGCTGTTTGAGGACGTTATAGCACAAACGTTGTTCTTTGCTGCCGAAAGCCGCGCACGGCGCAATGCTGCACTCACTGGTGGCGCCCCTCCCCATTTGCTTCAGTTAAAAAGCCGCTGCAGGCCTGCTTCGGCACCCCCACGGGTCTACAGGCCTGCTGCGTATGACTGAAGGACGCGGCCAACCGGTAGTCGGTTTACCCAACAACTGCCTTTAGAAGACTGTAAATACAGACAAACGGGCACACTGATACTTATTTCCGGCAAAGCGTCCCGTGTGGTCGCAGGCGGCGACGCTGGTCGTCGCGGAAGTATGTCGTACCTTTGGAAGAAGTTACGCGCCCCTTCGATCAGCACGATGAAGCCAGGCACCCAGTTATCGCTGCAGAGACATCTGCCACAGCACAGCATGTTGCGGCGGTTTGAGGAGGCCATCACCTGCTACCAGCAGGACATCGCGATCTGCCCGGAGACCGGTGACCGGATTGGCGGGGGCCAGACTCTGAGCAACCTCGGCATCGCCTACCGGGGGCTACGGCGGTTTGAGGAGGCGATCGGCTGCTACCAGGAGTCGCTGGCGATCAGGCGGGAGACCGGCGATCGGTACGGCGAGGGCCAAACCCTGAACAACCTCGGCACCGCCTACCAGGGGCTACGGCGGTTTGAGGAGGGCCATCACCTGCCATCAGCAGTCGCTGGCGATCTTCGGGGAGACCGGTGACCGGTATGGCGAGGGCACGGCCCTGAACAACCTCGGCACCGCCTACCAGGAGATGCGGCAGCCTGACCGGGCAGCCATGTGCTGGCGGGAGGTGGCGGCGGCCATGCATGATGCCGGTGAACACGAGGAAGCCGGGCGCCTGGAACAGCTGGCCGCGAACGTCCGGTCCCGGCGGCACCGCTGGCGGCGAGACAACTGACCGGCTGCCAGAGGTCTAGACCTATGAGGTAAGGCTGAGTGACAACCGCCAGGATCACCGGGGAACACCAGCGCACGCCGGTACACGATCAGCGCAGGTCATGTCTGCGAAGAGGGCAGGTCCGCAGGGTGCCGCGCTTGCTTCGGGACGAAGAGGCCGCGAGTCCTAGCGCGGGCCACGCCCGGGGCAGATGCCACTATGATCGGCGGGCACTCACGGTTAACCACGGAGCGGCGGACGTGCGTGACTAGCGCATACGTTCCAGCAGGTCGAGCCAGGGAGACCAGTACCGATCTCCCAAGCTGGTAGCTCACAGGCGCCCGAAGTCGCAGACCACGGCCTACTTGAAAAGCTTGAGGATGATGAAGAGGAGAAGGATCGCTCCAGCAACATACAACGCTGCACTGCCGGTGTGGCGCCAAGCCGTATTCCGCTGGTTACGCGCTGTCGCCCTAGCCGACCTGAGTGACTGCCACCTAGCACGAGCCTCCCCGGAGCGGTAGACAGCGAGGCCGACCAAGATACCGCACAGGACGAACAATGCGCCCATTCGTCCAGCTTGCCACCGTTCTGTCCGGAAGTCAGCACTTACTTGAATCTGGCGGTTCAAGTCAATCACCGCCACCAGCGGTGGACGCCAGCGAACGCCGAAGACCCCCAGCGGAGCGAGTGTGGCTCGTGGGAGTCTGACCGAACCGCCCTGACACTTACTGTAATACTGCAACGGCACTTACGAATGGTCACGATAGCCATGCCCAGCTCGCAGCAGGTTCTAGCCTGGTTACGGGATCGAAGTGAAGACCTTGTGCCGTGCCAAAACTCACACAAGCTAGCCTGAGCTGGTGTTCTCTGTGCCGTCAGGCTGCTCTCCGGTACTCGCTGATCAAGCCGTGGACGACGTGCGTGCGCTTGATCTTGCCGGTTACATCGACCGGCTGGCCGGCTTCGTGCAGCGGAGGTCGTTGGTCCCGCGACTGGTGCGGCCGGTGTTCGTTATAGTGCCGCGCGTACCTTCGGGCGGGTACTTACCGGGCTGTTCGGGGTCGGCCATCCCGGAATCGTGGCGTAGGCGACGCGGGGAGTCAATGGGCGGTGAGCCAGGCGTCAAGTCAGGCTGCGCCGCGGCGGATGACACGTGCTGCACCTCATGGGTAATCGTTTTGAGGCCGCCCCAGCGTGGGGCTAGTCGGTTACCGGTTCCTCGTCAAGCCGTCCGTCTGAGTAGAGACGCCAGTGGACGCCGGAAGCGTCGCGGAAGACGACGCCTGCCGCGATCAGGGACGGGTCTAGCGTGAGATTCACGTACGGAAGGTCGATCTCGAAGGGGTACTCGTACCGCTCGCCCGGCATAAGGACCAACGCGTCCTCGGGCGGGTCGTCCAGCACGGTCCACTCGCCGTCTGCTTCGCGGAAGAGGAACTTCAGGTCGTAGATCGGCTGCAGGCTCGTGTTCCTGACCGTCGTGAGGTTCGCGCTGATGATGGAGCCTTGGAATTCACTGCTGTCGGGATCGGGGCGGGGCTCGGCCGAGATGAGGATACGGCTGGCTTGGCCGCGGCGCTGTTCGGCGCGCTGGTCGTTTAGTTGCTGGCGTTGTACCTCGAGCTGGCCTGACTGGATTTCGAGCAGCTCGGCTTGCTGCCGGGTGAGCGTTTCCTGGTCTTTGACCTGACGCTCGATTGCGAGGACTTCCCGGGATTGCTTGCGGAAGGCGAGGATCGCGTAGATGGCCGTGACGATGGCGAATATGGCGAGGACCACGGTGGCTATGGCGGTGATCTCGGCGGAGAGGTCGCTCGACATGGCGGCAGGTTACGCGCCCCGAAGCTGGTCATGCAGCGCCGCGGCGGATGGCGCGTGCCGCGCTTTCGGGCGCCTCGCGCTTGTAGGTGTGGCCCTGGAGGGCGGCGGCGCAGGCGGGGCAGAGGGGGAGTCCCCGGAGGCCGTATCGGGTGGTGTTCCGCTGCCAGCATCCGGGTCCGGCGCAGGCGGTCCCGAGGCTCGGTTCGCCGCCGGTGATGACTATCGCTGCGGCGCTGCCCTGACTAGTCAGCTCCGCAGCCGGGCCTGGCTGACCGGTCACTGGGGCGGCTGGCTGACTTGCGGGCAGGGCCTGACTAGTCAGCTGCCCGGTGGCGTAGGCCTGGACAGCGGCACGCATCAGGGCTGCGAGGGAGGCGCCTTCGGCTTTCGCGCGGGCCGTGGCGGGATCCCAGATGTCATCCTCAATCCGGGCAGTCCGCTGCGGTGTGGGCACACAGGCTCCCCTCGCTCGGGTTGCGCCGGTAATCCCATTATCGCACGTCAGGCACTATAGAAAGGGCGATGCGGTACCAGGTGCAGCTTGGCGTGCCCCGGATCGGCGGCTCGCGCGCCTGGGGTGCCGCCGCCGGGGATTTCCAGCGCCGTCTCGCTGGGCAGGAGAGCCGGACGGTCATCGCTCCGCGGGCTGACCGGCAGATCCGCAGGGGCCGGGATTTCGTGCGGGTGGTGGTCGTGATGACGGTCGATGCCGGGGACGTGGCCGAGGCGCTGGGACTGGCGTGGTGGGTGTTCATGAAAGCCGTAGGTGATGACGCCGGCGGATGGGATACGGCCGCTGCTACGGCCGAGGTGCTGCCGGAGGGGCTGTTATCTGCCTCTGTCCTGCAGGCTGGTGCGTCGATGCGGAAGCCCGGCCAGCTGGTGACCGGGGCTCGGTCTCCGGAGGAATGTCCGCGTCTTGTGCATGCTGGTAGCAAGGAGCGAGCAGGGAGGGCCTGTCATGCCCGATGTCGAGGTCATCCAGCTGAGCCGCGCAGAGTACAACCGGACGATGAAAGCCGAACTGCGCCGGCTGGGCCTGACGTATGACCAGTTGGCCGAGCAGGCGCGTACCCGCCAGTTCATGTCGGAGGCTGCCCGCAGGCTGTGGCTGGCCATCGGTGGCAGTTGCTGACCTTCCGAAGCTCGCGCGGCAGTTCGGGGAGACTGTCCAGCGCATCCTGAACACCACCATCTGCCGCGATATCCGCATCTCCGCAGTGGTGTGCGACCCCGATGTTGTGCTGGTCGGCTATGGGCTGGGAAAGGCGTCACTCCGCACTGCCCGATTCCCGGTCCTGTCACGTCGCTGCTGGCTGGACATCGGTTACCGGCTATGCCTGGACGACTCGGGTGAGTACCTGGCCGTGAATGCCTCAGCCTTCAGCATTCACGCGGCTGACGACGACAAGATGTGCCTGTGCCGGTTCGACTATGAACGTGGCAAGCGTGATTACCCTGAGGCGCACCTGCAGGTCTACGGCACGTCGGATTCGCTCGCGTCCTGGCCGGGGGAGCCGCGCACGCGGCAGCTCGAGCGCCTTAACTTCCCGGTCGGGGGGCGGCGCTACCGCCCCACGCTCGAGGACGTCGTCGAGTTCCTCATCACCGAGGGGCTGGCCGTCCCTCGCGACAAGGGATGGGAAGACGTGCTCCGCGCCGAGCGCGAGGCATTCCAGCGGATCCAGCTGAGCGCGGCCATACGCCGCGATCCGCAGACTGCCCGCGAGGTACTCAAGGGCCTGGAGACTTCCTGACCCGATCAGATCTGCGGAAGCCCGGCCAGCGGGTGACCGGGCTTCGGCGGGCGTGAGCGCTGGGCAGCACCCTGTGGTCATGGGGTCCCGCGACCCAGGCGGAATGGGACGAAGGTCCCTATACACCGGGTCTCAGCGGCATGGTACGCGAGATACAGGCGGTCCAGCCGGGCCGCCCGACAAGTAGGGGGGCCTGACCTATGAAGAAAAACGCAGGAGGAACCTGTACGCGCATACACGGTCTTGGCATCGTGAGGTTGCCTCGCGTCGTGCTGCTCGTTATGGCGCTCGCAGTATCGGCAGGTATCCCTCTGGCCATCCCGGGACCAGCATCCGCGCAGGGTGCAAACAGCGACCTGACCGCGCTGGAGGTCACAGCCAACGACGTATCTCTCCCGCCGACCGCGACCAGCGCTCAAGCCGGAACCATGCAAAACGGCACGAGAAACTGGAATTTCTTCTTCGGCAATGATTCACTGACGTCGGTCACGAACCCGACAATCACCATCGACAGCGGGTTGAGCCCTTCGCTCTTCCCGGGCGTTTCTTCCTTCCCGGTTATCTATACTCAGGCTAGCCTAGCGCCTGGCCAACAGTTTTCTGCCGGGGACGCACTAATATCGGATATTCCCGTCAGCTTCACCCCGGGTTATGACTCAACCAGAACAGTCAGCCCGCTTACAGTGCCGGCTGGCGGCACGCAGCAGACGGTGGTTATTACCATAACCCCGGCCGATGCTCGCTACGCCTTGCCGCCGAACGGCTCCGTCGCCTTCAACATCATCCTGAGCTCGGCTGTGCCGGGCGTGTCCATCGTGTCCACGGCAAATCCGGGTAACCTGGACCAGGGTGAGATGCTTCAGATCATCACTCCGCCTGCGTCCAATCTATTCCAGTGGAGGCTGAGTTTCCCGCAGCTTAACAAACAGTACACGTTCACAGCCGTGCTCAATGTGCCGAATCCATCCGGGCAACCGTTCGATTACCGGCCAGTTGTCAGCATACGTGGTGAGCGGCAAACAAACCTCTGTGACGCGTGCGCCGGCTCCGCAGTCACCGTTAAAGACCCCACGCTTGACGGGAATGCGCCAGGCTCTGGCGGCGCCACGTTCTCGGTGGCCGAAACCAGCCACACGTGGGCATCTACACACTCCGACGCTTTCGACGTTTTCTACCAGGGCACCACTCAAACGCCCGCGTTCAACTTCGCCGGCTTCTTCCCGCCGGTCGGCAACCCGCCCACGATCAACACCGTCAAGGCGGGGAGCGCCATCCCGGTCAAGTTCAGCCTCGGCGGCAACCAAGGCCTGAACATCCTCGCGCCCGGAAGCCCATCCTCGGGTCAGATCGCGTGCGCCACCGGGGCTCCGCTCGATGCCATCCAGACCACCGTAACCGCGGGCGGCAGTAGCCTCAGCTACGACCCGAGGGGCCAGTACGTGTACGTGTGGAAGACCGACAAGGCCTGGGCCGGGACCTGCCGGCAGCTGGACGTGCAACTGAGCGACGGCACGGATCACCTCGCGGACTTCGAGTTCCACTGATCCGCGATCAGCGAGATGCCCGGCGCTTAACGACGACGCCCTCTGCCACCCACTATGAAGCGAAGTGGCAGAGGGCAAGGCCATGCTCGGCCGCGGCGGCAGCTACCTCGGCCAGTCGGCGCGGAAGCCCGGCCAGTTGGTGACCGGGCTTCGGCGGGCGTGAGCGCTGAGCAGCAACCCTGTGGTCATGGAGGTCCTGCGACCCACGCGGAATGGGACGAAGGTCCCTATACACCGGGTCTCAGCAGCGTGGTACGCGAGATACAGGCGGTCCAGCCGGGCCGCCCGACAAGTAGGGGGGCCTGACCCATGAAGAAAAACGCAGGAGGAACCTGGACGCACATACGCGGTCGGGGCATCCTGAGATCACCTCGCGTCGTGCTGCTTGCGATGGCACTCGCGGTATCGGCAGGTATCCCGCTGGCCATCTCGACACCGGCATCTGCGCAGCAGCCTACAAACGTTCTGTTCGCGGGGGACGTCGCGGGCGACAGCGTACATCTTCCACCGACCACAACCAGCGTCCTGGCTACAGATGTCCAAAACGGAAACAAATTCTGGTTTTCCACCATCGGCAATTACACACAAACGCCAGTCACCAACGCAGCCGTGAGCATTATGAGCGGATACGATCCCTCCCTGTTCGACTCGGTCACATCGTTCCCGGTCATTGGCACGACTGCCAGTATTGCTCCTAGCCAGGGCTGGTTGGGGCCTTCCCTGAATCCTGTGTCCGAGCAGAATCCCGGTGCGCTTTCCGTCAGTTACAGCCTGGGTTATGACTCGACCAGGACAGTCAGTCCTTCTGTCATCCCCGCCGGAGGCGGCCAGCAGACTGTCACCATGACCCTGACGCCGGTTGACGCCGAATACGGCCCACAGCCCAATCGCACTGTCAATTTCGACATCTTCATATCGTCGCCTCTACCGGGCGTGACGGTGGCATCTTTCACGAACCCGGGCAATCTCGATCAGGGCGAGACGCTTCAGACCGGGAGTAATTCATTCGCGATCTTCCATTGGGACCTTGGGGCGCCGGTACTCGGCAAACAGTACACCTTTACGGCGACGCTCAACGTGCCTAACACATCTGGGATGCCGTTTGAGTACCGGCCACTCGTCCAGTTTGCCGCCGGGCTGCTAACAACCGTCTGTGACGGGTGCCCCGGCTCTTCGGTCACCGTCAAAGACCCGACGTTGGACGGAAATGCGCCAGGTTCCGGGGCCATGACCTTCTCAGTCGACCAAACCAGCGATACATGGGTATCCCAGCACGGTGACTCCTTTTTCGTCTTCTACGACGGCACAACTCAGACACCGGCGTTCAACTTCACCGGCTTCTTCCCGCCGGTCGGCAACCCGCCCACGATCAACACCGTCAAGGCCGGGAGCGCCATCCCGGTCAAGTTCAGCCTCGGCGGCAACCAAGGCCTGAACATCCTCGCGCCCGGAAGCCCCTCCTCGAGCCAGATCGCGTGCGCCACCGGGACGCCACTCGATGCTATCGAGACCACCGTCACCGCAGGCGGCAGTAGCCTCAGCTACGACCCGACCACCGGCCAGTACGTGTACGTGTGGAAGACGAACAAGGCCTGGGCCGGGACCTGCCGGCAGCTGGACGTGCAACTGAGCGACGGCACGGATCACCTCGCGGACTTCGAGTTCCACTGATCCGCGACCGGCGCTGATGCCCGGCGGCTACCGACGGTGCCCTCTGTCACCCACCATGGGGTGAGGTGGCAGAGGGCAAGGCCATGCTGTCCCGGCCTCCTACGGGCGCACGCCGCCTGAGAACGGCGGTCGCTGCGCTGCCTCGGCCCTATGCCGTCCCTCCTCGATCCATCCCGGGATCAGGGACTCGTCCGCGCCGGCTGCCCTGCACAGGTCCGCCATGGCCTGGGCGCGGCCCTCGTCGGGCCGACCCGCGTAGAAGCCCAAGGTGATCCCGGCCACCTCGGCGAGCAGGTCTCCGCGACCTCCCGCGAGGTCGCGGAGCTCGGCGACCGCCGCGGCGGTGCCGGGCTCGTGCTGCCGGGCGTGGTACGTGGCCGTGCCGGTCAGGGCGGCCACGAGCAGGCGGTCACGGTCAGGTGCGGAACGAACATGGGCCACCTGGCCAGGATCAAACACGCATCCGATAAAGGCAATGGAAGAGGTGCCCGAGGGGGCCACGCACTGGTCCAAGCGGGAGCTGGCCCGGCGGGTGGGGATCTCGCCGACCAGCGTGCACCGACCTGGCGGGCGTTCGGCAAGGCCGCCATCGAGACCAGCGACGGGCCGCGGACCTGCTACGAGGCCAGGAAGCACCGCGAGGGCAAGAAGGACCTGGTAGCACGATTCGGCGGGACCATCCTGCGGCAGGACCGGCGGGCGGTCATCCGTGACCCCGCGCCCGGCCCGGCCCTCTACCCCCGCAAGGAGCTGATATCCAGGCTCCGCAGACGGGAATGCGAGCTCTGCGAGACCGGCACCACGGTGACAGTCCACCAGGTGACCGGCCTCAAGGCGCTCGGGAAACCGGGACCGGGCCAGCCCGCGTGGGCCGCCCTCATAGCGAGAATGCGGCGCAAGACGCTCATCGTCTGCGCGGCCTGCCACGACTGGATCCACGCGAACCCCGTCGCGCACGCGGCATAAATCGCGGGAGAGCCCGGTGCGGTGAAAGCCGCACGCCGGGTTCGGAGGGAGGCCGCCCGGAAAAGGCCCGGGTTCACGCAACATAAACACGGGACCTCGCCAGGCGGCCCACCCTACGACTACTCCGGCCAGGTTGTAGGCTGCAAGCTGCCATGATGGCTGTGGGCCGGTTCGCCGGTCGAGATTCATTCCACGTACATCCCGCGCGCTGGGAAAACGATCTGCATCTTGATCCGCGCTCGGCCGCGAGCTGCTCGCCCTTGCCCAACCGGTTCGTACGAGACACGATTGGCTCGCCAATCCAGAACCGTTAGGGGGCCGATATGGCGACCTATGTTTCTCTCGTCAACTGGACCGAGCAAGGCATCAAGAACTTCCCCGACACCATCAGGCGCGCCGAGGAGTTCTCCCGGTGGGTCACGGGGCGCCGGGTGGCCCGGGGGAATCTCACCCCCGGGCTCCCACAGAACGGAGCGTGAAAGTCTCCCTTCACTCCGCTCGTCTCATCTATAGGCTGTTCTGGAATTCGGTCATCCATGCCCAGTGGGCGAA
>Ga0310038_10001256_pt1 | contig 19460 bp, 7 predicted proteins | sample Sb_taG_6_FD_200461 | JGI IMG/M metagenome (GOLD analysis project Ga0310038, IMG submission 200461) | Peat soil microbial communities from Weissenstadt, Germany - Sb_50d_4_PS metaG (v2) (version 2) | ecosystem: Environmental > Terrestrial > Soil > Wetlands > Peat | place: Germany: Weissenstadt... | reverse complement strand
ATGTTGCGGTTCATAATCAGCTCGGGCGCTTCGGTGAGCGTCACGCCCTTCCGCTGCCGTAGCTCATAGAACATCTGAATGTAGTGATCGCGGCGGTGCCAATCAGCGGGGTCCACGACCTCCATGCCATTGAGCGAAAGGCCCAGGTTGGCCATGTTGGTGCGGATCGTGGCCGCGTTGCCCAATAGGATGGGCTGGGCGATCTTTTCATCTACCAGGATGTGAGCGGCGCGCAGCACTTTTTCATTATCGCCTTCCGGGAACACAACGCGGCGCGGCATCGACTGGGCTTTGCGAATCACCGTGCGCATCGTTTCATGCGCTTTGCCAAGTAGCCGCTCGAGCCGGTCGCGATATTCATCGAGGTCCACAGTTTGCCGGGCTACTCCCGTTTCCATCGCCGCTTTGGCTACCGCGCTCGCCTCCCACACCAGGACGCGCGGGTCGAAAGGCTTCGGAATGATGTACTCAGGGCCAAAGCGGATGCGCCCGACGCCGTAGGCGTTGCACACAGAATCAGGAACGTCCTCTTTCGCCAGCGCCGCTAGAGCGCGCGTTGCCGCCAGCTTCATTTCTTCGTTGATTGCCGTGGCCCGCACGTCGAGCGCGCCGCGGAATATGAATGGGAAACCGAGGACGTTGTTTACCTGATTCGGGTAGTCTGTGCGGCCGGTGCAAATGATCACGTCCTTGCGGGCTGCCAGAGCACCCTCGTAAGTAATTTCGGGATCGGGATTGGCCAGCGCAAACACCACCGGTCGCGGGGCCATGGCCCGCAGCATGGCCTGCGTCATGGCGCCCTTCACCGAAAGCCCGACGAATACATCTGCGCCTTCGACAGCCTGCGCCAATGTGCGCAGATTCGTATTCTGAGCGAAGCGTGCTTTGTACGCGTTCATGCCCTCAGTGCGGCCCGTGTAGATCACGCCCTTCGTGTCCACCATGAAGATGTTTTCGCGCTTCACTCCCAATCGGACGTAATGCTCCGCGGAGGCGATGGCCGCGGCCCCCGCGCCGTTAAACACCACGCGCACTTTATCCAGCGGCTTATTCACGATCTCCATAGCATTGAGCAGCGCCGCTCCAGAAATGATGGCGGTGCCGTGCTGATCGTCGTGCATCACCGGAACAGTCATCGTCTTGCGCAACGTCTCTTCGATGTAGAAACACTCCGGCGCTTTGATGTCTTCCAGATTGATGCCACCGACGGTGGGTTCGAGAAGCTGGCAGAACTTGATTACATCTTCCGGATTCTCCGATCCCACTTCCAGATCGAACACGTCGATATCGGCAAAGCGCTTGAAGAGCACCGCTTTGCCTTCCATCACGGGCTTTCCTGCCAGCGCTCCGATGTTGCCGAGACCCAGGACCGCCGTGCCGTTCGATACGACGGCGACAAGGTTGCCTTTGCCCGTGTACAGAAACGCCTTGCTGGGATCGTCCTGGATGTCGAGGCAAGGAATCGCGACGCCGGGCGTGTAGGCCAGGCTCAGGTCCCGTTGCGTGCGGCAGGGCTTGGTGGGCACGACCGAAGTCTTGCCCGGCCGGCTGCCGGCGTGGTATTCGCGTACTTCCTTCGGCGTAATAGACATGTCCGTTCCCCCCTCAATCCGTTCAACCCACTTCAATCCCTGGAAAGATCACCAGAGCCTGCCGATTGTGCGGTCGCGCCGCGAGGTTTCCGCGCGGAATCTCTATTCAGCGAAGCCGTCGGCCTGAGTCTCCGGGCCCGCCCAAATCTTCTGATCAACAAACTGGCGTCCTTCTTCGAGCGCCTTGCGATTGATCTCGAGCACCGCGGTTTTCTTGACCTTGGCCTCGATGGTTTCCAGTGCCGTCTTCGTTGTGAGGCACCCTGTTTCTTCGAGCAGCGCTCCCAACAGCACAATGTTTGCTGCCTTTGCGAAGCCCAGCTTGTCGGCGATCTCGGAGGCCGGAATGCATGCCACGCGCGCTACAGGAGGCGCGAAATCTTTCGGGAGAGCCGCGCCGTTGTAGAGAATCAACCCGTGTTCATCCACTTCCGCCGCGAACTTGCGCAGCGAGATTTCATTCATGGCGACGAGCACATCCGGCTGGGAAATCAGCGGAGAGCCAATGCGATTCCGCGAGAGGCACACATGGCAATGGGCGCTGCCGGAGCGCATCTCGGGCCCGTAAGACGGCAGCCAGCTCACTTCCAGCCCTTCGCGCACGCCGATCTCGGTGAGCAATTGCCCCAGTAGCAGCACGCCCTGACCACCGAATCCCGCCACCTTGATTTTCATCTGCTCGAAACCGTGCTCATGATGCGGTGCGGCGGAGAGCTGCGCTTTTTCCTGCGTGCCCAATTCCAAGACTTCGGGGATGGTCCGTTGCGGCGGCGGATTGTCAGCCACGGCTTCGGGCTTGCGGTCGCGGAATACGTTCAGGGGGAACACGGGGATCATGCTCTTTTCGACCCACTCGCGCGCGTCCACGGGATCTTTGCCCCAGATCGTCGGGCATGGCGAGAGGATCTCAACGAACGAGAAGCCCACGCCGTCGCGCTGAATTTCGAGCGCCTTGCGGACCGCCCGGCGCGCCTTCATGATGTTTTTATTGTCAGAGAGCGCCACGCGCTCGATGTACACCGGGGCTTCGAGCGAGGCCAGCAATTCGGCCATGTGCATGGGGAAGCCTTCGTTGGCCGGTCGGCGGCCGAACGGCGAGGTCGTGGTCTTCTGCCCGACCAGCGTGGTAGGCGCCATCTGCCCACCGGTCATTCCATAAATCGCGTTATTCACGAAGATGACGGTGATTTTTTCTCCCCGGTTCGCGGCGTGCACGATTTCCGCCAAACCGATCGCCGCCAGATCTCCATCGCCCTGATACGAGATCACCATCTTGTCCGGGCACGATCGCTTGATGCCCGTCGCCGCAGCCGGAGCGCGCCCGTGCGCCACCTGCACGTTTCCCAAGTCGAAGTAGTAATAGGCAAACACGGAGCAGCCTACCGGACTCACGAAAATGGTTTTGTCCTGAAGATTCAAATCCTCGATCGCCTCCGCGATCAACTTGTGCACGATGCCATGCCCGCAGCCGGGGCAATAGTGCGTCTGGTGCTTCAGATCAGACTTGCGTTCGAAGATTTCGTAGAAGACCGGCGACTTGGACTGAATCACTTCGTAATTCGTGGCGTCTGGCTCTAGCCCTTTTATTGCCACTTCTTCTTGATTGCTCATGGGCGTCCCCTTCACTTAAACGGTCAATGCTGCGCGAGCCGTCAATTCGGCGCAGATTTCCTCCACCGACGGCACGTTGCCACCGGTTCGTCCGTAAAATTCCACCGGCACCTTGCCGTTCACTGCCAAACGTACGTCTTCCACCATCTGTCCGTTGCTCAATTCCACGACCAGCACTTTTCCGGCGCGCGTCGCGGCTTGGGACAGGGCATTCGACGGGAATGGCCACAATGTGATTGGCCGGAACAACCCGACCCTCAACCCCTTGCGGCGCGCCTCTTCCACGACTGAGCGCAACACGCGGGAAACGATTCCGTAGCCGACAAGCAGCACGTCGGCGTCCTGTGTGCGGTACTCTTCGTAACGCGTCTCCTCGTTGCGCGCCCGCGCGTATTTCGCTTCCATCTGCCGTTGATGTTCTTCCAATTCGTCAGGCTCGAGGAAGATGGAAGAGACCAGATTCTTGCGCGTCTCCGGTGTGCCTTTCACGGCCCAGGGTTTCTCGGGTGGCGTCGCTTCGCGGTAGGTCAGATCCAGCTTCTCCATCATCTGTCCAACGAAGCCGTCGGCGAGAACGATTACGGGATTGCGATATTTGTCCGCCAGATCAAATGCTAGCGTGGTGAGTTCGGACATTTCCTGAACGGAAGCTGGAGCGAGCACGATGTTGTGATAATCGCCGTGCCCACCACCCTTGACCATCGCGAAATAATCGCTTTGTTCCGGCGCGATGTTGCCGAGTCCCGGTCCGCCGCGCATCACGTCCACGATCACGCAGGGCAATTCCGCTCCGGCGATGTAGGAGATGCCTTCCTGCATCAGGCTCAGGCCGGGTCCCGAAGATGCGGTCATCACACGAACTCCCGCAGCAGCCGCTCCGTAAACCATGTTGATCGCCGCTACTTCGCTCTCCGCCTGCAGGAACGTTCCGCCCACTTGCGGCAGAAAGAGCGCCGCGGCCTCGGTAATTTCGCTGGCTGGAGTGATTGGATAGCCGTAGAAAGCGCGGCAGCCTGCCAACAGCGCGCCTTTCATCACCGCTACGTTGCCCTTACAAAGCTGCGGCATAACTGCCTCCCGGCTGCGTTACTTCCACGACCTTGGCCGGCTTCTTCAGCCGGTAAACGGTAATCGCTCCAGGCTCCGGGCAGCAGTAAAAGCAGATGCCGCAGCCCGTGCACTCCATGCCGGAATAGCGCGCCGGATGCACGCCGTATCCGCTCAATTCCGGCGCCAGCGCCAGGCAGTGGGGCGGGCAGGACTCCACGCACAGCCCGCATCCTTTGCACTCGTCCTCGTTGATAAAGACGTTTCCGCGTGCTGTAGTGGCCATACTCACCTCACTTCACCAATCGGCTGGAGTTGCGGATGCTGCAGCCACTTGGTGCGTTCGCAGTACTCGTACAGCTCGTCCCGGAATTTCGGATGGGAGATCTCGATGAGCGCCTTGGCGCGCTCCCGAATCGTCTTGCCGTGCAGATTGGCCACGCCGTATTCGGTGACGATGTAGCGCACCAGCCCGCGGCTGGTCACTACGCCCGATCCGGCGGTGAGTGTCGGCACGATACGTGGAGTTTCGCCGTTGCGCGCCGTCGAGGGCAGCGCGATGATCGGCCTGCCGCCTTTGGAATGGGCAGCGCCCCGCAAGAAGTCCACTTGCCCGCCGATGCCGCTGTAGAAATTTGTTCCGATAGAGTCGGAGCAGACCTGCCCGGTCAGGTCCACCTGCAGGGCGGAATTGATCGCCACCATGTTGTCGTTACGCGCGATCAGTGCGGGGTCGTTGGAATAAGCACTGGGGTGGAATTCGAAGATTGGGTTGTTATCCACAAAATCGAAAAGTTTTTTCGTCCCGAGCGCGAATCCCAGGATGATCTTGCGCGGCTTGAAGTTTTTGCGCGCGCCGGTGAGCACTCCCGATTCGATCAGCGGGATCACGCTGTCGGATACCAGTTCTGAGTGCACGCCCAGGTCTTTGCGGTCCATCAGAAACGGCAACACCGCATCGGGGATTCCGCCGATGCCGGTCTGGATCACCGCGCCGTCGTCGATCAGGCATGCGACGTTGCGGGCAATGGCCACGTGCAGTTCGGAAATCTCCTGCTTCGGCAATTGGCACAGCGGCCGTGAAGAATCAACGAACGCGTGAATCTGGCTGACGTGGATGAAGCTATCGCCGAAGGTCCGCGGCATCTGATCGTTCACTTGCGCGATCACATGGCGCGCGCATCTCGCCGCGGTCAGCGTGGTGTCCACGCCCACTCCAAAGCAACAGAAGCCGTGCGTGTCCGGTGGTGAAACTTCGATCAATGCCACGTCCAGCGGCATGGCTCCGCTTTCGAATAGTTCTTCGACTTCGCTCAGATACACAGGCGTATAGTCCGCGCGTCCGTCGTTCACCGCAGCACGCACGTTGCCGCCGATGAAAAACGCGTTGTGCCGGAAGTGTCCCGCCATTTCCGGCGCCACATAGTCTGCACAACCCAGAGTGAGCAGATGGACCACTTCCACGTCGCGAACGAAGGGAGCGCGCTTCAAGAGCGCTTCGACTAGCGTTTCAGGCTCTGCGCAACCCGGCTGGATATAGACGCGCATTCCCGATTGCACCGCGCGCAACGCCACATCAGCCGTCTGCAACCTAGTGCGGTATTCGTTCTCCCAGGAACTCACGTGCGTTCCCCTTTCCCATGGGCAATTCCCCCGAGTCCTGCGACGCGCTCCGGCGTGCCTCCGATCGAAACTACTGTCGCGCAACCCGCGGCCGCCGAAGCAGATGCAGAAAGACCGGAAGCGCACCGGGCGCTTGAGCCGGAGCGTGGGAGCCGATTCGGTGAGATGAAGAGAAGATTGGGGATGCTCATGACCGGACTCCTCCAGCTCTCACTCCTGCATTCTGAGTCTCCCCGGCAACATTATCTGTGTCTCATCACACAGCCGGGTGTGACGGGCATCACACGTAAAGCGCAGGCGTGGTCACGAGCTAGTTCGCACATTCGAAGGCAGAGCGGTTCGACAAAATTCAGAAAGAAGATCCGGTTTAGCCGAGCCATCCCGCGGCAAAATAACTTCTTTTCTTACTTACCTTTCCGCTGAACTCAGACCCGCGTTCCGATAGAATTGTCATCCGCGCGCCGCCAGGCAGGCGCCGCACGATTCGAGGATTTAGGAACGCTATGCGTGGCCTCAGACTCGCCGTCGCCCTCATTTTTGCCGGTAGTGTCCCTCAACTTTTCATCGCACCAGAGCGCCTCGCAGCGCAGGATCCCGAACAACGCGTCGAGGCGATTCTCAGCCGCATGACTCTCGAGGAGAAGATTGACCTGATCGGCGGCATCCCGAATATGTATACGCATTCGTTTCCGCGCCTCGGGATTCCCACGCTGAAAATGTCCGATGGTCCTCTGGGTGTGCACGATTACGGCCCGACAACCGCCTATCCCGCCGGGATCGCGCTGGCTGCTTCCTGGGATACTGATGTTGCCTCGCGCGTCGGAGTCATGATGGGCCGCGATGCTCGCGCACGCGGCGTTCACATCATTCTCGGTCCCGGAATGAATATCTACCGCGCGCCCATGTGCGCCAGAAATTTCGAATACTTCGGCGAAGATCCCTTTCTCGCCTCGCGAATTGCCGTCTCCGAAATCGAAGGCATCCAATCGCAGCACGTGATGGCCACGGCGAAGCATTTCGTAGCGAATGATCAGGAATACGACCGCAAGACCATCAGTTCGGAAATCGACGAGCGCACGCTCCGCGAGATTTATCTGCCTGCGTTTGAAGCCTCCATCAAAGAAGCCCATCTCGCCGCGATCATGGACTCCTACAATCTCGTCAACGGCGTGCACATGACACAGAACGCCTATCTCAATAATGAAGTTGTGAAGAAGGAATGGGGGTTCGATGGAATCATCATGTCTGATTGGAGCGCGACGCATGATGGCGTCGCGTCTGCCAATGGCGGCCTCGATCTCGAGATGCCTTCGGCCGTCTTCATGAATCGCGCCACGCTTCAGCCGGCGATTCAACAGGGCAAAGTGACGGTGGCGGCGATTGACGACAAAGTGCGCCGGATTTTGCGGAAAGCCATCGAGTTCGGCTTCTTTGATCGCGACCAGACCGATCCCTCCATCCCAGCGCTCAGCCAGGAAGGACGCAAGCTCGCACTCGAAGAAGCTGAGAGCAGCATGGTCCTATTGAAAAATGACCACAACATTCTTCCTCTCGCCAAACAGAATCTCAAAACGATCGCCGTGATTGGCCCGGACGCGTATCCCGCGGTGGTAGGCGGAGGCGGAAGTTCGCAGGTTACTCCGTTCAATTCCGTGAGCTATCTCGAAGGGGTGAGCAATTATCTCGGCACCGGCGCAAAAGTTTTTTATGCGGCCGATACAATTCCTGTCGGCGAAGTCGTGGCGCAAACCGAGTTTCGCACTGAGCCGGGCGGCCGCGAGAACGGCTTGCACGCGGAGTACTTCGATAATCAGAATCTTGAGGGCGCTCCGGCGCTCGTGCGCACCGATCCCATCGTAGATTTCGATTGGGGTGATGGAAGCTACCGGCCGGATGGGCCCGTCGATCATTTCTCCGCTCGTTGGACGGGCTACTATGTGCCGGAGAAAACCGGCGATTTTAAATTCTACGTTTCCGCGGATGATGGAGTACGGCTGTACGTCGATGAGCAGCGCATCGTAGACGATTGGCAGCGGCACAGCGAGACGCTCGATCTGGCCACGCGGTCTCTAGAAGCCGGGCGCGCCTACAAAATCAGATTGGAATACTTCGAAGCAGAGGGCAGCGCGGCCGTGCATCTCGGAATCATTCCCGCGGAGTATGGGATCGGCCGCGAGACGAAGCCCCTCGCCGCGCGTGCCGATGCCGTCATTCTTTGCGTCGGCTTCGATCCTTCGACGGAATCTGAAGGCGCGGACCGCACGTTTCACCTCCCGAGCGGCCAGGATCAGTTGATCCGCGAGATTTCCAGCGTGAACAAGAATGTGATCCTCGTAATTACCGCCGGTGGAAATGTTGACATGACGAGCTGGATCGATTCGGTCCCGGCGATTCTTCACGCTTGGTATCCCGGCCAGGAAGGCGGCGACGCACTCGCTCGAATTCTCTTCGGTGACGTCAGCCCGTCAGGCAAGCTTCCCGCGTCCTTCGAGCGACGCTGGGAAGACAACCCCACATTCAAGAGCTACTACCCCAGCGCGGGAGAGAAAAAAGTCGCGTACGCAGAAGGGGTTTTCCTCGGCTATCGCGGCTACGATCGCTCGGCGACGAAGCCGCTATTTCCATTCGGCTATGGACTCTCCTACACGAATTTCGAATACAGCCATCTGAGGGTCTCGCCTACGGCCGGAGCGGATCCTGATTCCGTCGCAGTTTCGTTCGAGATCAAGAATTCCGGCGCGCGCCCAGGCGCCGAAGTCGCGGAACTTTATATCGGCGACGCGCACTCCCCGGTGCCTCGCCCCGTTAAAGAGTTGAAAGGCTTCGCAAAGGTCTTCCTTCAGCCTAATGAATCGAAGCGGGTGACGCTCAAACTCAACCGCAGATCGTTTTCCTACTACGACGTTACCAACAAACAATGGACGGCTCAGCCCGCCGAATTCTCCATTCTGGTAGGCAGTTCATCCGAGAAAATTGAACTGAAAGGAACATTCAATCTCACGCGGTAAATTCTGTGCGTGATTCACGGTACGCTCGCAAGCGCTCCGCCAGCCGCGGTCATAGCGTCAATCATTTTCAGCCATCTCTTTCAATTTACTCAGGTGTGGTAGTGTCTCGGGTGAGCGTGACACGCCCATGTCGATTCGCCCCATCATCGAGCCTTTCCGCATCAAGAGCGTCGAGCCCATCCGCAGCACCACGCGGGAGCAGCGTCAAAAACTCATCGAAGAGGCCGGCTACAATCTCTTCCTTGTTGAATCCGAAGCGATTCTCATTGATCTGCTGACCGATTCCGGTACTTCGGCCATGTCCACCGAGCAATGGGCCGCCATGATGCGCGGCGACGAATCCTATGCCGGCTCGCCCAGCTTCACGCGCTTCCGCAACTCCGTTCAGGCCATTTTCGGTTTTCGCCATGTGATTCCCGCGCATCAGGGCCGCGCCGCCGAACGCATCCTATTCAACGTGATGTGCAAGAAGGGCGACATCGTTCCCAACAACACGCACTTCGACACCACGCGCGCGAATTGCGAGTTCGTCGGCGCCCAGGCTGTCGACCTTCCCATTCCCGAAGCTAGGGAACCCGCGCACCTCCATCCTTTCAAGGGAAATATGGACGCCGCCCGCCTCGCGGAATTAATCGAGCGCGAGGGTGCCAAGAAGATTCCGCTGGTCATGCTAACGGTGACCAATAATTCCGGCGGCGGCCAACCAGTCTCGCTCGCCAACATTCGCGGCGTGAAGCAAATCTGCAAGAAGCATGGCATCCCGCTTTACCTCGACGCCTGTCGCTACGCGGAAAATGCCTACTTCATCAAGCTAAGGGAGCCTGACTACTCCGCGAAGTCCCCGCGCGAAATAGCCCGCGAAATGTTTTCCTACGCCGATGGCTGCACCATGTCCGCGAAAAAGGATGGCCTCGCCAATATCGGCGGCTTCCTCTGCACCAATGACGATTCCCTGGCCCAGCAAGAAAAGGATCTTTTGATTCTCACCGAAGGCTTCCCTACCTATGGCGGCTTGGCTGGCCGTGACCTTGAAGCGATCGCGGTCGGTCTGAATGAAGCTCTAGAAGAGGACTATCTCCACTACCGCATCGCTTCCACGGCGTTTCTCGGAAATCACATTGCCGGCCAGGGCGTGCCCATCGTGCAACCGCCGGGAGGTCACGCGATTTATATCGATGCGCGCGCCTTCTTGCCGCATATTCCGGTTTCGGAATTCCCCGGCGTCGCACTTGCTGTCGAGCTCTATCTCGAAGGCGGCATTCGTTCCGTGGAAATCGGCACGCTGATGTTCGCCGAGCACGCCACCATGGACTTGGTCCGCCTGGCCATTCCCCGCCGCGTATACACGCAAAGCCACATCGAGTACGTGGTCGAGGTCATACTCGATGTCTGGCGCCGGCGCGAGCGGATTCCGGGATACGAGTTGGTCCACCACGCGCCGTTCCTGCGGCACTTCACCGCCCGATTGAGGCCTCTGGGCTCCTAGCAACGCGAAGACTTCCTCCTTGCACGAACTGGACACTCCGATATTTCAGCGAAACTCAGCAATTGTTGTTGACAAATTGCTTCGCCTAAATTACGAGTAAGTGTTTCATTTCTGAAACTTGCCTTAGAAATTTTTTTGGCAAGTGCGGACGAATCGGCCAAAGTTAAGACCTTCGGGCTGGACTTCCCCGCCCTGAGCTGGAGGCCTTCACGGGCAGACCGATCGGTCCCGGTCATTCTAAACGCTCCAATTCGAGCTTGGGTGAAACTTCCCCCGGCTGGTTCAGAATTGTCGTCGCAGCTTTCGTTGTCTTCCTGAGTTCCCCGGCCTTCGCGCAAACCAGACTGACCCCCTCCACTCTCTCCTTCGGCAACCAAGCAGTTGGCATCCCCAGCGCTCCTGCCACCGCCACTTTTAAGAACACGCAGTCCGTGGCGATGACCATCAAGAGCATCGCCATCGCCGGCGGCAGCGCTCCCGCTGATTTTGTCTTTGGCGGGAACTGCCCTCTCAGTCCAGTCACGCTCGGTGCGGGAAAAAGTTGCAGTATCACCGTTACGTTTACGCCTTCCGCGTTGGGCAGTCGAACCGCCACGTTGACGGTAACCCATAGCGCGTCCAACAGTCCGCAGTCCGTCGTTCTCTCAGGCACCGGCGTGGCTCAGGTCACGCTCTCGGCGTCCAATTTGAACTTCGGGACGGTGGCGGTTGGAAACGTCAGTACGGCAAAGTCGGTCATGCTGACGAACCGCAAGAACACGCCACTCGCGTTTTCCGGTATTTCTTCAAGCGGAGACTTCTCGATCGCCACCAACACCTGCGGCGCAAGCATCGGGGCCGGAGCCACCTGCACGATCAGCATTACATTTACTCCGATCACGACTGGCTCGCGCGCTGGCACGCTGACATTTAACGACAACGCCACGAACACTCCGCAAACAGTCAGTCTTACCGGGACGGGCTCCTTGCCCGTCACAGCCTCCCCAGCGAGCCTGCTATTTTCCAGCCGCACCGTGGGCACAACCAGCTCCGCTCAAACGGTGACGCTGACAAATCATCTCAATACATCTGTGGCGGTCTCAGCGGTCGTCGCAGGCGGAGATTTCGCTCTGGCCAGCAACACCTGCGGCTCGAGTCTCGGTGCGGGATTCACATGCAAAATAGGAGTGACTTTCACTCCGAGAGTCGTCGGCGCTCGGTCCGGCACCGTCACGATTTCCTACAGCGCCTACGGCAGCCCGAGCCTCGTCACTCTTACCGGTACCGGTAACGCCAGTGGGCTCATCTCGATCGCCGTCACACCGGCCAATCCATCGATTGCATTTGGAGCCGCACAGCAATTCATAGCCACCGGCAAGTTCAGCGGCGGCTCGCAGGATCTCACCGCTTCCGTGGTCTGGAATTCATCCGCTCCGGGAATTGCGGCGATCAGCAACGCGCCCGGCACTCAGGGCATGGCCACCGGCGTCGCGCAGGGCAACTCTACGATCACCGCGACTTTGAACTCGATCGGCGGCTTATCCACCCTAACCGTCGCGCCGCCGCCGCTGGTCTCCATCGCCGTCAATCCCCCGAACGGCACGGTTCCCGTTGGGCGCGGCATGCAATTTCACGCCACCGGCACTTACGCCGACAGCAGCACGAAAGACGTGACCCCGTCAGTCACTTGGACCTCCTCGGTAATGAATGTTGCAACGATCGGGGCTAATACAGGCATGGCATCCGCGGCAGCGACAGGCCAGACGACGATTCAAGCGGCGTACAACTCCATTGGCAGCAATCAGGCAGCCTTGCTGGTCACTCCCGGCTTCGTTTTCACTGGCAGCCTGAACACCGCGCGCGAAAATCACACCGCGACGCTTCTGACCAATGGAAAGGTTCTCATCGCGGGAGGCTTTGACGGAAGCAACAGCGCCTCGGCCACCGCGGAGCTCTACGATCCCGTGGCCGGGACTTTCTCAGCTACCGGCAACCTAAACACTGCGCGCGAATATCAGACTGCAACGATGTTGAATGATGGAAAAGTTCTGATTGTAGGGGGCTTTGACGGCACCAATAGCGCCACCGCCAGCGCGGAGCTTTATGATCCCGTGGCCGGAACATTCTCGCCGACCGGCAGCCTGAACATCGCACGCGGATATCACACCGCGACGCTGCTGAGCAACGGAAAGGTCCTGATCGCGGGCGGCGTTGACAGTACGAATAGCGTCTCGGCCACTGCGGAGCTCTACGATCCTGTGGCTGGAACATTCTCGCCGACCGGCAGCCTGAACGCCGCGCGCGAATATCACACTGCAACGCCGTTGAACAACGGAACGGTACTGATTGCGGGAGGCTTCAACGGCAGCGTCTTGGCCAGCGCAGAGCTGTATGACCCCACGGCCGGGGCCTTTACGACTATCAGCAACCTGAATGTCGCGCGCGAGTATCACACCGCGACGCTGCTGAACAACGGAACGATATTGCTTGCAGGAGGATTTAACGGCAGCGTCTTAGCCGACGCGGAGATGTTCGATCCCGTAGCTGGAACCTTCTCGCCAACCGGCAGCCTGAACACTGCTCGCGAATATCACACCGCGACGCTGCTGAACAACGGAACGGTCCTTTTTGCGGGAGGCGTCAACGGCAGCGTCTCGGCCAGTGCGGAGCTGTACGATCCCACGACTAGTAGCTTCTCCACCACCGGCAACTTGAATACCGCGCGCGAATATCACACCACGACGCTGCTGAACAACGGGATGGTTTTGATCGCGGGAGGCTCCGAAAGCACGAATATCGCCACGAACAGCGCGGAGCTGTACGAGCCGGGCACCCTGACTCCCGCAGGGCTCGTATCGATTTCCGTGAGTCCTGCTGCCTCGGCAGTTCCTCTCGGCGCGGCGCAGCGCTTCACCGCCACTGGCACTTTCACCGACGGCACCACACAAACGCTGTCGTCGGTGACATGGAGCTCTTCCGACGCCACTATCGCAGCCATCACCAACGATGCCACCAATCTCGGCGCCGCCGATGCCATGGCGACCGGCTCAGCGACGCTAAGCGCGTGTGCCGGCTCGGTCTGCGGCCCCACGACTTTGGCGGTAACGTCGCCGGCGCTGGTCACGATCGCAGTCACTCCCGCGAACGGCGTGCTTCCCGTTGGGCAATCGGTGCAATTTGACGCACTTGGGACATACACCGACAGCAGCACTCAGGATTTGACCTCGTCGGTCGCGTGGAGTTCAGGCTCGCCTCTGGTCGCGACGATCAATTCGACTGGCCTCGCGAGCGGCGTTGGCACGGGGAATTCAAACATCAGCGCAACTTTGAATGGCGTCACTGGTTCGACTACGTTGACGGTGAACCCGGCTCCCATACCGCTGACGATTACGACGCAGCCGGCGAACCAAACGGTGACGGCGGGACAGACCGCCACGTTCTCGGTCCTCGCCTCTGGAACTGCGCCGCTAAGCTACCAGTGGCAGGCGAACGGTTCGCCAATTACCGGCGCGAATTCCTCGAGCTACACAACTCCGCCAACGGCCATGACCGACAGTGGCACGGCATTTCAAGTCGTGGTGAGTGATCCCACGGACAGCACTACCAGCAACGCAGCGACCCTGACCGTGAATGCCTCGCCCGTGGCTCCAAATATCACCACGCCACCCGCGAGCACAATCGTGACGGTGGGCCAGTCTGCCACGTTCTCGGTCGTCGCCTCAGGGACCGCACCACTGAGCTACCAGTGGCAACAGAACGGCTCGGCAATTAGCGGCGCTATAACCGCGAGCTACACAACTCCCCCAACATCCATGTTGGATAACGGCTCCACGTACAACGTAATCGTGAGCAATCCGGTGGGAAATACCCCGAGTAGCGCCGCCACGCTCACGGTACAGGTGCCGCCAGGCATCACCACGCAACCGGCAAATCAGACGGTCAACGTCGGGCAAGTGGCGACATTCTCCGTGGTTGCCTCCGGAACTGCGCCGTTAAGCTATCAATGGCAGAAGAATGGGGCAGCAGTCAACGGCGCGACTTCGGCGAGCTACACAACTCCAGCGACGACCACCAACGACAATGGCGCCACCTTCGGCGTGATGGTCACCAACCCCGCGGGGAATATGCCGAGCAACACCGCGATCCTGACCGTTCAAGTGCCTCCAAGTATCACCACGCAGCCAGCGAATCAGACGGTAATCGCAGGTCAACCGGCCACGTTCTCCGTTGTCGCGGCGGGCACGGCTCCCCTGAGCTATCAGTGGCAGAAGAACCGCTCAGCGATCAGCGGTGCAATCTCAGCGAGCTACACAACCCCTGCGACCGTCGCGACCGACAATGGCGGGACGTTCAGCGTGATGGTCAGCAACACCGCGGGGAACACGCCGAGCAATAGTGCGACGTTGACGGTCCAGTCGCCGCCGAGCATCACCACGCAACCGGCAAATCAGACGGTAATCGTCGGCCAAGTGGCGACGTTCTCCGTGGTCGCTTCTGGCACAGCTCCGTTGACCTATCAGTGGCAGAAGAATGGGACGTCTATTAGCGGCGCGACTTCGGCGAGCTACACAACCCAGGCGACCGTCGCCACCGACAATGGCGCGACGTTCACCGTGATGGTCAGCAACGTCGCGGGAAATGCATCAAGCACGAGTGCGACGCTGACGGTCCAGGTGCCGCCAAGCATCACCACGCAACCGGCAAATCAGACCGTAAACGTCGGCCAAGTGGCGACGTTCTCCGTGATTGCCTCCGGCACAGCGCCATTGACTTATCAATGGCAGGAGAACGGCTCGACGATCAGCGGTGCCACTTCGGCGAGCTACACAACCCCACCAACCACCGCGGCCGACAACGCTTCGACCTTCCGCGTCGTAGTCAGCAACGCCGCCGGCAACACGCCGAGCGGTACTGCATCGCTGACGGTCCAGTCGCCGCCGAGCATCACCACGCAGCCGGCAAATGTAACGGTAACAGCAGGCCAGACGGCCAACTTCTCCGTCGCGGCCGCAGGGACTTCGCCCTTGAGCTACCAGTGGCAGAAGAACGGCGCGAACATAAGTGGCGCGACATCTTCGAGCTATACGACTCCGGCAACGAAGACGTCCGACAATGGCGCGAGCTTCGTAGTCAATGTCACCAATCCGGCCGGCAGCATGGCCAGCGGCGCGGCGATATTGACCGTCAATGCCGACACTACTCCGCCCACAGTCTCAATCACATCTCCTATCTCGGGCTCAACGGTAGGCGGCACAATCTCGATCACGGCCACGGCGTCGGACGACATCGCGGTGGCCAGCGTGCAATTGCAAGTCGATGGCGCGAATTCCGGCGCGGCGGATACAACTTCTCCCTACAATTTCTCCCTCGATACAACGATGCTAACGAACGCGAACCACACGCTGACGGCCGTCGCCACAGACACCTCCGGAAACCAGGCTACTTCCGCCGGTGTTTCCATTACTGTTGCGAATCAAGTGGCCAGCAGCACACCCGGCTACGCAGGCAACGGGGCCGGCTGCCCGCTCTCAAACGACGACAAGCAGACCAGCGATCGCGTCACGCAATACCACTGCCCGCTGCCGAATTCCACAATCTCCGGCAATCTACTCGTCCTGCTGCTGCGCTACAACACGCCCGCGCAGACGCCATCGTTCACCGACAATGTCGGCGGCAATACTTACAAACTTGGAGTCTCGTGCACCGACACCACCCACGGTGTGGTCTCAGCCATTTATTACGTGCAGGGCGTGCGCGCCGGCGTCAACGACATCGACGTTCATCTCTCGAGCATCCAGTTCGTGCAGATGCAACCCTACGAATTCTTCAACGCCGGCGCCCTCGATCAAGCCACGTGCCAGTCAAGCAGCGGCACTACGGTCGCGACTCCTGCACTCAACGCCCTCACCACTTCGGGCGATCTCGTATTCCAGCAGGCGGTGGTGGACAGCGTTCAGCAAATTTCAGCCTGCACGACGGGCTCACAAAGCAACATCGCCTGGACACTGCGCAGCGCCATGATCGGCGACAACTATCCTTCCTGCGTGCAATACGGCGTCTACAACGCCACGGCCTCATTCGCGCCAACATTCACGCTGGGCACTTCGGCTAGCTTCATCACCGCAGCCGCAGCGTTCAAACCAGCAGTCGCAGGATCAGCTCCGCCCTCGGGCATCCGCGTGGTTTATGTCCAACACGATGACACCGAAGGCGAGCAAGACAAGACCGTCCAGCTCGAAACTCCCATCACCGGCAACACTCTCGCGGTTCTCTTCGGCTCCGGCTGTTTGGACCCCAGCAGCACGGATTGCGCGTACCCAACTTCAGCCACTGATGGTGTGAACACCTACATTCAGATCGGCCCGACGGTCACCAGCCATTTCGGAGACGGCGGCGACTCGGCAGGTAACGTCTGGTACGCGAAGGGCGTCACTCCGGGAACTTACTTTACGACGTGGACGATGCACCCGCGCTCCTCCGGCGGCAACGGCAACACCATGTTCCTCTACGACATCGCCAATGCGTCGAGCGATCCACTGGACACCAATTTCGGCGGCGCAGGAAATGGCCTGGCCAGCAATATCGGCGACCAATCCACGGACGGAAGCGGCGGGAATCTGACGACCATCACGGCCACACCCTCGCAGCCCAACGAGGTTATCCTCATCACGGTAGGCGCCGGATGGAACACCTTCACGGGACTCACCGCGCCCTCAGGCGCCCAGTTCCTTTCCTCCCACTACAACACCGAGACAAACTCATCGCACTGTGACTTGAATGGCGGCTGGGGCCTCTTCTACAACGGCTCATCCACATCGCCCCAGTCATGGACCTGGACGCAGGATGCCTCGAACTTCCCCGGCGTCGGCGCGTGGATGTCGGTAGGCGCAGCGTTCCACTGACGCCGGCATCTGCAACTCCTTCATATAAACGCACGAGGACACGGCCTCAATGGCCGCCGGTATTCTTGCGTTTCAAACCAATCTTACAAGTTGAATGTCTCCGCTGACTAAGTCACAATTTTTCCATCGAGTCCTGAACAGCATCAATGGACAACGCCACCACCACCGCGCGAAAGCTAAAGCCTCGGCCAGACGCTCCGAGCCCTCGCGGCGGCCAAGCAGCGCTCCCGCAAGAATCGCAACGCCCCAATCGCTTTCCGTTGTTCGTCCTACTCGCCTTCGTCGCGATTCTGGCAGCCTACTCAAATCATTTTCACAACAGCTTCCATTTTGACGATGCTCACACCATCGAGCAAAATGTCTACATCCGCAATCTCCACAACATCCCGCGTTTCTTCACCGACGCAACCACTTTCAGCTCGCTGCCAGCGAACCAAACCTGGCGGCCCATCGTCTCACTTTCTCTGGCGCTCGATTACCGCATCGCAAAGGGGCTCGATCCCTTCTGGTTTCACGCTTCGACATTCCTCTGGTTTCTGGTCCTGCTCGCTCTAACGTTTACGCTCTACCGCGCCGTCTTCGACTCAGCCGAGCCGCGCCCGGCCAACCGATACATCGCTCTCTTCGCTGTCCTTTGGTTCGGCCTGCATCCCGCCGTCGCCGAGACCGTCAATTATGTAATCCAACGCGCAGATCTGTACGCCACTCTCGGGGTAGTAGCGGGTCTAGTCATTTATATTCGCTACCCAGCTCTTCGAAAATTCGGCGTGTATCTGATTCCGGTCGCGATGGGAGCCATGTCGAAAGCCACAGCAGTTGTATTCGGCGGAATCCTCCTGCTCTACATCTTTCTCTTCGAAGAGAACGCCGACTGGAAGCTCATCGGGCGCAGCATCGTCAAGGCCCTCCCGGCGCTCGCAGTTTCAGGCATCTTCGCCGTCCTGGACATAAAAATGACGGCGAAAACATATCTCCCGGCCACGACACCGCACGCGATGTACTGGGCGACGCAGCCCTATGTTCTGCTGCGCTACGTCCGCTCGCTTTTCCTACCCCTGTGGCTCAGCGCCGATACCGATCTCTCCCCCTTCTCAGGCCTATCCGATCCGCTCGCTCTCGTAGGCATAGTTTTCTGTCTCGCCCTGGTCGCCGTCGGCATTTGGGCTATGAAACGCCGCGAGCACCGCCCGATCTCCTTTGGAATTTTCTGGTATCTCATCGCTTCCGCCCCTACCTCCGTATTCGTGCTCGCGGAAGTCGAGAACGATCACCGCATGTTTTTCCCGTTCGTGGGTCTGATCCTCAGTGCGACCTGGGGTGCCGCGTTGTTGGTATTCAAATGGCTCAATCGCGCGCCGCAAAGCCGCACAAGCATTATTAGAGGCGTGCAGGTCGTCACAACTCTGATCCTCGTCGCCTATGCCGTCGGCTCCTACCAGCGCAACCGCGTCTGGCGCAATGAGGAGTCTCTTTTTTACGACGTCACGATCAAGAGCCCCACAAACGGCCGCGGTCTAATGAACTACGGCCTCACGCAGATGGAAAAAGGCGACACCCAGAGAGCTCTCGACTATTTCGCCCGCGCCGCCGCTTTCACCCCCAACTATCCAACTCTGGAAATCAACACCGGAATAGCAGAGGGCGTGCTCAATCGTCCCCAGGATGCCGAAGCCCATTTCCGCCGCGCCATCGCGCTGGCTCCGGACGACGCGCAAACCCATTTTTATTACGGCCGCTGGCTCAAGTTACAGGGAAGAGTCGTGGAATGCATTCAAGAGGAAAAGCTGGCGATCGCGAAGAACCCTGCCTGGGTCGATCCGCGCTATTTGCTGATGCAAACCTATCTCGAGCAAAGTCAGTGGTTCGCTCTGAAGGAACTCGCCCAGGAAACGCTGGTATTAGCGCCCGGCGATCCAACCGCGCAGCGCTATTTAGCCGCCAGCGAGAATGGCTTTGAAGAAGTCGCCAAGGCCGAGAAACTGGCAGACTCTCAACCAACTCCCGAAAATTATCTAAGCCTTTCGCTTCTCTACCACCGCACCGGCCGTTATCAAGACTGCATTGCCGCCGCAAAAAAGGCCCTGCAGCTAAGACCAAACTACCCCGAAGCCTACAACAACATAGCCGCCGCCTACGAAGATCTGCACCTATGGGACCAAGCCATTGACGCCGCCCAAGCAGCCCTGCGTTTGAAGCCCGACTACCAACTGGC
>Ga0310038_10001242_pt1 | contig 19525 bp, 19 predicted proteins | sample Sb_taG_6_FD_200461 | JGI IMG/M metagenome (GOLD analysis project Ga0310038, IMG submission 200461) | Peat soil microbial communities from Weissenstadt, Germany - Sb_50d_4_PS metaG (v2) (version 2) | ecosystem: Environmental > Terrestrial > Soil > Wetlands > Peat | place: Germany: Weissenstadt... | reverse complement strand
ACCCGCACCCGTCTTCCGGCGAACAACGACGTGGTCTGCACGCTCAACGATCCGCGCACGTCCGGCATCGCCCAGAAACGCGGCACGACGCGGTCGGCGGCGGCGCTCGATCTGTGGATCGACCGCCTCGCCGGCGCCGTGGTCGCCATCGGCAATGCGCCGACGGCTTTGTTCCGCCTGCTCGATTTGCTCGACGCCGGCGCGCCGAAGCCGGCGGCGATCCTCGGCATTCCGGTCGGCTTCGTAGGAGCAGCCGAGTCAAAGGCCGCGCTCGCCGCCGAGCCGCGCGGCGTGCCGTTCATCGTCGTGCGCGGCCGCATCGGCGGCAGCGCCATGTGTGCCGCCGCCGTCAACGCGCTGGCGAGGGCAGGCTTATGAGCGCGGGCAAACTGATCGGCGTCGGCGTCGGCCCGGGCGATCCGGAATTGATGACGCTCAAGGCGATGCGCGCGCTCGGCGAGGCCGACGTGATCGCGCATTTCGCCAAAGCGGGAAATCAAAGCCATTCGCGCGCCATCGCCGCGCGACATTTGCGCGCCGAAGTCATCGAGCTGCCGCTGCTCTATCCCGTCACCACCGAACTGCCCAAGGACAGCAACGGCTACCGCGATGCCATTGGCGATTTCTACGACGGCGCCGCGACCGCGATTGCCGCGCATCTCGATGCCGGCCGCGTCGTCGCCGTGATCTGCGAGGGCGATCCGCTGTTCTATGGCTCCTACATGCATCTGCACACGCGGCTGGCGGCGCGGTTTTCGGCCGAGATCGTCGCCGGGGTCACCGGCATGTCGGGCTGCTGGTCGGCGGCGGGAATGCCGATCGCGCAGGGCGACGACGTTTTTACCGTGCTGCCGGCGACGCTGCCGGAGGGCGAGCTGACGCGCCGTCTCGCCGACGCCGATGCCGCGGTGGTGATGAAGGTCGGTCGTCATCTGCCAAAGCTGCGCCGCGCGCTCGACCGCAGCGGCCGCCTGCCGCACGCCATCTATGTCGAGCGCGGCACCATGGCGGATGCGAAAATGATTCCGCTGACCTCAAAGCCCGACGACGACGCGCCCTATTTTGCCGTCGTCCTGGTGCCGGGCTGGGCGGGACGGCCGGGAGCAAAACCATGAGCGGGCGCCTCATCGTGGTCGGCCTGGGACCGGGCGATCCGCGCTATCTCACGCCGGACGCCGAGGACGCACTCGCCGCCGCGGAAGCGCTATACGGCTACGGGCCCTATCTCGATCGCGTGCCGGTGCGCGCCGGCCAGGACCGTCACGCGTCGAACAACCGCGAAGAGCGCGCCCGCGCCGCCACCGCGCTGCGTCATGCGGCGCAGGGCGCGCGTGTCGCCGTGGTGTCCGGCGGCGATCCGGGCGTCTTCGCCATGGCGGCCGCGATTTGCGAGGAGATCGAAGCCGGGCCGGACAGCTGGCGCGCGCTCGACGTCGCGATCATCCCCGGCATCACCGCGATGCTCGCCGTGGCGGCGCGGATTGGCGCGCCGCTGGGTCACGACTTCTGCGCGATGTCGCTGTCGGACAATCTCAAGCCGTGGCCGTTGATCGAACAGCGGCTCGACGCGGCCGCGGGCGCGGGTTTCGTCATCGCGCTCTACAATCCGGTGTCGCGGGCGCGGCCCTGGCAACTCGGCAACGCCATCGAACGCCTGCGCCGGCACCTGCCGCCAACAACGCCCGTGATCTTCGGCCGCGCCGTCGGACGGGTGGATGAACAAATATACGTCGTGACGCTTGATGCCGCGGACGCGGCAAACGCCGATATGGCGACGCTGGTGATCGTCGGCTCGCGCGACACGCGCGTCATCGCGCGTCCCGGCCGCCACCCGCTGGTCTATACGCCACGCGCCGCCGTGGAGGTCAGCGCATGATCGAGCCACGCGATCGCGTCTTCGATTGTCGCAACCGCGACGCAAGCGGGCGCGGCTGGCCGGCACAGCATGATGACGTCGATGCCGAGCGCGCGTGCCGCGGCGATCTTGCCGTAGGTTGCGGGGCCGCCGCTGTTCTTTGCAACCACGACGTCGATGCGATGCTCGGTCATCAGCGCGTGGTCGTCGGCTTCGGCGAACGGGCCGCGGCCGGTTACGTAACCGACATGGGGCAGCGGCAACGGCGGATCGACCGGATCGACGCTGCGGATCAAATAATAGTGCTGCGGCGCGTTGCAGAACGGCGCCAGCTCATTGCGGCCGAGGGCCATAAAGACGCGGCGCGGCTTTTGACCAAGCGCATGCACCGCCTTGCGGACATCGCTCACCTCGATCCACCGGTCACCCGAAACCGCGACCCAAGGCGGCCGCCGCAACGCGACCAAAGGCACGCCGCTGCGCCGCGCGGCTGCGACGGCGTTTGCCGAAATCATAGTGGCGTAAGGATGCGTGGCATCGATCAAGGCATCGATGCGCTCGCCGACGAGATAGTTCGCGAGACCGTCAGCACCGCCGAAGCCGCCGACGCGGATCGGCACCGGCTGCGCGGCCGGCGAGGCAGTGCGGCCGGCGAGCGACAGCGTGATGTCGAGGCCGGGGCGGCCGACAAGCCGTCCGGCCAATTGCCGCGCCTCCGCGGTGCCGCCGAGAATGAGGATGCGTGCCATGTCTGTTAATAGAACGCCGCGGCCAGATGCGACCGCACCCGACACTGCCGCATCGCCGCGCTGGCTGTCCATCGTCGGTATCGGCGAGGACGGCGTCGAGGGCTTGAGCCCGGTGGCGCGCGGGCTGATCGGTGCCGCCGAAATCGTGTTCGGCGGCCGGCGCCATCTCGGCCTGGCGGCGCCGCTCATTCGCGGCGCAACGCGGCCGTGGCCGAGCCCGTTCGACGGTGCTGCCGATGAAGTCTTGCACCATCGCGGCCGCCAGATCTGCGTGCTCGCCTCGGGCGATCCATTCCACTACGGCGTCGGTTCGGCGCTCGCCCGCCGCATCGACGCCCGTGAGATGACCGTGATCCCGGCGCCGTCGGCCTTCAGTCTGGCGGCGGCCCGGCTCGGCTGGTCGCTGCCGCAGACCGCGCTCATTTCGGTGCACGGCCGCGCGCTCGATCTGGTGCGCCCGCATTTGCAGCCGGGAACGCGCATCCTGGCCCTGACCTCCGACGGCCAGGGCCCGGCGGCACTGGCAAAGCTGCTGACACAATCGGGTTTCGGCGGCTCGCGCCTGACGGTGCTCGAAGCGCTTGGCGGATCGTACGAGCGCATCCGTTCCGCACGCGCCTCGGCCTTCGATCTCGGCGCGGTCGACGCGCTCAATACGGTCGCCATCGAAGTCGAAGCCGCCGCCGACGCCCGCGTGCTCGCGCGCGCGCCCGGTCTGTCAGACGCCTTGTTCGAGCACGACGGCCAGATCACCAAGCGTGAAATCCGCGCCGTCACGGTCTCCTCGCTGGCGCCGCGCCGCGGCGAATTGCTCTGGGATATTGGCGCCGGCTCGGGTTCCGTCGCCATCGAATGGATGCTGGCCGATCCGTCGTTGCGCGCCATCGCCATCGAGCGGCACGGGGATCGCGCGGCGCGCATCCGCCGCAACGCCGCGGCGTTCGGCGTTCCCGGTCTCGAGATCGTGGAAGACGCCGCGCCGGCCGCGCTCGCAGGCCTGCCGACACCCGACGCCATTTTCATCGGCGGCGGCGTCAGCGAAACCGGCGTGCTCGATGCGGCGACCCGCGCGCTGCGCCCGGCCGGCCGCCTGGTGGCCAATGCGGTGACGCTCGGCAGCGAGGTGCAACTGTTGACCCGTCACGCCGCGCTCGGCGGCAAGCTGATCCGCATCGCGATTTCGCGGGCCGATCCGATCGGCGAGAAAACCGGCTGGCATGCCGCGATGCCGGTGACGCAATGGATTTGGACAAAACCATGATCGTCGCCGGCGTCGGCTGCAGGCGGGGCGCAGCTGCGCCCGATATCGAAGCGGCGATCCGCGCCGCGCTCGAGCGCGCCGGCGTCGCGCCGCACGCGCTCGACTGCATCGCCACCACCGCGGCAAAGAACGGCGAAGCCGGAATCGCCGCGGCCGCTGCAAAACTCGGTGTCGATATCGTTCTGATCCCGGAAGCCGAATTGCAAGCGGCGAACGACCGCACCGCGACCCGGTCCGGGCGCGTGCTCGCGCTTACCGGCGTGCATTCGGTCGCGGAGGCCGCGGCGCTGGCCGCAGCCGGGCCGTCGGCACGGCTCATCGGCCCTCGCCTCGTCATGGGCGACGCGACCTGCGCGGTCGCGGCGTCGGAGACCGTGCCATGACCATACATTTCATCGGCGCCGGGCCGGGCGCGGCCGACCTCATCACTGTGCGCGGCCGCGATCTGATCGCGCACTGTCCGATCTGCCTCTACGCCGGCTCGATCGTGCCGCGCGAATTGCTGGCGCACTGCCCGCCCGGCGCCCGCATCGTGGATACCGCGCCTATGTCGCTCGACGAAATCGAAGCCGAGTTCGTCGCGGCTCACAGCAAAAACCTCGACGTGGCACGGCTGCATTCCGGCGATCTCTCGCTCTATAGCGCGCTCGCCGAGCAGCTGCGCCGGCTCGAACGGCGCGGCATTCCTTACACGCTCACCCCTGGCGTGCCGGCCTTTGCCGCTGCGGCGGCGGCGCTGGAATGCGAGCTCACCGTTCCCGAGGTTGCGCAGAGCGTGGTGTTGACGCGCGTTTCCGGCCGCGCCTCGCGGGTGCCGGAAACCGAGAAGCTCGCGACATTCGCCAAGACCGGCGCGACGCTCGTCATCCATCTGGCGATCCACGCCATCAAAACAGTCGCCGACGAGCTGACGCCGTTCTACGGCGCCGACTGTCCGGCGGCCGTCGTGGTGCAGGCGAGTTCACCAACGCAGCGCATTCTGCGCGGCACGCTCGCCGATATTGCGGCAAAAGTCGCGGCGGCAAAGATCGAGCGTACGGCGCTGATCATGGTCGGCCGCGCGCTCACCGCTGAAAATTTTCGCGACAGTGCGCTCTATGACGCCGATTATCGGCGCCGGTTCCGTGGAGGCGCCGCGTGAGTCGAAACCTAAGACTGAAACGGCGCGCGGCCGACCAGATTTTGCTCGCGATCGAACAGCACGATCTCGACGGCGATGTCGCGGCCGGCAACGATGCGCGCCGCCGTCTCCCCCGCCGCGCGCGCGACCGTGTCGCCCAACGCGATGTTTTGGGATTGCGCCAGCGCAAAAGCTTCCGCCGCGGTATTGGCGGTCTTGATACGGGTGCAGAGATCGGCCGAGCCGCCGGCCGTTTCGGCAAATCCGGCAAGCGTCGCGAAATCGACTTCGCCGCGCCTGGAATGAAGGTCGGTGAGACCCTGGGCGAGCTTGGTCATCTTGGCGACGCCGCCGGCGATGGTGACGCGCGGCAGCGGATGGCGGCGCAAATATTTGAGCATGCCGCCGACGAAATCGCCCATGTCGATCAGCGCGATTTCCGGCAGGCCATAAAGCTTTTGTACCGCGGCCTCCGAGCTCGCGCCGGTGGCGCCTGCGATGTGGGTCAAGCCGCCGGCGCGGGCGACATCGATGCCACTGTGGATCGAATGGATCCACGCCGAGCACGAATACGGCACCACGATGCCGGTGGTGCCGAGGATCGACAGGCCGCCGACGATGCCGAGACGGCCGTTGAGGGTTTTCGCCGCCAGCGCCTCGCCGCCCGGGATCGAAATTTCGACCTCGGCGTCGGCCGCACACGACACAGCTTGAGCCACTTCGGTGATGGCATCGCGAATCATGCGGCGCGGCATCGAATTGATGGCGGGCTCGCCAGGCGGCACTGGAAGGCCGGGCCGGGTCACGGTGCCGACGCCCGCGCCGGCGCGAAAGCTCACGCCAGCGCCAGTGCCGCCGATGCGGACCGTCGCGCAGATCAAAGCGCCATGGGTCACATCCGGATCGTCGCCGGCATCCTTGATGATGCCGGCGGTCGCGGCATTGTCGTCCCTGCGTGTCATGGCGAGCGCAAAGCTCGGCCGCTCGCCGCGCGGCAATGTGACCGCGACCGGATCGGGGAATTCGCCGGTCATCAGCGCGGTGAAGGCGGCCTTGGCCGCCGCCGCGGCGCAGGTGCCGGTGGTCCAACCCCGGCGCAGAGGGCGTTCCTGCTTGGCCATGCCCTTCCCTTTAGTCCCAGCCGCCGCGATCGTCACCACGGCAAGCCGAGGAGCGCACCGTGACCGCATGGGACGCTTTAGCCGCGCGCCGCGCCGGCGTTCCGGTTTTTGCGCCGGGTCATGTCTGGCTGGCCGGCGCCGGGCCCGGCGATCCCGGCCTGTTGACGCTTGACGCGCTCGCCGGCCTCGCCCAGGCCGACGTAGTCGTCCACGACGCGCTGGTCGACGAACGGGTGTTGGCGCTGGCCGGCGCGGGCGCGCGGCTCGAATTCGCCGGCAAGCGCGGCGGCAAGCCGTCGGCGACGCAAACCGATATCAGCCAGCGCCTGGTCGCGCTGGCGCGCGCTGGCAAGCGCGTGTTGCGGCTCAAGGGCGGCGATCCGTTCGTGTTCGGCCGTGGCGGCGAGGAGGCGATGACGCTTGCGGCTGCCGGCGTGCCGTTCCGCGTCATTCCCGGCGTTACCGCGGGCCTTGCGGCGTTGGCGGCGGCGGCGATCCCGGCGACGCTGCGCGGCACCAATCGCGCCGTCATTTTCGCCGCCGGCCACGGCGCCGACGAGGATTTTGATTGGGCGCCGCTCGCCCGCACCGGACAGCCGATCGTGCTCTACATGGTGATGCACAATCTGGAGCGGATCGCGGCTGAGTTGATGCAAGCCGGACTCGCGGCGCGGACGCCTGCTGCGGTGATCGCCTCGGCGACGACACCGAAACAGCGGGTCCTGGTCTCGACGCTTGAAAAGCTTGCCGCCGACGCGCGCGCGCAAAAATTCGAGCCGCCCGCCATTGTCGTGATCGGCGAGATTGTCGCGATGCGTTCGCAACTCCTCGGCGACAGCGCGGCGGCGCAAAAGGATTCACCGTGACGGCGCGCGGCCTCATCATCGCGGCGGCCCATTCCGGCGCCGGCAAGACCACCGTAACGCTGGCGCTATTGGCGGCGTTGCAGCGGCGCGGCGTCGCCGTACGCGCCGCAAAAGCTGGACCTGATTACATCGATCCGGCATTCCACGCCGCTGTAACCGGGTCGCCGAGCGTCAATCTCGATTCCTGGGCAATGCCGCCCGCCTTGCTCGACGCCATGGCCGCGCAGGCCGCAGTCGGCGCCGACATTTTCGTCATCGAAGGCGTCATGGGGCTGTTCGACGGCACCAACGGTGCCACCGGGCACCGCGGCGCCACCGCCGATCTCGCCGCGCATTTCAAGTTGCCGGTCGTGCTGGTGCTCGATGTGTCTCGCCAGGCGCAATCGGCGGCGGCCGTAGTTCGGGGTTTCGCCGCCCACGATCCCGCAGTGCGTATCGCCGGCGTGATCTTGAATCGCGTCGCCAGCGAACGCCATCGCGCCGTCGTCGCCGACGCCATCGCAGCGCTCGGCGTTCAAATCCTCGGCGCCGTGCCGCGCGAGGCGGCGCTGGCCTTGCCCGAGCGTCATCTCGGCCTGGTTCAAGCCGGCGAGCATCCCGACCTGACGGCGCTGATCGAGCGGCTCGCCAATATGGCCGAGCGCCATCTCGATCTTGACGCCGTCATGGCGAGCGCGGCGCCGTTGACGATCGATCCCGCGATGGGTGACGCCGCAATCCAGCCGCCGGGACAGCGCATCGCGCTGGCGCACGACCGGGCTTTCAGCTTCGTCTATCCGCATCTGCTGGCTGCGTGGCGCAATGCCGGCGCCGAGATTCTTCCGTTCTCGCCGCTTGCCGACGAAGCGCCGCCGCAAAGCGCCGATTGCTGCTGGCTGCCGGGCGGCTATCCGGAGCTTCATGCGGAAGCGCTAGCCGGAGCGCGGTACTTTGGCGATTGCCTGCGGCGCTTTGCGCTAACGCGGCCGGTGCATGGCGAGTGCGGCGGCTACATGGTTTTGGGCCAAAGTCTGGAGGACGCGGCGGGGCAGTCGCATGCCATGACCGGCCTGCTCGGCCATGCCACCAGCTTCGCCAAACGCAAGCTGCATCTCGGCTACCGCACCGCGCGGCTATTGTCCGACAGTGCTCTCGGATGCAAAGGCGCGATCGTGCGCGGCCACGAATTCCATTACGCGTCGCTGACGTCTGCCGGAACCGACGAAGCATTCGCCGAACTGCGCGATGGCGAAGGCCGCGAACTCGGCAACGCCGGCGGCCGGCGCGGCCGCGTCACCGGCACGTTCTTTCACGCCATCGCGACGATGGCCTAGCTCGCGGCTTTTGGTGCTGCATCGTCCGCCGGTTTGTCGGAAACTCCCGCTTCGGCAAACGTCGCCATGCCGGTGTGGCACGCCAGCGCCGCGCGCAGCAGCAGCAGCGCCACCGCGGCACCCGACGCTTCGCCGAGCCGCATGTCGAGATTGACCAGCGGCGAGAGGCCAAGCTCCTCAAGCAGCATGCTATGCCCGGCTTCAGCCGAGACGTGGCCAGCTTGAACATGCGCCAGGGTATCGCTGCGCAGTTGCGCCAATGGCGCGACGGCAGCAGTGCAAACAAAACCGTCGAGCAGCACCGGAATGCGCTGCCGCCGCGCCGCCAAGGTGGCGCCGAGGATGGCGGCAAGCTCGCGGCCGCCGAGCGCCGCGGCAATCGCCAGCGGATCGTTGAGCGACGCGACATGACGTTCGAGCGCGCGGTCGATGACGGCGCGCTTGCGCGCCAAGCCCGCTTCATCGACGCCGGTGCCGCGGCCGGCCCAGCGCGCGCCGCCGCCGCCGAACAAGGCTGCCGCGATCGCCGCCGCCGCCGTGGTATTGCCGATGCCCATCTCGCCCAGGCAGACGAGATCGCATTGCGGCGACACCGCGTCGTATCCGGCCGTCACAGCGGTGAGGAACTCCTGCTCGCCCAACGCCGGCCGTTCGGTGAAGTCGGCGGTTGGCCGGTCGAGCTCGAGCGGAATGACCCGCAGCTGAGCACCCGCCGTACGCGCGAGCTGATTGATTGCCGCACCGCCGGAAGCAAAATTCGCCACCATTTGCGCCGTGACCGCGGCCGGATAGGCGGAGACGCCGCGCCCGGTCACGCCGTGACTACCGGCAAAGACCAGAATATCGACGCGCTCCAACCGCGGCGGCACATGGCCCTGCCAATAAGCGAGCCAGGCGACCAGGTCCTCGAGCCGGCCGAGGCTCTTCGGCGGCTTGGTCAGGCTGGCTTCGCGTTTGGCAACGGCGGCACTCGCCGCCGGATGCCCGCCCGGCAGGTCAAGACAGGCGGTACGGAGCGCGGAAAACGAGGTAAAATTCGCCATCGCCGGTCAGATCCTCGGCAAGCGGAAAGGCAGTCAATGTCTAGCAAACCTGCAGGGCTGCGGCGATAACGATACAGGCCGAGGACGATCCATGACGATACCCGATGGCTGGCTTGCGGATTGCGCCAACGATCTCAAGGCGAGCATCGCCTTTCTGACCCGGCTGCCGGTCGCGGGCGCGACGCCGGCCGCGGGCGCCGATATTTCGCGCGCGGCCTGGGCCTTCCCGCTGGCCGGCGTCGTCGTCGCGCTGATCGCCGCGGTGATCTATGCGGTTGCGCACAAGATCGGCTCGCCGCCATGGGTCGCGGCCGCGCTTGCGGTCGCGGCGACGCTCGCCGTGACCGGCTGCCTGCACGAGGACGGCCTCGCCGACACCGCCGACGGTTTCGGTGGCGGCGATACGCGGGAGCGCAAGCTCGACATCATGCGCGACAGCCGGATCGGCACCTACGGCGTTTGCGCGCTAACGCTGTCGATCCTGTTGCGCGTCAGCGCGATCGCGTCAATCGGCAATCCGATCATGGTGCTGTGGGTGCTCGTCGCGGCGCACGGCGCGGCGCGGGCGGCGATGCCGGTGTTCATGGCGCTGGTGCCGCCGGCGCGCAGCGACGGCCTGGCGTTCGCCGCCGGCCGGCCGTCGGGCGAGCGCGTCATCACCGCGAGCGTGCTGGGCATCCTGATCCTGGCGATCGGGCTCGGACCCTCGCTCGGCATTGCCGCGCTGATCTTGCTGCTCGTCGCCATCGTGCTGATGGCGTGGCTGAGCGTCGTGCAGATCGACGGCCAGACCGGCGACGTGCTCGGCGCGGTCGAGCAGGTTTGCGAAATTGTCGTCCTGCTCGTCGCGCTGCGCTGATTATTTATTTGTTCTCGAGCGCATCGCGAACCCGGGCGACAACGTCGGGCGGCGTTTTCGACACCTCTTCGACCAGGGTCTGCACCTCTTCGCCGCTGAGCGGATCGATGTCGATGCGCGCCATGGCCGCCTCGCCGAGAAACGCCGGATCCTTCACTGTGGCGTCGAAGGCGCGCCGCAAGGCTTCGACGCGGGCCGCCGGCACGCCCGGCGGCACAAAGAACGGCCGGCCGTATTCGAGCCGCGCCACGACGAGCTTGATGGCAGCACGATCGGCGTCAGTCTTGATGAAATCGAGGATCGAGGGAACATTGCCGATCTCCGGCAGCTTCTTCAGCCCCCATTGCGCCAGCAGCCGGATTTTGTTGTCGGCGAGCCAATTGGAGTTGAGCGCCTTCAAGGTCGACCAGTTGGCGATGGTGCCCTGCACTTCGCCGCGCTCCAGCGCCAGATGAATCTTCGGCGTGCTCTCGTATCCGGTGATGACCTTGAATTTGTAGCCGAACAGGCGATCGAGCAGCACCGGATAATCGTATTGCGTCGAGCCGGGCGCCTGCGCGCCCATCACCAGTTCCGTGGTCTTGACGTCGTCGAGCGTCTGCACCGGTACCGTGGACCAGACATACATCACCTGGGTCTCGCGGTTGGTGCTGCCGATATAAGAGAGCTTGTCGGCGTCGAACCGCGCGCTCTGCGGCGACAACAGTGGCATGGTCGGCGTGCCGTTGAACGGCGCCCCGATCACCGTGCCGTCGAACGGGCCTGTTGCGTAGAGCGAGTTGGTCATGATGGCGCCGCCGGCACCGGGCTGGTTCTGCACGATGACGGTCGGATTGCCGGGAATATGCGCGCCCATGTGGCGTGCCAGCGTCCGCGCCGTGATGTCGTAGCCGGAGCCGACGCCGGAACCGACGACGATGCGCAGCGTCTTGCCCTTGAAGAAAGTCGCCGCGTCTTCCTGCGCGTGAGCCGGCGCGCAGAGCAGCAGGGCAAGCAGCGCGAGCGGTATCGGTGTCACGCCGCCGCCAACCCTTGTTCCGGCTCGAGCGGCAGCTTGACCGCCTGCTTGAGCTTCGCCGACAGATCGAGCGCCTTGGTCAGCATCAGCCGGTTATGCGCCTCGGCGGCGGTGGCGGCCTGGGTCGGCAGGCCGAGCGAGACGCGGCTGAGCCAGGAATCGGTCTCCTCGCGCATCGGGCCGCGCAATTCGCCGAGCGCCATGTCGCCGGGCGGATAGGAGCCGAGGAAATCGACCAGGCGGCTTTGGTCGGGTGCGTAGCCTTCGCCCTGCGGCTTTGAGACCGCGAGCACCATGTCGCGATGGGTGTCGTCGATGGTGAGCACGCCGTGGGTGCCGTTGATGCCGACTTCCAGACTGTAGACCGCGCCCGGCCAGGTGACCGGCAGCGCCCAGGAAATGTTGAGGTGATACACGGTGCCGTCGGCGCACATGATCATGCCGGCGGTGGCATCGATGCCCTGGTAGAGCGGCCCCAACACCTTGTCGATCGAGCGCGCGTAGCATTCGACCGGCTGCTTGCCTTCGAGATACCACATGACGATGTCGAGCGCGTGGGTGCCGGAGATCACCATCGGCGAGATCGTGCTCGGATCGTCGGTGCGCTTGTAATTGTCGATGGCGACGAGGCGGTTCATGAAGGCGCGCGAGGTCACCATGGTGACGTCGCCGAGCGCGCCGCTGCGTACCTTCTCCTTGCCGGCGAGCCATTTGCGCCGGAAGCGTTGGGTATAGCCGACGATGGCGTCGAGCTTTGCGTCGGTGATCGCCTTGAGCACGCGAGCGGACTGGGCGAGGTCGGTGGCGAGCGGCTTTTCGATCAGCATCGGCAGGCCGCGCTCGACCGCCGCCAGGATCGGCTCGACGTGCAGATGCTCGTCGGTCGAGATCAGCACCGCGTTGACTTCCGGCCGCGCCAATAGCTCGCGATGACTGGTGGTGACGAAATCGGCGCCGATGCGGGCCGCGACATCGCCGCCGCGATTATGATTGAGCTCGGCGATGCCGATCCATTCCACCGCCGGATGCCGCGCCGCCACCTCGCCGCGGAACAGGCCGACCCGGCCGGCGCCGATGATGGCGAGCCCAATGCCCTTGGCGTTCTTCTTCATACGTTGAGCCCCGCGCGGTTCTTGGCCTTGAGCTCGGCGATGCCGGAAATGGTCTCGTTGGTGAGCGGCAGATCGACCGGCTCGTTGCGGTCGGCCGACAAATCGGCCGCGCTATAGGTCTCCATCACGCGGCGCGCGCTTGCCGGGGTCACCATCACTGGCGTGTCGCGGATGCAGGCTTCGAGGAAATGGATGGTCTCGGGCCCGATGCCGCCGGCGAAAACATGATCGACCCACTCGCCCGGCATGGTCGACATCGGAAATTCCTGGCCGCGTTTTTCGGTATTGAGCCAATTGTCGCGCTGGGTATCGTCGAGAGTGAGCGCGCCGTCGGTGCCGGTGATCTCGATCCAGGTCGAGCAATAATTCGGAAAGCTCGGCGGAAAATTCCAGCCGCCGCCGATCATCACCACGACGCCGTTGTCCATGGTCACGGTGGTGAACATGATATCATGCGAGCCGTTCACCGGCTGCATGAAGCCGTAGGCGCCTTGGCTATAGACCCGCACCGGCTTGGCCGGCTCCAACAGCCAGAACACGAAGTCGAGATCGTGGGTCGATTCCATCACCACCGGCGACAGCCGCACGCGGCTCGCGATCTTTTTTCCAAGCTCGCGCGAAAGATGGCGGCTAACCAGCACCGAAACCACCTTGCCGAGCGTGCCGTCGACGATCTTCTTCTTGGCGTAGGCGATTTTCGGATTGAAGCGCTGCGAATAGCCGATGGTGAATTTCAGATTGTTGCGGCTCGCCAGCTGGATCAGTTCGTCGGCTTCCCACAGTTCGAGCGCGATCGGCTTTTCCAGCATGACGTTCTTGCCGGCTTTCAGACAATCGCGCGCGATCGGATAGTGGTTGGCTTCCGGCGTGGTCGAGACGTAGACCACCGAGATTTTCTCGTTCTTGATGATGTCCTGATAATCGAGCGTCGAGGTCGCAGGCTTGTAGAGCCTGGTCACTTCGGCGAGCCGGTCCGGCTTGATATCGCACAGGTGCAATCTGTCGACCAGCGCCGTGCGCGACAACGTGTCGGCACGCAAGCCGCCGATCCAGCCGACACCGATCACCCCCGCTTCAACAGTCTTCACTGGGCATTTTCCTCGCTTCTTGCGGGCGCATAAAGATCATGACGCGGCGGGACGTGCAATGCTTTGGAACGTCGCCTCACGAGGCAGCAGGCATCGTTCTCGCGGCGCGCCTCTTCGCCCGAGCGTTGCAAAACCCTGCCACGTGAAGCGCGAAGGCCGGGGGAGGACATGGAAAGAGAGGGGTGGTGCCTCTGTTTCTTTATTCGCTACGCCCGTCTCGCCAAAGCCAAGACTTAAAGAAATAAATGAAGGAAGCGGAACGCCGGCAAACGCCGGGTACCACCGCCGCATCTTGCGACGCGGCGCGCGCTCAACGGAGCGCGCACGCTTGCCGGCGTTCCACCGCGGCTCTCACCTAAGGGAATTATTCCATCCCAAAGGCTCAGCTTCAGGCCAGGCTTCCTGGGACGCGGTCTGCGCGGGCGTTACCCGCCTTCGCCTGTCCCAGTCCAGGGAAGCACCTCCCGCCCCGGTCGTAATGTCGGGGGACTGATACCCAAGCCGCCCGGGAGCGGACTGCAAATCCACCCGCGGGCACCGCCCTCGCTCCCATGCCGCGGTGTGCCTCCGCGCCATGTCCTTCAAAGGAGCGAGGGTTATGCAGTAACTTATACAGAGACTAATGTCAATGGAAAAGTGACGCGGTATCGAGCCTCCCCTGCAGGGGGAGGCCGCGGCGCTTTAGCGCGGCAGGTGGGGATGTGCAGCCCGTAGGGCGGATTAGCGAAGCGTAATCCGCCGACAGCCGCGCCGAAACAACCAAGCGGCGGATTACGCTTCGCTAAGCTCCTCCGCATATTGGGTGTAGTTGTTCTCCGTGATGTACATGCCGAAGTGATCCATCTCGTCGTTGAGATCGACCTTGTCCGACCGTCCCGCCCGTACGCGCTGTTCGACGAAATGTAAGAAGATCAACGGATTGTCGAAAAGCTCGGCGTACACCCGAAGATCGTCGAGCGAGAGCGGCCACAACGGCCGCTGGCCGACATCGATCCCGAGCGGCGCGAGATGCTGCGCGCGGGCCGCTTCCGCAGTGAACGCATCAAGCGTGATCGTACAAATGGTAACTTGCCGAAAGTCCGAGCGCCGTAGTTTCTTAATTTCATTGTGTCCTGCATCGGCAATCGAGACCTCGGGTGCGCTTTCCAAGAAATCGACAAACCGGCTTCCTTGCCGGGCTGGCGCTTGGAGAAGCGTGCGAAGGGATACAAGATGTGCGTCGAGATCGTTCGCGGGCGATGTGTACGTAAAGGCGCCGCCCTTCACCTCGATCACGAAGAGGTGGTCTTCGTAAATCAAAATGCCGTCGGCCTCGTGCCACTGCGCCGGGCCGTTGCCGACCTTCCACCTGTAAAAAATGGGACGGTACACGCGCGCGCCGGCCAGCAACCGCGTTAAGTACGTGAATGGCAGTTCTTCGGACGCCGCCTTTTGACCGTCGTTCCACGGCTCCTTGTAGGCGGGTTCAAGCTCAACAACAACCCGCCGCAATACGCGGTAGATGTTGTCGAACAGGCTGAAGATGTCGAAGCAATATGTCGAGCCGTTGAGCCGGATAAACGGACGCCGCATCACCGGCCAAATGCGCAAGGGCCATCCTGCAAATTCGCCCGGCGCGAAGAATTCCGTATCTTCGCCGGGTGAATAGCTCAACTCGTCAAGCAGCGCCTTGGGCAGCGCCGTGTTTTTTCCAACATCGAATAGATCAAGCCCGAACATCGCGCCCGCAAACCTGTCGCGCCGGGCAGCAAGTTCGGCGTCTTCGAATACTTTGGCCATGAGCGCTTCGAATTCTAGGTTTTCATGCTTCGCGGCAAGCTCATCAAGCCGAGCCATTGACTTCGCGTGCAATTCCTTCATGTCGGTTGCGATGTCCATGAGGCCATGCGTAAGTCTGGTCAAAATCTTGTCGAACTCGGTCGCGAGTGCGGCAGCGTCCAGCCCGAACAGCTTTGACAGAACGTCCGAATGCGGCGCGAGCACGTCGAGCAACGCCTGTCGCTCGTGAAGCTGATAGCGCTTGCCTCGAATGTTCAGCCAGAGTGTTTCCGCGCGAAACCGGAACTCCTCAAGCCTCATGTCCAGTTGCGGGTCTTGAGCCCTTCGGTGTGCCGTCACGCACATCTGATAATCGAGCGTGAGGCGCCGGAACAACGTCTCGATATCCGCTTTAAGCTTGGCCCAATCTTCTTCGCTTACTTTGTCGGCGTATTGCTCGGGCTTCACCGATACGATCACGCTTTGCACGTAGTCGACCATCCGGGCCGCTGCGAGTTTTTCTGAATCGCTCGCATCTCTCCCGCCCAAGCCGACAATCATTGCGGAATATTCCCACCACCCCCGGTGAAGCAGGTTGTCAGGCGGCAGGCGAGCGATCTGTGCCGCGATTGAGGCAACAAGCGCCTCTATCTCGCCAACCGTGATGGGATACTGGGCCACCATCCGTGCTTGAGCGGCATCAACTTGCTCTTGCGTTGCCCTTGAGCGACCGACCACCACCCTGCCGAACCGCGCGAATTCCATCGGTCCAGCGGCGAAATAGTCGTCGGGTTTTACGTTTTTGGCCTTTCTCTTTTTCGACTTGGCCACGTGGTTTCTCCTGCGCGAGGCGACGCTATGCCCCGCGCTTTGCCGCCTCGGCTTTGAGAATGGCGACATCATCCTTGAGCGTGCGTTTGGGCGTGAAAGCATAGCGCGTAGGGCGGATTTCCGAGAATGCCGACAAGACGCAGTTCGACGGCTACACGACGCCAGTCAACGAATATTTCAGCGCCGTGCTGGTTGGCGATGCGCCACCAAAACCTCGACAGAAGATGTCGAGCCGGATTGCTAAAATTATTGATCTGTTAGGTACCTCGAACGAGCCGCATAGAGCGGAACTATCCAGTTACATTTTGGATGGCGCTGGCGACTGGCGGGACACACTCGCTTCGTCGATCGAAAACGCGCTGAAGGAAAATAAAGAACTGAAACGGTCGCGTCCGCTGTCATCGTATGGCGGGATGGGGATGACTCAGTTTGTTTGGTCTCCCGACGCGCCACGGAATGCGGAACTTGCGATCGAACACACGCGTGTTGTCATGTTGGCTGAAAACAGAGCAGTTCGCCGCCTCGTCGAATTTGAATGCGACAAAGACGGAAAGCTGTACGGTGCCCACCTGCGACATGTAACTCTTGCCGGAGTGCCAGATGCAGAGGTCGAACGTCTGCGCGCGAAAGGCGTGGCGTTGCAGCAGCGGCGGATTGAGAGCGCCCAAGCCAAAGGCAAGATTGGCAGGAATGATCAATGCCCCTGCGGGAGCGGCAAGAAGTGGAAGAAATGTCACGGCCAGCGGGCGTAGCCGCCACTTAGTTGAAACCGGCGGGGGAACAGCCCGTAGGGCGGATTAGCGCAGCGTAATCCGCCGTCTCCGGTGACGAAAGACTACGGAATAATGTTATTCTGACGCATGCCTAATTATCGCCGCGCATTTGTCCCCAACGGCTGCTGGTTTTTCACCCACAATCTGCTGGATCGGCGACAGACGTTGCTCGTCGATCACATCGATGCGCTGCGGCAGGCATTCGAGGAAACGCAAAAGAAATACCCATTCGTCATTGCCGCCATTGTCGTGCTTCCGGATCATCTGCACGCAATCTGGACCTTGCCGCCCGATGACGCCGACTTTTCGACGCGATGGCGGCTGATAAAAACACGGTTTGCAAAATCACTACCGCGGCGCGAGCGGCGTTCAGCAGTCCGCAAGGCGCGTGGCGAACGCGGCATCTGGCAACGCCGATTTTGGGAACACTTGATTCGTGACGACGCCGATTATGCGCGTCACGTCGAATATTGTTATTTCAACCCAATCAAGCACGGTCACGCGCGCCGCGCGCAAGATTGGCCACATTCATCGTTTCATCGCGACGTTCGCCACGGCCTATTCCCGCTCGACTGGGCGGGCGGGGTCGCGCCGAGTGGCGCGTTCGGCGAACGAGGCCCGTAGCCGTAGGGCGGATTAGCCGAAGGCGTAATCCGCCGTCTTTCGATGGAAAAAATGGCGGATTACGTTGCGGCGGAAATGGCGGATTACGCTACGCTAATCCGCCCTACAGCTCTACATATCAAGCCGCACTCCCAGGCAATGTCGCTGATGGTTCAAAGGCGGATATCAGGATGACGGCGCTGACGCCGCGATCCCGAATACGCTTTTTGCGAACTGCGGATAGACCTCGGCCAATTGCGGGGCCACGACGTTGCGCATTAGCTCAAGCGTCTCCGGTGCCGGCGCCGGTGTCGTCGGCACCTCCGCCGGCCGGTCGAAGTCGAAGCCGGTGTTGTCGATCACCTCGGCGACGCTGTGGCCGGGATGCACGCTGGCGAGGCGGAAGCGGCGGCGCGTGCGGTCGAAGTCGAACAGGCAGCGGTTGGTGATCAGCGCGACCGGACCGCCGGGGCGGAACACGTTGTCGGGGCTGCCGCCCGGCGCGCTGATGAAATCGACTTTCGGCACCAAGGTGCGGCGCGAATGTTCGAGGCGGAACAGGATCACCTTCGGCACGACGTAATAGAGATAGGCCGAGCCGAACGAGCCGGGAAAGCGCGCCTTCGGCTTGTCGTAGTCGCCGACGCTGACCAGATTGATGTTGCCCTCGCCGTCGATCTGGCCGCCGGAGAGAAAAAACACGTCGATGCGGCCCTGGCCGGCGCAGTCGAACAATTCGCGGGCGCCGTCGGTGAAGAAGGTATGGGCGCGGCTGCCGAGCAGGGAGACGTAAGGCTTGCCGCCACCACGCTCGCGCGCCAGCAAAGCCGCCGTTGCCGGGATCGGAGAAGAAGCCCCGACGGCGACGTGGCGCACATCGCCGATCAGCCGGCAGATCACGTCGGCGAGCAATTCCTCGTCGCGGAAAGTTTTTTCAGGCGGCACGCCGCTCATGCACGTACCGTTGCAGATAGTCGGCGAAGCCGTCGGACGTGGCGGCGAGGCGGGCATATTCGGCCATATGCGCGGCGTCGATGCCGTAATGATCGGGCAGCGGCAGCGGCCAGGCGCCGCGCGGCTCGACCGCAACCGCCTCGACATAGAAGCCGGGCAGCGTGCCGGCGGCGAGCAGCGGATCGTGCAACAGATCGCCGTCATAAATTTTCTCCACGGTGACGATGGTCTTCTGCGCGGCATGCGCCATGGCAAAGAACTCGCGCTGGATGCCGACAAAAACATTGCCGGCGCGGTCGGCCATCGGCGCGTGGAACAAGACGACGTCGGGCTTGAGCGCCGGCAGCAATACGATCGGATCGTTGTTGCCGAACGGATTGTCCATAACTTTCCAGTCCGGCCGGTGCACCAGCACGTCGGAACCGATCAGGCCGCGCAGCGGCATGAACGGCACGCCTTTCTCGGCGGCCTGAAACTGCGCATGCAGCGCCGGGCAGGTGGCGTCCATCATGCGGATGGAGCCGGCAAGGATGGCGGCGGTGAAGCGTGGCGCCGGACCGAATTCGCCGAGGCTGACCGCGGAGGTCTCCAGCGTCTCGACGCAGCCGGCGCCGATCAACAGATCGGCCTGCAAGGTCGAGGTCGGCAGCGCCACCAGATGCAGCCGCCTGACGCCGCGCCGGATCAGCGCCCGCGTCGCCGCCATGGCCACGCCCGAAGTTTCGCGCGGCACCGCGAGCATGCAGCCGTCGGTAATCGGCTCGATCGCGTCATCGAGCGTGCGGGCGATGATGGCCATGGGTCAAAGCTACTCCCTCTCCCCGCATGCGGGGAGAGGGAAAGATCACGACAGCGCCGATTTGACGTTGCCGGGCGAGAACGGCACCCGGCGGATGCGCACGCCGGTGGCGTCGAAAATGGCGTTGGCGATGGCCGCCGCGACCGGCCGGGTCGATGCCTCGCCAGCGCCGGACGGCGCGATCTCCGGGTGATCGATCAGCACGACATCGATCAGTGCGGGCGCCTCGGTGAAGTCGAGAATCGGGTAGGTCAACCAGTCGACGCTGGTCACGTTGTACTGGTCGAACTTGACCTCTTCCCACAGCGTGCGGCTGGTCGCTTGCACGACGTTGTTCTCGACGGAGTGATGCAGCCCGTTCGGATTGATGATCTGGCCGCAATCATGGGCGACCGTGAACTT
>Ga0310038_10001241_pt1 | contig 19537 bp, 14 predicted proteins | sample Sb_taG_6_FD_200461 | JGI IMG/M metagenome (GOLD analysis project Ga0310038, IMG submission 200461) | Peat soil microbial communities from Weissenstadt, Germany - Sb_50d_4_PS metaG (v2) (version 2) | ecosystem: Environmental > Terrestrial > Soil > Wetlands > Peat | place: Germany: Weissenstadt... | reverse complement strand
CCGCGGACCGCGACGCGGCCCCCGCGCCCCTCAGGCATGATTGGGCGATGCTCGCCGTCTACGCCGCCGCCATCGACCGCGACGATCCGCTGTCGGGCCTGCGCATCGACGACCGTCCCGTCCCCGATGTCCCCGACGGGTGGACGACCGTGAAGCTCAGGGCCGCGTCGCTCAACCACCACGATCTGTGGTCGCTCCGCGGCGTCGGCCTGCCCGAGGACCGCCTGCCGATGATCCTCGGCTGCGACGCTGCCGGACTCGACGAAGAGGGCAACGAGGTGATCGTTCATTCGATCATCAACGATCCGTCGTGGCACGGCGACGAGACGCTCGATCCGCGCCGGTCGCTGCTCTCCGAGCGCTACCAGGGCACGTTCGCCGACAGGGTCGCGGTGCCGCGCTGGAACCTGCTGCCCAAGCCGGCGGAGCTGTCGTTCGAACAGGCGTCGTGCCTGCCGACGGCCTGGCTGACCGCTTACCGGATGCTGTTCACACGCGGCGCGATCTCGCCGGGCTCGACCGTGCTCGTCCAGGGCGCCACCGGCGGCGTCGCCACCGCGCTGACCGTGCTCGGCAGCTCTGCCGGAATCCGCGTGTGGGTGACCGGTCGCTCGGAGGAGAAGCGCGCCCAGGCGCTCGAGCTGGGCGCTGATGAGGCATTCGAACCCGGCGCTCGCCTGCCCGAGCGCGTCGACGCGGTGATGGATACGACCGGGCAGGCGACGTGGGCCCACTCGGTGCGCGCGCTCAAGCCCGGCGGCAAGATCGTGATCTCGGGAGCCACGACCGGCGACGCCCCGCCGGCGGAGCTGACCCGGATCTTCTTCCTCCAGCTGTCGGTGCTCGGCTCGACCATGGGGACCCGCGAGGAGCTCGACCGGCTGGTCCGGTTTTGCGTCGACAAGGGCGTGCGCCCGGCGATCAGCGCCACGCTGCCCCTGACCGAGGCCCGCCAGGGGTTCGAGGCGATGCTCCGCGGCGAGACCGCGGGCAAGATCGTGTTCACACACTCATAAGCGTCGCTTATAGCCGAATGGGAGTACTCGTCTTGGACAACTAGGTCCGAGCACGCCATTACTCCGGCACACTCTCGTCCCTTGAGCGCGCCCCCACTAGATCGGCCCTTCCCTTTCCGCTGGATCCGGGGCGCGACTCACTTAAGGAGTCGGGCGCCCAACACCTCGAGTGACCACCGCGGCGGACGCGCACGTCACGAGCGCGAGCGGCAGGTCCGCGGCGTCGACCCCGCGCAGATCGGAGTGGTCGAGGTCGATCTCGATCTTCGGCTGTTCGAGCTCCGCGCCGGCGCCGAGGCTGCGGTAGCCGTTCCGGCATAGCTCGGTCCACAGGTCTCCGACCGATGCGAGCAGCCCTGACCGGAGCTGGCGCTCGCGGCGCGAGCCCGTCTCGAGCTCACGCGCCTCCTCGAACGGATCGATCCGCACCTGCGAGTCGCTCCCGATCGCGAGCGGCACGCCCGCCTCGGCGTAGGCCATCGCGGGCAGGTACCCGTCGCCGAGATTGCCCTCGGTGGTCGGACAGGAGACAACCGTCGTCCCGCTACGCGCGAGCAATTCGACATCTGCAACCGACACGTGGATAGCGTGGATCACGCTCGCGCGGGGGGCGAGGAACCCGGCCCGGTCGAGCAGCTCGATCGGCGAGCAGCCGTGCTCGGCCTGGCACTCGTCGAGCTCGCGCCGCTGTTCGTGCGCGTGCACGTGGCGGACGATCCGGTGGCGCTCGGAGTACTCGGCGATCGCCTCCAGCCAGGCGGCGGGCACCGCGCGCACGCTGTGGGCGGCGATGCCCACATCGACGCCCGCCATCGGAGCCGCCCACCGCCGGAGCGCGTCCACCCGGGCCAGGAACGCCTCGACGTCCGGGTCGCAGAAGCGGCGCTGGCCCGGAGCCGGTGGGAGGTCCCGGCCGTCCCAGCCGCCGCGGTGATACGCCGCCGGGAGGAGCACGATCGGCAGGCCGGCCTCCACGGCCGCCTCGGCGACGGCGTACGCCATCGCGTTCGGCTCGGCGTATGGGGTGCCGTCGGGCTGGTGGTGGACGTAGTGGAACTCGCCGACGACCGCGTACCCGGCCGCGGCCATTTCGCGGTAGGTCTCGAGTGCGGCCGCCCGCATCGACTCGGGGTCGAGCGTCTCCGCGAGGTGGAACATCTCGGTCCGCCACGTCCAGAAGTCGTCTTCCCCGCCGGCGGGCCCGGGACGCTCGGCGCGGCCGCGCAAGCCGCGCTGGAAGGCGTGGGAGTGCGCGTTCGGCATCCCGGGGATCGACTGCGTGACCGCCGGCTCGGGCATCACCCCCGGCCCTCCGACGTCAGCGCCGCCGCGACGACCCGCGCGGCGACGGCCGCGTCCGCCAGGTCGACGTCCTCGGCCGGCGAATGGCTGACGCCGCTTTCATTGCGGACGAGCAGCATCGCCGCCGGCACCCGCTCGGCCAGAACGCCGGCGTCGTGCCCCGCGAAGCACACGACCCCGGGCGCGACGTGGCCGAGGACGTCCTCGGTCGCGTCCGCCAGCGAAGCCAGCAGCGCCGGCGAGAACTCGCGCGCGTCGCTGCGCGAGGCCACCGAGAGATCGATCTCGACGCCGGACCGCGCCGCCAACTCCGCCGCCACCTCATCCAACCGAGCGCGCCACGCATCGATCGCGCCGAACCCGCCCGGGGCCCGCGCGTCGATCCACAACCTCACCTCGGCCGCGATCGTCGTCGGTGCGTTCGGCTTGGCCAGAATCCGCGACGTAGTGACGGTCAGCGACGGATCCGCCTCCGTCAGGTCCTCGGCGGCGACGATCAGGCGTGCGGCCGCGGCGAGCGCGTCGCGGCGCTCGCCCCGAGGCGTGGTTCCGGCATGGTCGGCGCGCCCGCGCAGCAGCACCTCGAGCCGCGTCCTTGCCGCCAACGAGCTGACCAGCCCAACGGGCTCGGCGGCACCGGCCAGCTCGGTCGTCTGATCGATGTGGATCTCGACGAACCCCGCCAGCCTCTCGAGCCAGGACTGGGCCGCGGCGATCCTGTCCGGGTCGACGCCCGCGGCGCGCATCGCGTCGCTCAACGCCACGCCGGCGTCGTCCCGCCGTGCCAGCACGACCGGCAGGTCGAGGCGCCCGGCCAGCGCCTTGCTCCCGAACGTCGGCGTGTTGAACCGCGCGCCCTCCTCGTCGGCGAACGACACCACGGCGACCGGCCCCGCCTCGCCGGCCTCGATCGCGGGCGCGACTGCGGCCGCGACCTCGAACGCGCACGCCAAGCCCAGCGGCCCGTCGAAGCGGCCGCCGCCCCTGACGCTGTCGAGGTGCGAGCCGATCCCCCACCAGGGCGGCTCCTGGTTCGGACACGCCCACAGGTTGCCGGCGGGGTCCCGCTCGACTCGCAGACCAATATCCGCGGCTTGGCGCTCGAACCAGGCCCGCGTGGCCGCGTCCTCCTCGGTCCAGGCCAGCCGGTAAACGCCCTCGGGACCGACGCCGATGTGCTCGAGATCGCGCAGACGGGCAGCCAAGCTTTCGGCCGTGATCACGCGCGTACGGTAATTGAGAGAAGATGACAAGGTGGCCTTGGAGAGCCGGAGCAACCCCGCATTCCTGTTCGACCTCGACGGAACGCTGATCGACAGCGTCTACCAGCACGTGATCGCCTGGCGGGAATCGCTCATGGAGGTCGGGATCAACCTGTCGGTGTGGAAGATCCACCGGCGGATCGGGATGAGCGGGGGGTTGTTCGTTAGCGCGCTCGTGCGCGAGCTCGACACGCCGCTCGACCACGACACGCTGGCCGCCCTACCGAGGCTGCACGGCGAAGCCTTCCTTCGCCACTACGACGGTGTCCGGCCGCTGCCCGGGGCCAGCGAGCTGCTGGCGACGCTCACCGAACTGAGCATCCCGTGGGCGATCGCGACAAGCGGCGCGGAGCGCTACGCCCGCCGCGGCGTCGAGCTGCTCGGCCTGCCGGCGGACACGCCGCTCGTGACCCGCGACCAAGTCCGCTACGCCAAGCCCGATCCCGACCTGTTCCTGGCCGCCGCCGAGCTCATCGGCGTTGACATCCGCGACAGCATGGTGGTCGGCGACAGCGTCTGGGACCTGCTCGCGGCCCGCCGCGCCCGGGCGCTGGGAATCGGTCTGCTGTCGGGCGGTTACGGGCGGGAAGAGCTCATCTACTCGGGCTCGTACCGGGTGTACGAAGACCCCCGAGACCTGCTCGCGCACGTCGACGAGGTCGGCGTGCGCCGGCCGCTCGTGTAGCACCGGCGCGCTACTCCTCGATGCGCGTCGTCACCGTCTGCTTGGGATGGTATGTGCGCTCGCCGGCGTACGCCTCGAGCACTCGGTGGTCGGCCGGGGTCTGCGGTCCGTCCACGAGTGACCGCGGGAACAAACGCTGCTTGAGAACGACGTTCAGCTGCGCGCCGAGCAGTGTGATGTTGGCCTGCAGATAGAACCACCACAGGATCGTGATGACGGTGGCGAAATGCCCATATGTCGACTGGGCCTTTTGCAGGTAGTGGGAAATGATGAGTGCGGACAGCTGCTGGAGTACGAAGAACGCCACTCCGGAAAGCAGCGCCCCGGGCAGTACCTCGCGCAAGCTCGTGACTCGCGTGGTCAGGATCCGGAACGCCGCGAGGAAGATCCCGACGTCGAGCGCCGCGGCCAGCACGTAGCCGCCGACGCGGCCGATCGCCCCGAGGTTGACGCCGTTGGCCGAGGCGACAACGAACCCCGATACCAGCGTGGTGAGAACCAGACCCAGGCCGATCGTCCCGAGAACCCACACGCTTCGGAGCGCCTGCTGGACCATCCCGGGCCGCTCGTGGTAGGGAATCTCCCACACCGAATCGAATGCGAACTGAACCGTACGCACGACCCCGATGCCGCTCCACAGCGCGGTCACCAGGCCGAGGACGAACACCCACCAGCTACCGGTCAGTGCGCTGACGCTCGACGGATCGAGCAGCGGGAGCATTTTCGCGACATGGCCGAGCACCGACTCCTTGTCCGCAGCGGGCAAGAACCACGCCAGGCAGGTGACGAGAACCAGGAACAACGGGAAGATCGAGAAGATCCCCCAGAACGCGATCATCGCTCCGAGGTTTGTCGACCGATCCTCGGAAAACTTCTTGAATGTGGCGACCGCCACACCGGCCGGCTTGCTCTGGCGTTGCGCGCGGTCGATCTTCTCCGTCATGCGCATATCGCTCTCTCCTCTCGCTGAAAGCGGCGCCACCCCTGTCATCAGTGGTGCTACCCGGCTCGCGGGCGGGTAACCCTGCCGATTCACCGCGGTCGCGGTGGAGCGCGACCGCGACAACCACCAGCACGACACCCAGGACCTGACGCGGACTCGGAATCTGCGCCAGCACGACGATCCCGATAACGGTCGCGGTTGCCGGCAGCAGCGAAACCATCAGCGAGTACGTGGCACGGCTCAGCCGCGTCATCGCGAGCTGATCGCACACGTACGGGATCACCGACGACGTGATGCCGACGCCGATCCCAGCGGCGATCGCGACCGGGTCGACCAGGTGCGGGACGACGGCCCAGCCGCCGATCACGGTGCTCACCGGCGCCGCGATCAGCATCGCGCCGGCGAGCCCGTCGATGCCGCTGAACCGAGGCACCCGCGACACACGGTGAGCGAGCACGATGTACAGCGCGAATAGCCCGGCGTTGGCGAACGCGAACGCGGCGCCGAGCGGCTCGCCTCCCAACTGGACCGCGATCAAGACGTAGACACCAGCCACCGCGAGCACGAGCGCCAGCCCGTTCCGCCTCGAGCGGACGCCCATCGCCGCGAGCACGATCACCGGCAGGAACTCAATCGCGGACACAGTCCCGAGCGGCAGCCGCGCGATCGCCTCGTAGAAGCAACTGTTCATCACGGCGAGCACGACCCCGAGCGCGGCGACCAGCCGCACGGTGGCGCGGTCGCCACCTCGCAGCGCCCGCCATGGCCGGCGCCACAGCGCGAACACGACCGCGGCGCTGACGATCCGCAGCCAGGCGACCCCGAGCGGCGCGACCCGCGCGAACAGCAGCACCGCGAACGCGGGTCCGAGGTAGTGGAACACGGCACTTCCGACGAAATACGCCTGGGGCGGAACGTTCTGAGAGCGGGTACGCGGGGGCATGTCCGGATTGTCGCCACGCGTGCATCACTTGAACATGGCCAAATGAAGGTGTTATGGTCATCTCACCTCATGAACAACGGCAAAACCAGCGTCGGGGACAGCGATTTTCCCCTCCTCGACGCTATCGACCACAGGATCATCAGCGAGCTTTCGACCGACGGCCGGGTCTCGTTCGCGGAGCTCGGGCGGCGCACGAACCTCTCCTCGCCGGCGGTGACCGAGCGCGTCAAGCGCCTCGAACAAGCCGGCGTGATCACCGGCTACCGCGCTGAGGTCGACCCGCGCGCGCTCGGCTACCAGCTGACCGCGATCGTCCGGGTCAAGCCCGCCGTTCGGCAGCTGACGAAGATCGCCGAGCTCGCGGCCGAGATCCCGGAGGTCGAGGAGTGCCTGCGGATCACCGGCGAGGACTGCTTCCACATCAAGCTTCACCTGGGGTCGATCGAGGAGCTCCCGAGCATCCTCGACCGCTTCCTCCTGTACGGCGAGACCACCACCTCGATCGTCAACGCCACCCCGGTCGCGCGGCGCGATCCGCCGCCGCATTCGGCGCTCGATTAAGCGTCAAAAGACTCACCCGCACTGGGTGACAAGACGGGGTTGCGGCCGACCGCCGCTGAGACATTGCTGCCTGTCAGCAACGGCCGGTCCAAGAGCAGCCGGCCCCGAGGAGAGACACCATGTTCATCTCTGAGCCCCTCCCCCAGTTCACGGCAGCGACCGCGCCTCAGGCGCCTCAGGTTCCCGCAGGGCTCGCCCAGCTCGCCGCGGTCCTCGCGGTCGCGCTCACGCTGCTTGTGGTCATGCTGGCGGTGACGCCGGGCATCACCCGCATATGCCCCGCCCCCCGCGCGCACACCCCTGTGCACCCCGCGCGTTAGCCGCGTGTCGGGACAAGCAAGACGAGGGCCTCAGCGGATAGGGCGCACGGCGCGCCGGCGCGCGCGCTCGACCCACGGTCCCGCCCGCAGACGCTCGAACGTGGCCATCGCGCCCGCACTGAGAGCGTCGGCACCGGGATCAGCGCCGAGGCCGGCGTCCGCGAGCTCGAGCGCGAGCACGGCCGCGTCGAACACGACCCCGGCCTCGCTCATGATCCGCCCGGCCGCGCGCCAGTGTTCGGCGGCGGCGTCGCTGTCGCCGGCTCGGGCAGCCAGGTGCGCAGCGAGCCGACCCGCCTGCGCGGTCACGTATGGCGAAGTCTTCGGCGCCGCGGGCCCGTTCAGCGCCTCGAGCGCCGCGGTGAGCGGGCCGTCGTCATCGCCCCCGACCAGCAGATCGACCGCGAACGGAAGCCAGGCCGGCCACTCGGCGTAGTCGCCGGATCCGGCGTCCATGATCGCCGCCAGCGCGCGTTCGGGGGCGCCCTCGAGGTGCGCAAGCGCGACCGCGCGCACGCTGCGGTAGTCGCTCTCGACCGCGGCCCCGGACTCAGCCTGGCGGTGGTCGAAGCCATCGATCACCAAGCGCGCGACGTCGACCTCCCCTCGCGCTAGCGCGATGAGCAACGGCGGGCCGATCGCCATCCCCGCGTTTGCCGGCGCCGTCTCGATGCCAGCCCGATCAATGGTGTTGAGCGCATCGTCCCAGGCTCCCACGCAGAACAGGGTGCGGGCGAGGTGGAGCATCCCGAGCTCGTGCCCGGTGCGGCTCGCAACCAGCTCGGCGGCGCCAATGGCGGTCCGCGCAGTCTCGGCCGCCTCCTCGAACCGCCCGAGCGCGCACAGCGTGATCGCGATGTTGGTCAGGGTTATCGGGACATCCGCTGGGGCATGGAGCTCGCGCACATGCAGCGCCTCCCGAAACAGCTCGAGCGCCTCAGCCGGACGGCCGAGCTCGACGAACGCCGACGCCCGGCAATTGAGCGCCAGCCCGAGCTCCTCCTCGGCTCGCGCGCTTCTCGCGGCCACGGCCGCTTCGGCCGCGGTGCGTTCGGCCCCCTTCGCGTCGCCGTCGTAATAGAGAACGCCCGCCAGCGCGGCCGCGGCACGCGCGAACGCGGCGTCCTTGACCGTGCCGAGTCCGTCACGCACCTCACGTAGCGGATCCACGAGCTCCGTCGCCGGCCGCGTCCAGCGATACACGTAGAGCTCTCGCGCCCGAAGCGCGAGTGCCTCGCGCTCGCGACCGGCGTTCGCATGCAGTTCACCGGCCTGCGCGTAGTGCTCGGCGGCCGCGGTCCGGTCGCCCTCGTGCTCGGCGCACTGCGCCGCCTCCACCAGGTGCTTCGCTCGCCGCCGCTCGTCGGGCTCGATCTCGGCAGCCCTATCGAACAGCGCGATCGCCTCGTGCAGCGCGCCGACGCTGGCGGCGCGGCGGGCAGCTTCGACGACCGTTGTGAGCGCACGCCGGCGGATCAGCTCGGCGTCCTGTGCGCTCGGATCGGCGTCTGCGGCCGCCAGTAGGTGGCCGGCGTAGAGACCCGCCACGTCCGGATCGGGCTCTCCCTCCGCCAACCACTCGGCGGCCGCCAGATGGCGCGCCTTGCGGGTCTGCTTCGACATCGTGCCGAGGGCGACGCGCTGGATCTGGCGGTGCGAGAACGCGTACTGGCCGCGTTCGAGGGAGAGCGGATCGGTCGTGACGGCTAAGAACCCCTTGGCAGCCAGCCCCTCGAGCAGGACACGGACGTCCGTCTCACTAGCGCCCGCGACCGCCGTCACCGCGGCCGCACTGAAACGCTGGCCGAGCACGGCCGCGTCGAAGAGCACATGGCGCTCGTCGGCGCCGAGCGCATCCAGGCGCCCGGCGATCAGCGCGTGGATGCTGGGTGGAACCGCGAGCTCGTGTACATCTCCGACGAGACGGTAAGTGTCGGAGTCGGGCTCCGCGACCATTACCCCACGGTCGGTGAGCATGCGAAGCGATTCGACGGCGAACAGCGGAACGCCGCCGGCGTGATCGCGAACGGAGTCCCGCAGTTCCGCAGGTGCGTTGGTGACCGCCTCGGCGACCAGCGCCTCGATCTCCTCGGGAGCGAGCGGCTCGAGGTCGATACGCACCCCACGCCTATAGAGCGGTTCAAGACGTTCGTCGGGGCGACTAAGCACAAGGATCAGAATCGGCGACTTTGACGCCCAGTCGACTAAGTGAGCGATGAAATCGAACAGGCCCTGGTCCGCCCAGTGGAGGTCCTCGAACAGGAGCAGCACCGGGTGGCGCTCGGCCAGGCGCTCGAACAGCAGCCGCCACGACGAGAACAGCTCGCCACGGTCGATCAGCGCGCTCCCGTCGTCGAGTCCCAGCAGGCGGCGAAGCGCACGCCCGACGCGCGTGTGTCCCTCGGCATCGCTCGCGAACACGTCGTCGAGGAGCGCGTCGAGTTTTGTCCGCTCGGTGTCGCGAGAGTCCTCGAGCGTGATCCTGGCTCGCATCCGGACCATGTCTCCGAGGCTTCGAAACCCGATGCCCTGCCCGAAGCTCGAGGCTTGACCGCGATGCCAGAGCACGGGCGCGGCGAGACCGTCGGCGTACTTCTCGAGCTCCCAGGCCAGCCGTGATTTGCCGAGGCCGGCCTCTCCCACAACTGATATGAGCGCCAAGCCAGCGCCGGTGTCGAGCAAGCGGTCAAGCGCGCCGCGCAAGACGTCCTGCTCGGCGGCCCGTCCCACCAGCGGTAGTTCGAGCAGCAGCCGCCCCGCACCGCCGACCGCAGCGACGATCCGCATGGGCCTCCACGCCTGAACGGGAATGGATTTGCCCTTCATCAGGTGGGTGCCCGCGTCCTGGTAGACGATCGCGCGCTCGGTCGCCAGGCGGGTGACGTCGTCGACCAGCACGGTGCCCGGCTCCGCGATGGCCTGGAGCCGTGACGCCGTATTCACCGCGTCTCCCTGGACCATTCCCTCGTCAACGCCGGCGAGGTCCACCGCGGCCTCGCCGGTCACCACACCGACCCGCAGTCGTAGGTCGAGACCGAGCCGGTCTCCGAGATTGGTCACGGCCGCCACCAGATCGAGCGCGGCTCGCACCGCCCGCTCGGCATCGTCTTCCAGCGCGACGGGGGCACCCCACACGGCCATCACGCCGTCGCCCTCGTACTTGCGGATAGTCCCGCCATAGCCGGCGGTGATCCTTCGCGCGGCCGCGAAGTACGTAGCCACCAGCTGGCCCACATCCTCCGCGTCGTGGCTCTCGCTGAAGGCCGTGAACCCGGTCAGATCGGCGAACAGCGCCGAGACGAGGCGGCGCTCGACCGAAGGTAGGTCGAACACGTTCGACGTGGAAGGGGCCTCAGGGGCCTGTGGTGTGGGTGCCGGAGCAGTCGCGATCTCGGGCGGGTCCCCACGGCCAGCAGTCCGCGATATCGCCGCTCCGCACTCGAGGCAGAATCTCTGCCCGGGCTGGCTCGTGAGCGTTCCGCACGCCGGACAGTGGAGAGCCTGCGGCGCTCCGCACTGGCCGCAGAACTTCGCTCCCTGTGGGACCTCGGCCGAGCAGGCTGTGCACGTCGAACTCATCGGTGTGCCGTCGACGGGCGATCAGACGCCGCAGTGCCGCGCGACGGTGGCGATCGGGTCCGGCCGGGCGGCCCGTTGGGGCGTGCTCGCGGCGGCATCGCGCGCCGGCGGCGGACCCCCTGGTCCAGGTGGCGCCGGGCATGACCCGCCCTTTCCGGTCAGCGTCGGCAGCGCGGTTTCGTACTGCTGGACGACCGCGGACGAGCAAACCGACTGTGGGTTGCCGCCCGTCGCCTCGCACAGCTCAGCGGTCAGCACCTCCGCCTCTCCCGCGATTGCCTGGGTGGAGACGTTGCTCGGGTCAGTCAGGGCTCCGGCGAGCTGGGTCCACGACTTGCGGGCGATGAGCTGTGGATCGACGGTCGAGCTGTCCGTTATGAAGCGGTTGGCGACGTCGATGAACGGCGTCTCGAGCGGGGGGTCGAACCTGTGCAGCAGCGCCGACTCGCGATGGGTGAGTGACTGCAGAGGAGCGAGCCCGGGGGGCTTCGGGACGTTGCTCCACACCTCGACCGGAACGAACGAGACGTAGGGGCTCTGGTAGCCGGATCCGAAGAAGGTGAACGTCCTCACCCGCGGCGGCGTCATGGGGACGCTCTGCATGAGGTGCAGGTTCGAGAACGTTCCGAACTGGGACAGCGCGACGATCATCCCCCACCGCTGGACGCCGCAGAACGGACACGCCTCCGATCCGGCGTAGAAGACCTCCGGCTTGCCACCAGAGGTGAGCGGCGTCGGCGGCTGCTCGATCCTCGGCCCGGACATGCCGAAGCGCGTGCCGCTGAGCGCCTGCTCGGCCGCCGCCGCCAGCGCACTCGCCGGAACGCTGGTGATCTCGCCCGCCACGAGCCGCGCCAGGACGCCGTAGGCTGACTGCCACGCCTCCGCGTACGAATCGACGGCCGCCGGCAGCGTGCCCGCATGCGCCTGCCGGCCGCCGGTCGCGAGCGCCTTGTTGGCTGCCGCGAGCAACGCAGCGCTCCCGCCGTGCGCCTCCGCGATCGCGTCTGCGGCGAGACCCTGGTCGGCCGCGAGGATCAGCTCGACCGCTGTCGTCCGGGCCGGGAGTCCCGCAACACGTTCGAGGTTCGTGACGGCCGCGGCGGAGGCGGTGAAGACGTTCCTCCCGTACGGAGGGGCGTCGGCTTCACGAGCGTTGATCCAGAGCCCTGGCGCCGTCGCTCGAGCGAGCGCGGCGACGGCGGCGCTCGCCGGCTCCGCGCTCGCGCTCGCCTGTGGCGCGAGCGCGTGTACCTGGCGCAGGGCCTGCCGCAGCGCGTCTCTCGGTGCCGGGGCCGCCGCGGCGGTGGCCGCGGAGCCGAACAGCACGGCGCAGAAGATCGCGACCGCGAGCGCGGTACGCCGTGCGGATGTAGCCGACCGGATCACGACGGTGGTGGTGGCGGCGGCTGCGAGGGGTACTTGCGAAGTACCGTGGCAGCGGCGGCCTTTACGCCTCGTAACTTGCAGACATTGCCCGGGCGGCCCTTGGTGGCCGTGCAGATCGCCGCCGTGAATAGGTTGGCCAGGCCGTCCACCTGACGTGCGATCCGATTGTGCGGGTTCGCCAGGCTCCCCGCGATCTGCGACCACGTCTTGTGCGCGAGCGCTCCGGGGTCATATCCGGACCCGTTGAAACCCCACGCACTCGCGACATCAAGCGCGGGAGAGGCTCCTTGTAGATGGACCGTCGTGAGCGACCGCTCCTCGCGCCGAGTGGGCTTTTGGAGGTTACGTCCGTTGACGTCTTGCAATACGATCGACGCGAAGCTGATGTAGCGGCTGCTGTAGCCGGCGCCCAGGAAGCTGAGCCCGTGCGTGTACGGAAAACACGACAGGGGGTTCAGGTTGCACGGATCCTCGGCGACCTTGCAGAAATGGGTGCCGGTGTTGATCTCGCCCAGCCCGGTGAGGGTTCCGAAGCGGCTGAGGGCCACCGCCAGCGCCCAGCTGTTCGCCGCGCAGTGAGGGCACCACGCGAGGTCGACCGACACGACCTCGGGCTTGCCGCCGCTCGTGAAATGCCCGTCGCGCTTGGATATCCCGAAATCTGGGCTGGTGATCGGGTTGCGGCTGTCGCCGGCGCCGACCTGATTGAGCGTGCTGGCGGGCACGCTCGTCACCAGCTGGGATATCTGCGCCGGAGCGGGAACCGAGCCGTCGGATCGGTCGGCCGCCTGCGCAGCGGGAACCATCACCACCAGGGATGCGGCCACCCATGCGAGCGCCCATCGCACCGCACAAACCTACCTATGCCGGATATTCCGTGCAACTCACCGGTCATCGGTGTGACCAACACAGCACGCGTGGGACGCGGCCCCGCTGGACTCCGCAAGCGGGCGAATAGCCACCGCCGCCACGGGGGTAGAGCACGTGATGCCGATCTTCTCGACGCTGCTGGGCGTTGTTGCGCTCGGCGAGCCGCTCACCTGGTACGAGCCGATCGGAGCGGCGATCGTCACCTGCGGAGCGGCGCTGGCGCAGTCGGGCGACCGCTCCGCGCCGGCACCAGGGCGCCCGGAGGCGCGACTCAGCGTTCGACGAAGTACGCGCCGCTCCCCTGCCCGCTCGAGAACCAGCGGCTGGTGACGGTCTTCTTGCGCGTGTAGAACTCGACCGCGTCCGGGCCGTGCGCGTGCAGGTCGCCGAGGAACGAGTCCTTCCAGCCCGAGAACGGGAAGAACGCGACGGGCGCGGCCACGCCGATGTTGACCCCGACCATGCCCGCCTGGACCTCGTGGCGGTAGCGCCGCACCGACGAGCCCGACTCAGTGAAGATCGAGGTGCCGTTGCCGAACCGGCTCGCGTTGACGACCCCGATCGCCTCGTCCAGCGTGGCCGCGCTGATCACGCACAGCACCGGGCCGAACACCTCCTCCTGGGCGATGTCCATCTCCGGCGTCACGCCATCGAGGATCGTCGGCCCCACGTACGAGCCGTTCGGATCGCCCTCCGACCCGCGACCATCCAGGGCCAGCTTCGCCCCGGAAGACACGCCCCGCTCAATCCAGTCACGGATCCGGTCCCGCGCCGCACACGAGATCACCGGACCCACGTCGTTGGCGTCATCGAGCCCATCGCCGACCCGCAACGCGCTCGACGCCTCGATCAGCGGCGGAAGCAGCTGCTCGTGCGCGTCGCCCACAGTCACCACGACCGACCCCGCCATGCACCGCTGCCCGGCCGCGCCGAACGCCGAGGCGAGGATCCCGTCGACGGTCTTGTCGATCACCGCGTCGGGCATCACGACCATGTGGTTCTTGGCGCCACCGAGCGCCTGCACCCGCTTACCGGCCTTGGCCGAGCGCTCGTACACGATCCGCGCCACCGGGGCCGAGCCGACGAACGACACCGCGTCGATCCCCGGGTGATCGAGGATCCCCTCAACGACCTCCCGGCTCCCATTGACCAGATTCACCACCCCGGGCGGCAACCCCAACCCGTGTAACTCCTCGAACGCGATCTGCTGGGTGAGCGGCACCTGCTCGGACGGCTTCAACACAAACGTGTTCCCGCACGCGATCGCGAACGGCAAGAACCAGAACGGCACCATCGCCGGAAAGTTGAACGGCACGATCGCCGCGCACACCCCCACCGGCTGGCGAATCGTCTCGGCATCGATATTCCGCGAGACATCCTCGAGGATCCGGCCCTGCATCGTCGTCGGGATCGCGCACGCCGCCTCGACCATCTCGATCATCCGCGCCACCTCGGCCCGCGCGTCGGCGATCGTCTTGCCCATCTCGGTCGTCACCGACCGCGCCAAGTCCTCCTGCCGACCCACCAGCCGCTCACGCAACTCGAACAGCTTGCGCGCCCGCGCGATCGTCGACACCGCCCGCCACTCCGGCAGCGCCTCCCGCGCGGCACGCACCGCAAGATCCAGATCCGACGCGCCCGACAGCGGCACCCGCGCGAGCACCTCACCGGTCGCCGGATTGGTCACGTCGAGCACGTCGGTCGCGGCCCGCGCCGGCGTCCACTCACCGTCGATGTAGTTGTCAAGAAGACGGGTTGCGGTAACTGCCATCAGAGGGTCCATTCGTGGTCGGGGTCGTTGACGACCGCCCACAGACGCTGCGGGCCGGCCATCACATTGAGGTAATAGAGCTCGTAGCCGGGCGGCGTCGAGACCGTGTGGTAGCCGCACGGCACGAGAACGCAATCGCGGTCGCGGAACGTCAGCGCTTCGTCGAGCGCGGTCTGGTAGTCGTACACGCGCATCAACCCGAACCCCCGCTCGGGTTTGATGCGGTGGTAGTAGACCTCCTCGAGCAGCGACTGCCGCGGGGGATCGTCGTGGTCGTGCTTGTGGGGTGGATAGCTCGACCAGTGGCCGGCCGGGGTCAGCACCTCGACCACGAGCAGCGACCCGGCGCCTTCGTTCTCCATCAGGATCGGCCGGATGTAGCGCTCGTGGGCGCCGTGTCCGCGGGTCTCGACCTCGATCCGCGCGCCGGGGAGGACGCGCGGCGTGGCGCCCCTCAAGGCCGGCGCCCAGCACAGAGCGACCTCGGCGCCGTCTTCGCCGGCGCGCAGTCCCGCGTGCGACTCCGGCGGCAGGTAGGCGGCGTCGGGCAGGCCGGCCCATGGATCGGCCCGGCCGCCGAGGTCGAACCACTCGCCGTGTTCGGAGGCGACGTGTACGACGCCCGAGATCACGACCACGCACAGCTCGCGGAAGCCGCACGCGCGTTCGGCGGTGCCACCGCCTTCGAGCGCCAGCACCTCGAAGCCGACGTAATCGAACCCGACCGAGTCGGGGATGACCGACAGGATCGCGCCGTCAGGCCCAGGGGCCGAGGCGCTGGAAATCAGGAGCTCAGTCATCGACCGAGCGTAGATACTGACGCTGGGCGGCGTGGTCACGCTCGTACGCCTCGCGCGCGGCCCGCACGGCGTCCTCCTCGGACACCTCGGCGACGGGCACGTCCCACCAGCTTTCGTAGCCGGGGACGCCCTTGTAGCGGTCGGCCTCGATGTACACCACGACCGGCCCGTCCGCCCCCCGCGCCCCCGCCAGCGCCTCGCGCAGCTCGCCGATGTCCGACGCGCGCACCACCCGCGCGCCGAGGCTCTCCGCATTCGCGGCCAAGTCGATCGGCAGCACTTCGGTCGACGCCGGGTCGACCGGCACCGACCCGTTGTCGGAGAACCGGTAGAGCGTCCCGAAGCCCGACGAGCCGATCGACCGCGACAGCGCGCCGATCGACGCGTAGCCGTGGTTGTCGACGAGCACGATCACGATCGGGACGCGCTCGGCCACGGCCGTCACCAGCTCGACGGGCATCAGCAGGTAGGACCCGTCGCCAACCAGCACGTACACCTCGCGCTCCGGGGCGGCCAGCTTGACGCCGATGCCGCCCGGGATCTCGTAGCCCATGCACGAGTAGCCGTACTCGACGTGGTAGCCCTTGCCGACCGGATCGCGCGCGACCCAAAGCTTGTGCAGATCCCCGGGAGCCGACCCGGCGGCGTTCACGATCACGCCGGTCTCGCCGGCGGCGTCGTTGATTTCTCTGATGATTTGTGCCTGGGTCGGCGGGCCTTGCCGGTCGCCATTGCCCGTTACCAACCGGGCCACTTCCTCGCCCCAGGCCGCCGACTCGGACCGGGCGCGCTGCACCCAATCCGCGTCCACCCGGTGACCGTCGAGCGCCGCGCGAAGCTGCTCGAGCACGACGCGCGCGTCGGCCACGACCGGCAGCCCGCTGTGCTTGCCGGCGTCGAACCCGGCGACGTTCACGTTGATGAACCGCACGCCGGGATCCTGGAACGCGGACTTCGACGCGGTCGTGAAGTCGCTCCACCTCGTGCCGATCCCGATGACGAGATCCGCGTCCCGCGCCAGCCGGTTCGCGGCGCTGGTCCCGGTGGCGCCGATCGCCCCGAGGCTGATGGGATGGTCGGACACGAGCGCCCCGCGGCCGGCCATCGTCTCGCTCACAGGGATGCCGGTCGCGTCGACGAGCGCGCGCAGCGCGGCCGTCGCCTCGCTGTAGATCACCCCGCCGCCGGCCACGATCAGCGGCCGGCGCGCGTCGCGGATCAGCTGCGTCGCCCGAGCGAGCGCCTCGGGCGCCGGCGGCTGGCGGTACACGGTCCACACGCGCTGCTCGAGGAATGCGTCCGGCACCTCGAGCGCCTCGGCTTGCACGTCCTCGGGCATCGCGAGCGTGACCGCGCCGGTCTCGGCCGCATCGGTCAGCACGCGCATCGCCTCGAGCGCGGCCGGGATCAGTTGCTCGGGCCGCTGCACCCGCTCGTAGAACCTCGACACGGGACGGAAGCAGTCGTTGGCCGACACGGTGGCGTCGTGGGGAACCTCCAGCATCTGGAGCACGGGGTGCGGTGTGCGGGTGGCGAACGTGTCCCCGGGGAGCAGCAGCACCGGCAGGCGGTTGATCGTGGCGGCCGCCGCGCCGGTCACCATGTTCGTCGCGCCCGGCCCGACCGACGTCGTGCACGCGAACGTGCCGAGCCGGTTTCGCTGCCGCGCGTAGCCCGCCGCGATGTGGACCATCGCCTGCTCGTTGCGGGCGGGGTGATAAGGAAACAGGTCGCGGTACTGGTGAAGCGCCTGCCCTAGCCCGGCGACATTGCCGTGCCCGAAGATGCCGAAGCAGCCGGCGAAGAAGCGCGAGCGCTCGCCGTCGCGCTCCACCTCCTGCGCGGCGAGGAAGCGCACCAGCGCCTGGGCGACGGTGAGACGGCTCATGCCAGGCTGCATGATGACTCCACCTCGGCCCTGAGCCGCCCGAGCATCGTGCCCAGATCCGGCAGTGTGGCCCCGAGAGCGCGCGCGGTCTCGCCGGCGTCGAGCCGCGTATCGCGCGGGACGCCCCCCGCTGCGACGACGTTATCTGGCGGCGGAACCGCGTCCAGCAGATCCGGATCGAGCTCGAACACGTCGATCGCACGACGCGCGAGGCCCACCCGATCGACGTGTTCGCCGCCACAGCAGTGCAGGATGCCGGTGAGCTCACGCGTAAGCGCCTGCCAGATCAGCTCGGCGGCGTCGGTGGCGAGCGTGGGCGTCGCCAGCAGATTGACCCCGGGGCCGTCCCAGACAGCGAACCGCTCGCCCGCACGCATCGCCTCAACGAGCGAGGCGACCAGGTAGCCGAAGCCGGCGTCCTGGGCGCGGGGCGTGTGCGGACGAGCCCGGTGGATGCCCTGCACGCCTGCGATCCGGGCGACCGTGCCGCGTCCGGCGGACTCGGTGAGCACGAGCTCCGAGCACGCCTTGAGGAACCCGTAGTAGTTGATCGGGTGGGGCGGCTCGGTCTCGGGCGCGGGAGCTTGCGTCCCGTCGAACACCCAATCGGTCGAGATCAGCACGACTTGCGCGTCGACGGCGTTGGCCGCGGCCACCACGTTGCGGGTGGCGCCCACGTACGCCTCCCAGGCGCGACGTCGATCGGTGTCGAGCGCCGCCGGGTCGTTCCAGATCGCGGCGTGCACGATCGCATCCGGCCGGGTGGCGAGCACCGAACGGCGCACCACTAACTCGTCGGTCAGGTCTACATGTTCGTGGCCGGGGGCCACCACCTCCGCGCCGTGCTCACGCGCGAATACGTACGCGAGGTTCGAGCCGACGAACCCGCTGGCCCCGGTCAGGTAGATCCTCATGTTGGCTGCACCTCCTCCACGCGCACGGGACGACCCTCTCGCAGTGACCGCCCCGCCGCAAGCCCGATCACCAGCGGGGCCCGTGCGTCGGCTGTCGACACCGGCGGGTCCTCTCCCCGCGTAAGCGCCTCGACGAACCCCTGCCACTCGCGCACGTAGCTCGGCAGATAGCGCTCGAGGAAGAAGTACGGGTTCGGCGGTCGCCGCTCGCCCGCCGCGGTCAACACGCCGCCGGTGTGCGCCCGCGGGTTCTCGGACACCGCCATGCCTTCGGACCCGAATACCTCCACCCGCTGGTCGTATCCGTAGGCGGCGCGACGCGAGTTGTCGATCGCGGTCAGGCACCCGTCCTCGTGCACGAGCGTCACCAGCGCGGTGTCGATGTCGCCGGCCTCGGCAAACGAGGGCTCGATTCGGAGCGAGCCGCGCGCGAACACCTCGACCACCTCGCTGCCGGTAACGAACCTGGCCATGTCGAAGTCGTGGATCATCATGTCGAGGAACAAGCCGCCCGAGCTCTTGACGTACTCGAGCGGCGGCGGCTCGGGGTCGCGGCTCGAGATCCGCACCAGGTGCGGCTCGCCCACCGCGCCTGACACCACCGCCTCGCGAACCGAGGCGTGCGCCGGGTCGAACCGGCGGTTGAACCCGATCTGGAACGGCACTCCAGCGGCATCGATCGCGCCGAGCGCGCGGTCGACCTCGGCCAGATCGAGCGACACCGGCTTCTCGCAAAACACCGCCTTGCCTGACTCGGCCGCCGCGACCAGCAGATCGACGTGGGTATCGGAGCTCGAGCAGATTGCGACCGCGTCGAGATCGCCGTCGAGGATCTCCTGCGCGCTCGCGACCGCGGGCACGCCGAGCTCGGCCGCGACCCCGCGGGCCGCCGGCTCGTACGCGTCGTACACCGCGCCGAGCGCCGCCCCGGGCACCTGGTGGGCGATCAGCTCCGCATGCATCCGGCCGATGCGGCCGACGCCGATCACCCCGATCCGCAGTGGCGCGACGGCGGTCGTCGTGGTCACGTTCCCGCCTCCGCACCGTCGAGCGAGACTACGGACTCCCAGCCTCCGCTCTCGTTCGAGCGCATCAGCGCCGCCTGTACGGAGGCAAAATCGAGTGCCTGCTCGAAGCTCGGCTCGTACGGCCGCCCCTCCGCCACCGCGGTGCAGAACTCGTAGTCCTCGATCGTGACCAGGTCCTCGAACCCGATCGTGTTGCCGCTGCCGGGCACGAAGATGCCGTGGTGCCCGAACCGGTCGCCGCCGAGCACCGTCGTGTAGCCCGAACC
>Ga0310038_10001240_pt1 | contig 19537 bp, 16 predicted proteins | sample Sb_taG_6_FD_200461 | JGI IMG/M metagenome (GOLD analysis project Ga0310038, IMG submission 200461) | Peat soil microbial communities from Weissenstadt, Germany - Sb_50d_4_PS metaG (v2) (version 2) | ecosystem: Environmental > Terrestrial > Soil > Wetlands > Peat | place: Germany: Weissenstadt... | reverse complement strand
CCGGCCGAAATCCCGGATCTACGCTCTCGACCGCCAGAAAACTCCGCACCAGCAATCCCGCCCCCGTTAGCAGCACCACTGAAAGCGCGAACTCCAAAACCACCAGCAACCCGCGTGTACGCGTCAGCCCTATGTCCGCCGTGGCGCCTCTCGTTCCCGATTTCAGCGATTCATTCGGATCACCGCGCGAGATCGTCCACGCCGGCGCTAATCCGAACAGAATTGCGGCCAACAAAGAAACGGCCACCACAAAACCGAGCACTCCGGCATCGATGCCCGCCTGATCGAGCCGATATATATCCGCGGGTGCGTAAGCCACTAGCGCGCGAATCCCGAGCGCCGCCAGAATCAGTCCCAGGCAGCCTGAGAACAACGCCAGCACCGCGCTCTCCGTGAACAATTGCCGGATGAGCCGCCCCCGCCCCGCACCCAGCGCCGTCCGCACAGCCATTTCCCGCTCTCGCCCCACGGCTCGCGCCAGTGCCAAATTTGCGACATTGCTGCACGCGATCAACAATACGCAGCACACCGCCGCGAACAAGACGCAGATCGCTAGCCGCGTGTTGTCGCTCAACTCCACGCGCAATGCCTGCACCTGGATGTTGCTCAACCGATTCGGGTCCGGCGCCTCGCGGTGCAGACGTGTGTTGATCGCGCTCATCTCTGCCTGCGCCTGCTCGATCGTCACACCAGTCTTGAGCCGGCCCACCACGTACCAGCGCGCCCAGTAGCCTCGCGTGTGTTCGGTGTCGTAGGGAATGTTCTCTCCCCAATGACTGTTGGTCGTGACCGGCATCCAGAACTGCACACCTCTGTCCGGAAACTGAAAGGTCGCCGGCATCACGCCGATTACCCGCGCCCCTACGCCGTCCATCTCGAGCGTCTTGCCAATAACGTCTCCCGATCCGCCGAAACGCCGCATCCAGAGTCCCTCGCTCAGCACCACGACGCGCTCGCGCCGTGTCTCTTCCTCGCTTGTGAACCAGCGGCCGGCAATCGGCGAAACGCCCATCAGCGGAAGGAAATTGGCCGATACAAATCCGCCCTGTGCGGTCTCGGGCTCGGCGCCGGTGAGAGTCACCGTGTTGAATCCGCCCGGCCGGTAGTAAGCAGCCATGTCCGCGAAAGCCCGGCTCTGTGACTTCCACGCTTCGAACTCCGCGTAGGTCACGCTGCTGTCAGTTCCTGAAAAGACTCCTGAACGTGCATAGCCCTCAAACCGCACCAGTCGCCCCGGATCCTTGTACGGCAACGGCCGCAACATCACCGCCTCCATCACGCTAAAAATTGCCGTGTTCGCGCCGATTCCCAGCGCCAGCGTCACCGCCGCGATCACGCTGAACGCCGGACTCTTCCGCAGCGTCCGCACCGCATAACGGACATCTTGCACCGTGGTCTCAACCACGGATACCCCCCGCGCTTCCCTGCACTCCTCCTTGACGCTCTCCACTCCCCCAAACTCCATCCGCGCCCGCCGCTCCGCTTCAGCCCGCGCCATCCCCGAGCCCACATACTTCTCCACCTGCCGCTCGAAATGAAATCGCAGCTCCTCATCCATTTCTTTTTCGACGGCCCTCCGCCGCACCAGCGCCCGCAGCCGGTAGATCAAGTCACTCCACACGACGCTCTCCTACGCCATATCCAACACATGCGCCACAGCCGTGCTCAGCTTCCGCCACGCGTGCGCGTCCGTCTCCAGTTGCTTCCGGCCCGCGCGCGTGAGCGCATAATATTTCGCCTTGCGATTGTTTTCGGAGACGCCCCACTCCGCCTTGATCCACCCGCGCCGCTCCAGCCTGTGTAGCGCCGGATACAGCGACCCCTGCTGCACCTGCAGCACGTCGCGCGAAATCTGCTGAATGCGCTCTGAAATCGCCCAGCCGTGCTGCGGCCCCAGCGCCACCGTCTTGAGAATCAGCAGGTCCAGCGTCCCCTGCGGCAAATCGATGCGTTCTTCCATGCTCCCCTTTCGCTTCGACAGAGGTAGCCTATCATGACCTTTGTAGAAGCGCAAGGGGAGTTTTAAAAGTCGCGTAAATTCGCGAATTCGCGGCCTAACGGGTCAGCCCCTTCTGCCCGATATCTCTCCGGTAATGCATCCCCGCGAACGCGATCTTCTCCACCGCCGCGTACGCCCGCTCGATCGCACTCCGTAGGTCCTCGCCGCCAGCCGTCACCCCCAGCACGCGCCCGCCCGCCGTCTCGATCCCCTGCGTCCCCACCCGCGTCCCCGCATGAAAAACCGTCGCCCCGGTCGCCTCCGCGTCCTCAATCCCCCGAATCGGCACCCCCGTCGGATACGTCCCGGGGTATCCGCCCGACGCCATCACCACGCACACCGACGCCCCACGCCGCCACTCCAGCTTATGCCGCCCCAACTCGCCGCGCGCCGCCGCCATCAGCACCGGCACGAAATCCGTCGTCATGCGATGCATCAGCGGCTGCGTCTCCGGGTCTCCCAGCCGCACATTGAACTCTAGAACCCGCGGCCCATCCGCCGTCATAATCAGCCCCGCGTAAAGAAACCCCGTGAACTTCGTCGCCTCCACCGCCGGCCGGATCACCGTGTCGAGTATCTTCTCCGTCTCCCCCTCCGTCAGAATCCGCGAATCGCAATACGCGCCCATGCCCCCTGTATTCGGCCCCGTATCGCCATCGTTGACCCGCTTGTGATCCTGCGTCGGCGCCAGCGGTAGCACATCGCGACCATCACACAGCGCAATGAAACTGACCTCCTCGCCTTCCAGATATTCCTCGATCACCAGCCGCGGCCCCAGCGCTTCAATCGCCCGCTCCGCCTCCTCCCGATCCGTCGCAATGACAACTCCCTTCCCCGCCGCCAACCCATCAGCCTTGATCACCACCGGAAACCGAAAGCGCTCGAGAGCCTTCTTCGCATGATCCTTTGTCTCAACTGAAACAAACTCCGCCGTAGGAATCCGATACCGCCGAAAAAAATCTTTAGCGAAAATCTTGCTCCCCTCGAGCCGCGCATTCTCCGCCGTCGGCCCAACAATCGCCCGCCCCGCCCCGCGAAATTGATCGACGATCCCCTCCACCAGCGGCGCCTCCGGCCCCACCACAGTCAGATCCGCCCCCACCCTCTCCGCCACATCCAAATACGACCCCGTCGCCGCGGCACACATTGCCCCCATCCCAGCATTCCCCGGCGCCGCATAAACCCGCACCCCCGGACTCTGACTAATCTTCCAAGCCAGCGCATGCTCCCGCCCGCCGGAACCGATGACCAAGATGTTCATAGAGCTTCAATGATAACGTCGGAGGGCGCGCTTCAGTAGCAGTTGAATCGGCTCGCAATCGCCCCGTAAAACAGCCGTTGACGCAAGACCTCGGATGTCCAAGGCCGGAACTTGCGCAACGACCGCCCAGTGTGGTTCGATTGCAGCAAGGCCCACATGAGGGAGAGCGGATCGAGCACAGAAACCGAAATCGAGCTTGGCGTGGCTAGAGAGCAAATAGACGAGCTCAGCGAAGTCTTGCCGCAAGTCATTGCTGCCTTCCGACGGCTTGATTCAAATACTCGTCGGAAACTGTTCCAGACCATTGCGACGCTTTTCGATCTGACTTCAGCGGGAACCCCATCGCCCCCACGTCCCAGCAGGGAGACGTTGGACATGGGTGCCACCCCTGACAGGTTTTCCAAAGAGCGCCCGGTTTCGGCAAAGGAATTTCTTTTGAAGAAACAGCCTGGCACGGACGTCGAAAGAGTGGCCTGTCTTGCCTACTACCTCACGCATTACCGAGACACGCCACATTTTAAGACCCTCGACATAAGCAAACTCAACACCGAGGCAGCCCAAGTGAAGTTCGCGAACGCCGCGCATGCCGTCAACAACGCCACTAACTACGGTTACTTGGCTCCTGCGACCAAGGGCAACAAGCAGATCAGCGCCCCCGGCGAGCAATTCGTCGAGTTCCTGCCGGATCACCAAGCCGCACGCGCGGCAATGGAGTTAGCTCGTCCTCGCCGGAGATCCAAGAGGATGGGACGCAACTCTTCGAATACAGACCAATAGTGCCCGATACAGATCTTAAGCGCCACAAATCGAAGCGGCTCGCAATTTTTAACCACAAGGGTGGCGTGGGCAAGACCACGCTAACCGTTCAGATTGCTGCCGCACTTGCTTCCTTGGGAAAGCGCGTTCTGCTCGTGGACTCGGACCCACAGGGCAACCTCACTTCATACCTGATCGAGGCTTCCGTAGTCGACGACATGCTCGACAAGTCAGAAACTCACGCGGGCCGCACTCTCTGGTCCGCATTGAAGCCGGTTGCCGACGGTACGGGTGAAATCAGACCGATAAGCGCATTTGAACTCGCGACAAATAACATATTTCTCTTGCCAGGGGATATCTTGCTTTCCAAGTTTGAACAAGACCTCCATCAATCGTGGGGGGACTGCTTTCATCGACGCGTCAGGGGCTATAGGGGAACAACCGCTCTCAGCACACTGGTGAACGTTACTGCCGATAGACTCGGCATTGACTTTGTATTTTATGATTCAGGGCCAAATATCGGCCCTCTAAATCGCGTGATCCTACTGGACTGCGACGGCTTCATAGTGCCGGCGGCGTGTGACTCTTTTTCGATCCGAGCCCTCAAAACGCTGGGCCAAACATTGTTCGAATGGATCAAGGACTGGACGACGATTTTGACGCTGGCGCCAGACAATGTTTACTTGCTACCTGGGAAACCAAGCCTGATTGGCTACCTACCCCAGCGCTTTAGGGTTTATGCAGGTCGGGTCGCAGTTGACTACTCGCGATTTCTACCTCGCATCGAGAAGCATATCGGGACGGACGTCGCGGAAGTCCTCAGAGAAATAGATCCGAAGTTGGCACCATTGCCGCACCAAACCCGGCTCGGTCTGGTTAAGGATTTCGGGCGACTCGCCGCAGCAGCACAGGACCAGGGCGTGCCCATCTGGGACGTTGGAACACCAGCCGAGCGCCAGAAGGCGAGGTCTGCCTTTACTGTCATCGCACAGCGAATCATCGAGCGCACGAGTGAGAAGTAGGCATGGGTGAGTTTACTTCGGCCGAGACGCGTCTAATTCGAGATCTCGTAGGTCACTACAAAAACGACAGCGACATCCTCAAAACATCCTTGGCAGCCTGCGTGGACAAATTGGGGACTCGAAGGCACTGAGGGACCATATACACTCCCTCAAGTGGCGGATGAAAGATCCCGGCCACCTCAAGGATAAGCTCGAGCGGAAACTGAGAGAGTCGAAGTCAAAAGATCGAGCGTTTGGTGTCAACGTGAACAATCTTTTCATCAAAATCAACGATCTGGCAGGCCTGCGGATACTTCACCTCCATACGGAGCAGGCTGCGGATATAGACAAGGGTCTACGAGAGCTGTTCGAAGAGGAATCCTACAATCTCGTCGAAGGACCGACGGCGAGGACATGGGACGACGAGTCAAGAAGTTACTTCAAGAGCGTCAATATCAAGACGAAGGCCAGTCCGTCCCTCTACACGAGTATTCATTACGTAATCAAGCCCAATCGCAAGACGCGATACACCTGTGAAATTCAGGTGCGAACCCTTATGGAGGAAGTTTGGGGTGAGGTGGACCATGCAATCAACTACCCTCACCAGAGCAAAATTCTTGGCTGCCGCGAACAGATTAGGGCGCTGGCGAGGGCTACCTCAGCTTGCAGCCGCCTCGTAGACTCTATATTTCGAACGCACGGGGAAGCTTAGCGACCTGACGGGAAGCCCCGTGGCAACCGGACCGTTTCACTACACTCCAGAGCCTGAGCACGTCACGCTACTGGTTTTTTATCGAACAAACCCGCCCCGCAGCGCTATGATTGTTGGTTTCAGCGAAAGCAGGGCGGCACACCCATGAAACTTCTAGCCAAATTCACTTTAGTTTTTGTCGTCGTCTTCGGCGCCGGCGGCTTGTTCGCCTCGTATCTTTCCTATCGCTTCCTGCAAGACGACGCGCGCGACCAGGTGCTCCAGCAAGCCCGCCTCATGATGGAGACCATGCTCTCCGCGCGCAACTACACCACCTTGCAGATCAAGCCGCTGCTGGTCGTGCAGCAGGAGCATCAGCGCTCCTTCCTGCCGCAAACCGTTCCCGCCTACGCCGCCACCGAGAGCTTCAACTATCTGCGCCAAAAATATCCGGAATACGCCTACAAAGAAGCCACCCTCAACCCCACCAACCCGCGCGATCGCGCGACGGACTGGGAAGCCGACGTCATCAACAACTTCCGCAACCGCGCCGACCAGCGCGAGCTCATCGGCGAGCGCAACACGCCCACCGGAAGATACTTGTTCCTCGCCCAGCCTCTTCGCGCCGCGCAGCCCTGCCTGGAATGTCACGATACCGCCCAAGCCGCGCCCGAGGCCATGGTCCGCCGTTACGGCGCCGCCAACGGGTTTGGTTGGAAGCTCAACGAGACCGTAGGCGCGCAGATAGTGTCGGTGCCGTTCTCCGTTCCGGTGCAAATGGCTGACCGTGCCTTTACCAATCTCATGACGTCTCTGGGCATCATCGCCCTGGTCAGTCTGGTGGTGCTCGACCTGCTGCTGCTCTTCACCATCGTTCGCCCGGTCGCGCGCCTCTCCGCCATGGCCGACCAGGCCAGCCTCGGCAACCTGGACGTCCCCGAACTCCCCGTCAAGGGCAAAGACGAAATCTCCGTGCTCGCGGGCTCGTTCAACCGCATGCGCAGAAGCTTAGTCAGTGCGCTGAAGATGTTGGAGGGACATTAGCAACCGATTTGGCCGCTCGCGGCAAAAGCTTTCCTGCTTTCCGTCGATAAGACAAAAGAGCGTTACCGAGCCGTTGTGGACGAAGGTACAATTGCAAGCAGCAGACCCAAGCCTGTATTCGGAGCGGCTTTGCCGGATAGCAAACGATTGAGGAAATTGAAAGCAACCAGCCACCCTCTGCAAGACGATCTCTTTCCGGACGGCTCGGAAAAGAGGCGGAAACTGCGCAACCCGTCTCTTCCCACGGAAGACAACACGTCTGAGGGTCTTCGCGCGCTACTTGCCGCGAATGTCCACTACCGACAGGGTCCCTGGCCGGAACCATATCATCACACGACACATCGCCTTCACCTGGGAGATGCACGCGACCTCTCCTGGATCCAGGATGCCTCGGTTCATCTGGTGGTAACCTCACCACCTTATTGGACGCTCAAGGAATACGCGCCCGGCAACGGCGATCAGATGGGGCATTTCGAGGACTACGACCACTTTCTCACTGAGCTGGATCGCGTTTGGCGGGAGTGCGCACGCGTCCTTGTTGGCGGCGGTCGAATCTGTTGTGTTGTCGGCGATGTTTGTATCGCTAGGAAGCGCGGCGGACGCCACTATCTTGTACCGCTCCACTCGGATATACAAGTCCGAGCCCGTAAACTGGGTCTCGATTGCCTTCAGCCCATTCTCTGGAACAAGATTGCCAACGGCGTTACCGAGGTCGAAGGAAACGGTGCGGGTTTCTATGGCAAGCCCTACCAGCCCGGTGGAATTATCAAAAATGACGTCGAGTATATTCTCTTTCTCCGAAAAGGCGGTGAGTACCGGGCCACGCCCACGCTCCAGAAGGCGCTCTCGATGCTCACGAAGGATGAAATGAAGACCTGGTTCCGGTCGATTTGGTGCGACCTGCGGGGAGCATCTGCGCGCGACGGCCATCCCGCGCCCTATCCGGTTGAATTAGCCGAGCGTCTCATCAGAATGTTCTCGTTTGCGGGCGACACAGTCCTGGATCCCTTCGCAGGCACCGGCTCTACGTCGCAGGCTGCTATCATGTCGGGCAGAAACTCGATCGCCAATGAGATTGAGCGTGCGTATCTCGACATCGCTCGCCAACGTATTACTAGGGCGGCTCGCACACCTCGTCTCGCCGGCGCTATAGAAACCGAGATCATTCTTGACGAAGACGCCCGCGACACCCGAATACCGGTTGCTCAGCGAGTTCCGGCGGCTCTTTGAAGGCAAGATCTATAAGCATCGGGATTCGAGTCAGGGCGACTTTGTCGCCATGCACCTCTACGAAGACCTCATCGCCGTCAATCGATCCCCAAAACTCACGGAAGCCGCGATAAACCGCAAGGACCGTGTTTTGAATGTTCAGAACAAGCGTCGTGGTGTGTCGGCCCGGCGCGGCGACGGGACTTTTGGCGAGCTCATCCCAGGCGAATCACCCATCACAGACGACGGCTACCTCGTCTCCCGAGGCACCATCGCGACGGTAGAAATTGGCATCGAAATGAAGGTGTTGGCCAAGGCGATGATCAAGCAAATAGACCGCGTAATAAACGATCTCCGGAACCAGGTGGTCCAATTCAAACGCGGTGGCGGCAATCCGATTTGCGTTGCCGTAATCGGCATCAATCACGCGGAAAGCACCATAGGTTACGAAGGGGATCGGCCCTTCCCTACCACCGGCAGGCACGGCTTCCTCCACCCGTACCAGGAAGCTCCGGAAGCCGAGCATCGGCTGAAGGCAGAAGCCGCGCCGGAATTCGATGAATTTCTGGTGCTCCGATTCAAGGCGACGAATGCGCCGCCATATCCCTTCGAGTGGGCGACTACAAAGACACGCGGTTGGATTACGCGGCTGCGCTATCGCGCATCAGCGCTCGCTACCAGCAGCGATTCTAGTTCCGCCTCATTTTTTACTTCCCCACCGCCCCCAAAAACTTTTCCCGATCCTTCGGTGATTGAATCTCCGCCGCCAGCATCTCTACCAGCTCTTGCCGGCTGTGCGCCTTTTTCGCCGCCCGCTCCACCATGACGCTCGCGATTGGCCCCAGGTAAAGCGCCAACTGCCGTTTCGCCGTTTGCAGCAGCGCCGGGTCGAGCGGCGTCACTGTCGTGGCGCTCCCCGGCATCGGTTGCGCAGGCGCCAGCTCCGCCACCGTCGTCGTGTCCACCGGCGCCGTAATCACCCCGCCCAGTTCCTTGTCGCACGCGCGCAGGAACGTGTCCCTCTCGCGCTCGCCCGGAATCTGCTCGGCCAGGTTCCGGCACAGCGCGCGAATCGTGGCATGCTGCCTCGCCGCCCGCGCCACTAGATGCTTGGCGATCGGACCAAGCACCGGCAACAACAATGCCTCCACCCGCGCCAGCTTGGCCGGTTCAATCAGCGCTGGCGAAGCCGTCGTCGTTCCTGGACTCGCCACTGGAAGCGGAGGCGTGGGAGCCGCTGGCCGCTGCGTGGTGGTCCCCGTCTGCGCCGCATACCCCGCATCAAACAGCGCTGCCTGGAACTCCTTAGCCGATTGAAATCGCGCCGCCGGATCTTTTTCCAGTGCCTTCAGAATAATCGCCGAGATCCGCGCCGGCACGCTGGGATTCAGCTCGATCGGCGGCACCGGGATCTGCTCCACCTGCGCGCGCATGATCGAATACTCGCTGTCGCCCGTGATGGGCCGCCGCCCCGTCACCATCTCGAAAAACGTCACACCCAGCGCGTACAGGTCCGACCGCGCATCCACCGTCCCGGATTTAATCTGCTCCGGCGGCATGTAATAGAGCGACCCCAGCGCCATGCCCGTGCGCGTGATCCGTTTGGAATTCGCCGCCTGCGCGATGCCGAAATCGGTTAGCTTCACCACCTTTGATGGCGTCACCAGAATGTTCGCCGGCTTCAAATCGCGATGCACGATGCCGCGTTCGTGGGCGTAACTCAGCGCCGAGAGGATCTGATCCAGGTATCGTATGGTTGTTGACGGCGAGAGCGGCGTCCCGCGAAGTTTCTCGTCCAGCCCCACGCCTTCCACATACTCCAGGATCATGTAAACCTGATCGCCGAAGCGGAAAGCCGTGCTCAGCCGTGCGATGTTGGGATGGTCGAGACTTGCGTGTAGCTTGATCTCACGCAGGAACCGGTCGGCCAGCTCCGCGTCCGCCTGCTGGTCCGGCAGGACGATCTTCATCGCCTCGACCCGGTCGGATATCAGGTTGCGCACGCGGAATACCTTGCCCATTCCGCCCCTGCCCAAAACCCCGATAATCTCGTAGTCCCCGACCTTGTCGCCGGCCTGAAGCGCCATCTCTTCCAGGCCCTTAGAATACCAGCCGGATACCGGTTGATGCACCGTTTACGGTAGGTAGCTACTTCCGTTCCGACGGCGGCCGTTCCGACACCATCGACAGCCCCATCGACATCACCACAAAGGCAAATAGAGCGTGCGCAATCCACATGGCCATCACCTGCCCTCCATCAAGGCGTGTTCGTACACCCGCGCCTCGACACGTTTCGGGCGTTCTTGGGCTTTCACGTTCGACCATGCCACCGGATACTCCCGGCCACAAACCCGGCATTCGTAATGCCCATGGATCGGCCACATCGGCGAGTCGTGCGCTACGGCGCACCAGAATGCTGCCAGCGTATTCATAACTTCGTCCCTCAAACTTATATGCGTTTTTGATGTGGAATTCTTGTCAAAGGTGCAGAAGAAATTCTTAGGCGCCTTACCGTCCCCGCGACGGCGGCCGCTGCGTCACCATCGACAGCCCCATCGATAGCACTACAAATCCCACCAGCAAGTGTGTGATCCACATATAGTCCATCCGTTAGTACGGGCGAAGCCGTCAAATGGATGGTGCTGGCCAGCCTGCTATCGTTTCACGCGCTGCTTGGCGCAGTCAGACAGTCTCTGTAAACAAGTATTCGTGTTGTCCATCACGGATGATCAGGACCCGTTTGCCGCTGCGTTCCCCCACGACAAACTCAAACCCGCTATTCGTCGGATCGATGGTAATGAACGAGGTCGTACCGTCGTCATTCTTCCGCGACGCTACCGTGCTTTTCCATTCGCCGAAATCAAATGTCGTGACTCCGTCGTGATTCAGCACCGCCAGCTCGCCGAGCTCCTTGCTGGAATACCGTTTCGCCAAACCGTTCACCAGCGGTGGTGCCGCAGGCACTACCAGCCGCTCCCGTTCTTTGGCAATGGATGCCTTATAGGTTGCCGCGTGCGACGCCACATCACCGGCCGCCTCGGGTTTGCCATCGAAGAGCACTTCCAGCAACCGGCGCTCGAACGGACCGGTCAGCATCCCCCCGGTATCCGAATTGGTGAGCAGCACGGCGCCAATGCCGGAATCCGGCAAAAAGTAAAGGTCACTCTTGAATCCCGCCATGCTGCCTCCGTGACTCACAACCGGGACCCCATATTTGCGGTCCACAATCAAGCCCATGCCGTAAGTCGCGTCTTCTCCGAGCGAAATCTGCGGCGCACGGCGCATCAGCAGATTCTCCGCCGAAACCAGTTGCCTGCCATCGGGCAGTTTTCCCTGCGCCAGTTCGAGTTGTACGTAGCGGATCAGATCGCCCGCCGACGTCCACACTCCACCTGCCGGACGGGCCGGGATGACAGAGTAATTGAACGCCATGCTGGCCACGCCGGTCTTCCCATCCACATCTTCCCCATGCGGGCTCGCATGGTTGCCCGCCAGCGCGCGCCCATAATCAAAGGTCGTCGACTTCATTCCCAGCGGACCAAAAATCCTTTGCTGCATGGCCTCGTCGTAGGCCGCCCCCAATTCCCGGCTTGGATAAACCAGGTGCGCGCCAATGTATCCCGCCGCCGCTGCCATCAGATTGCTGTACTGGAAGACCTCGCCGAACTTGCTGGTCGGTTGCATCGTCCCCAGCAACGCGAGTTCGGATTCCGGTGTTGCATTCTTGAACTCGAACAGCCATTCCAGATCCTGCCGCGGCAGCCCTGTGCATGCGCAGATCAGGTTCTTGACCAGGACCTTTTTCGTCGTCGCCGCGTCGCCAAGTTTGAAACTAGGATAAATGTCGATGACCGGTTGATCCCACTTCAGCTTTTTCTCGTCCACCAGCTCCGAGAGAAGCAGTGTCGTCATCCCCTTTGTGTTCGACGCTGCCATGAACAGCGTATTCTCGTCCACCCGCTCCGGTTTGCCCAGTTCGCGCACGCCAAACCCACCCGCATACACCACCTTGCCGCCATCAATCAGCGCCATGGAAACGCCCGGGATCCCTAGCTCCTTCATGGAGGCTTCCACGAACGCCTTGAGCTGACCGATATGCGCATCATCCAGCGCTTGCGCCTTACGCCCGGCAAAAGACTCACGCTGATAACTCTTCGGACGCAAGCTTTCGACGACCAGCCCAATCGGTGCGCCGCGCTTCTCAACGGTTGGTTCACTTCCGTCCAGGATGAGCACCGTCCACGTGCTGCCGGCCCGCAACGCAATAGCCGCTACAACGGCACGCTCGTTAGGAGAGGTCTCGTAGTCGAAGACCTGCCGCTCATCCCACCCCTCGCGCGCGGGACGCGGCGTCACCAGCTTCAGCGGCCGCTTCGCCTCAGGCTTATACGCCGCCCACGCCGCCGCAACCGCGGCTTTAGCATCGGCCGCCTGACAATCGGCAATGGCGATGTGCGTGTCACTCTCCGGCGGCTCCAACACAACCAAGTCCTTCCCCGTCGAGATCGACCACCCCGCAGGAACCGTGAACTTCGCTCCCCCCGGCGTCACGCGCGCCATATCCGCCGTCACCCGCTCCGCCGCGACCGCCGCAGAATTGACTACCAGGAGCGCCAATAGAGCAGTTCGATACATCAACATGTGAGTCATTGTAATTCGTCACCCGATTCGACGACAAACCCCCCTCGACCGGTTCATGTAGCGCAGGGACACGCGCCTTTTGCGGGTACCTGCGGCTTTTGAATTCGGGTTTTGCAAAAAACGTCGATCTTGTCACCGATCTTGGTTGACGCCGCGACCATCGCAGCCGGTCAACCAGAGTTGGACCGATGTCTCGGGTTCCCCCATCTCCCCACATTCGCGTCCATTCGCGGCCCTCTCCCTTCTTTTCCCTGCGAACTTCCCCTCCTCCCCCCACTATCTCTCCAAAAGCAGCTTTAAACGATGCGGCTCGTAACCCTAGCCCTATTGCTCTGCGCGCTCGCACAGGCGCAGACTTCAGCACCCAGCCCCGATCCGGCCTACGCTCCGCTGTCCAAAGCCTACGAATTTCTCCGGGCCAAGGATTACGATAACGCCATCGCTTTCTTCGAAAAAGCGATCGCCGCCGCTCCCACTCGACCGTCCATCCGTAAGGACCTTGCCTACACCCTGCTCAAAGTCGGTGACTCCGAAGCCGCCCGCGATCAGTTCGGGGAGGCCATGCGCCTGGATCACAATGACACCCACGTAGCCCTCGAATACGCGTTTCTTTGCTACGAAACCAAAAAGCAGGCGGAGGCTCGCCGCATCTTCGACCGGGTCCGCAAGACCGGCGACCCCACCTCCGCTGCGACCGCCGAACAGGCTTTTCAAAATATCGATACTCCGCTGCGCACCGGCATCGAGCGCTGGACCAAAGCCCTCGAAATGAGCCCCGGTAACTTTAGCGCGCACGATGAGCTGGCCGAGCTGGCCGAGCAACGCGATGAACTCCCGCTCGCCGCCCAGCACTATCTGGCCGCATGGCGCTTGCTTCCCGACCGCAAATCCGTTCTCCTCGATCTCGGCCGCGTCCTGAAAGCGCAGAACAAAATCGAAGAGGCCAACGCCGCTCTGCTAGCCGCATCCCGTGGAGGCGAGACCCGCGCCGCCGAAGCCGCTCGCGAACTGCTGCCCCGCCGCTATCCCTATGTCTACGAGTTCCGCAAAGCGCTGGAACTCGATTCCGCCAACATCGAACTGCGCCGCGAGCTGGCCTATCTTCTGCTCGGCATGAACAAGAAGGAAGAAGCCGAGCGCGAGTTCAAAATCATCACCGACCGCGCGCCCGACGACCTGCTCTCCGCCGCCCAACTCGGCTTTCTCTATCTCGCCCGCAACGATCGCGCCGCCGCCATGCCCCTGCTCGAGCGCGTGCTCAAAGGCAACGACCCCGATCTCGCCAACCGCGTCCGCGCCGCTCTGCAACTGCCGCAAGCGCCCACCGGCGAGCCGCACAGTGCCAACCGTATGATCGCGAAACCCGGCGAGACCGCCACCGGCGCCGCTGAAGCCAAGGTCATGGCCGAGCGCAGCATGAAAGCCGGCTATCTGAAGGACGCCGTCAAGTACCTGACCATCGCACACGATTCCGATCCCCTCGATTTCGCCGTCATGCTTCAGCTCGGTTACGCCTACAACATGTTGCATGACGACGCAGAGGCCATCCGCTGGTTTGCACTCGCCCGCGATAGCGACGACGCCAAAATCGTCGCTGACGCCACCCACGCCTTCAATAATCTCCGTCCCGGCCTCGCCTTCATGCGCACCACGACGTGGCTGTTTCCCTTCTACTCCACCCGCTGGCACGATATGTTCGGCTACGGCCAGATCAAAACCGAATTCAAAATCGGCAAGCTTCCCTTTCGGCCTTATCTCTCCACGCGGCTCGTCGGCGACACACGCCAAACCATTGGCGGCGCGCTTCCGCAATACCTCTCGGAGAGTTCTTTCATCTTCGGTGTCGGTGTTGCCACGCGCTATTGGCACGGCATGATGGGATGGGCCGAAGCAGGTGAGGCCGTCAGTTACCTGGGCTCGCATCCTGGCGTCGGACTGGCCATGCCCGATTACCGCGGTGGCGTGTCGTTTGCCCGCGGCTGGGGTCACAGCATCCGATCCGAAAAGCCTGGCCTGTTTTTCGAGACTAATGCCGATGGAGTCTTCATCAGCCGCTTCGGCAACGATTTTCTCACCTATACGCAGAACCGCGCCGGCTTCACCCCACCCCACATCGCCGGCCTCGAAACACAGGTCTTCATCAACGCCAATTTCACCATGGACGACAAGCACCAGGGCTGGGCCAACTTTGTTGAAGCCGGCCCCGGCATCCGCTTCCGCTGGCCCTGGATGCCCCCATCACTCATGTTCTCCGTCAACGTCGTGCACGGTGCGTACACCATCTCCCAGGACGGTATCCGCAAGGCCAACTTCAACGATGTCCGCGTCGGATTCTGGTATGCCTTCACTCACTAATCGCATGAACTACATTTGCCAGCAAACACACACTGCAATTCGGGGACTGGCGTCGAAATTCCGCGACAGTCATGTCCGCCGACCGCTCACTTCCCCGAATCGGAATTTCGTTGCCTGTCCCCGAATTGCCCTGCGTTGCCTGTCCCCGAATTGCCCTCAGCTTGCCTTCATACTCGCCTTTCTCGTCGCTCTAACCACGCCCACCCTCCCCGCCGCCACCGTCACGCCGGCGTCCACCCCGTCTTCCGTCGCCACCACTTTCGCCGTCCTTCCCGCTGATCCCGGACCTTGGCAACAGATTCTCTCTTCCGTCGGTTTCCAGCCTCAATCAGCCGATTCCGCCGATATCCTCGTCCTCCGCCCCGGCGCCACAGCTCCCGCTCACATCACCGAGCGCGTCGAACAAGGCGCATTTCTGGTCCTCGAAGGCCAGACCACGCCCGCCGAGTCCTTCGGCTTCCGCGCCGCCCGCGACATAGTCTCCGTCGTCAATGTCGAGGACGTTCACCGCCCCAAGCTCCCCATCATCTGGCAGAAGGCCGTCGAGCTGCACAAATTCGAAATCCCGAAATCCGCGCAGATCTTCGCGAAGGAACGCTGGACCAGTGGTCCACTCATCGCCGGGTATACCAGCGGCCGCGGCGCCGTTCTTTGGATCGCCGCCAGTCCCGGCGACCGCGGCTACGAACGGTTCCCCTACGTCCTGCAAGCTCTCACCGATCTCGGCCTGCGCGCCCCCTTCCGTTCCGCGCGCCTCTGGGCCTTCTTCGATTCCGCCTATCGCGCGCGTGTCGATCTCGACTATTTCGCCGCGCGCTGGCGCGCCTCCGGCATCGCCGCTCTCCAGGTCGCCTCCTGGCACTATTACGATCCCGACCCCGAGCGCGATCGCTACATGAAATCGCTGATCGAAGCTTGCCATCGTCACGGCATCCTGGTCTATGCCTGGATCGAGCTGCCCCACGTCAGCGGTAAATTCTGGGCCGAGCATCCCGCATGGCGCGAAAAGACAGCGCTCTTGCAGGACGCGCAGCTCGATTGGCGCAAGCTCATGAACCTGACCAATCGCGATTGCTTCCGCGCGGCCTCAGCAGGAATCAAGGATCTGATTAACCGCTTCGATTGGGACGGCGTGAATCTCGCGGAGCTGTACTTCGAGTCTCTAGAGGGTGCCGGCAACCCCGCCCGCTTCACGCCCATGAATGACGATGTCCGCCGCGAATTCAAGACCGCGCAAGGTTTCGATCCCATCGAGCTCTTCCACACTCGCAAGGACGCCGAGTCCCTCCGCCTCTTCCTCGACTTCCGCGCCTCGCTTGCCCGCCGCATGCAGGATGAATGGATCGCTGAAGTCGAAAAGGTGCGCAGCGCGCATCCCGATCTCGATCTCGTCCTCACCCACGTCGATGACCGCTTCGACACTGGCATGAAAGATGCCATCGGCGCCGATGCCGGTCGCGTTCTGCCGCTGCTCGACTCCCACGATTTCACCTTCCTGATCGAAGACCCCGCCACCGTCTGGAACCTCGGCCCCCAGCGCTACCCCGAAATCGCCAAGCGCTACCAGCCGCTCACGGCGCACGCGAACAAACTCGCCATCGACATCAACATCGTCGACCGTTACCAGGACGTCTATCCCACCAAGCAGCAAACCGGTACCGAGCTGTTCGAGCTTGTGCATTTGGCCTCGAGCGCCTTCCCCCGCGTCGCGCTCTATTTTGAAAACTCCATCCTCGCTCCCGATCTCCCGCTGCTTCCCGCCGCTGGAGCTATCGTTCCTCATGCCGAACGCACAACATCCAAGCTGACCATTGACTCGCCCAACGTTCTCGGTGTTTCCTGGAAAGGCGAAGCCAAGGTCGACGGAAATTCCTGGCCCGTCACGGATGGCTCAACTCTCTGGCTCACTCCCGGCACTCACACCGTTGAGCCAGACAATGGAGCCGGGGCTCCCCACATCCTAGACTTCAACGGCGACCTCCAATCCGCCGACCGCTCCGGCAAATCCACCATCGATCTGTCCTACGAAAGTCCCTCTCGCGCCTTCGCCCTCCTGGACCACAAGCCCACCAAGATCGAAATCGACGCCGCCGCCTCACCTCTAACCTTCCTCACCACCGACAAAGGCACCTACTCGATTTCCCTCCCCCGCGGCCAGCACTTAGTGACGATCCAAACTGAATAACTGGGCGGGCGTACGCTCGAAGCCAGTCGCCGCAGTGCAGCGCCAAGCCGACGACCGTAGTGAGGAGTCCGCTTATCGAAACGGCTCTGTGTCTTCCAGGTTTTGAGCCCACTGAGCAACCTCGATCGCACAGGATGCAGTCTGATAGTATTTATTACGATGTTGACAGCGGCAAACGGGAACGAATCAACGTGCTGACGCGGCTAAGGGTATCCGGCTTCAAGAATCTGGTGGATGTTAATGTCCATTTTGGACCCTTCACGTGCATCGCCGGCGCCAACGGCGTGGGCAAATCCAATTTGTTTGATGCCATCAGATTCCTCAGTGCGCTGGCGGATCATCAACTACTTGACGCTGCGATGTCGGTTCGCGACGAAGGGAGTCGGACAGGCGATGTTCGAAGTCTGTTCCATCGCGTCGGTCAGCGCTACGACGAGAGAATGGATTTCGAACTAGAAATGATCGTGCCAGCGAGTGGGGTGGACGACCTCGGCCAGATGGCGAAAGCCAGCACAACTTTCCTGCGGTATGAACTTTCGCTGGGTTACAGAAGAGAAGACACGCCATCTACTCTCGGAAGGCTGGAGATTCTAAAAGAAGAGTTGTCGTACATCAAGCGAGGTGAGACGCAACGCCATCTCATCTTTAAGAATAATCCCAAAACTTGGCGCCGCACAGCTGTTACGGGCGATCGCAGATCCAAGTTCATCTCAACCGAGGAAGACGGGAACGACCGAGTAATCAAGATCCATCAAGATGGGGGCAGTCGGGGAAAGCCTCAGTCGCTTCTGGCTACTAACCTTCCACGGACGGCTCTTTCAGCTGCGAATGCAGCTGAGAGTCCCACGGCAACTATGGCTCGCCGGGAGATGCAATCTTGGAAGCTCCTGCGACTCGAACCGTCTGCTCTTAGGCAGCCTGACACGTTCACATCCCCGACGAAGCTATCCGAGGATGGTTCGCATCTCCCAGCCACGCTGTATCACTTGGCGCGGTCAGCCCTTCGACGTGAGCAGTCGAGCGGAAACGGGGCCCAAACTCAAGGATTTGGCCATGAGGCGGCGGCGGAGCGCGTATACGGCCAAGTTGCGAACCGGCTCTCGGAGCTCATCACTGACGTTCGCGAGATTACCGTTGATCGAGATGAGCGCCGCGAACTGCTCACATTGATGGTGACCGGCTTGGATCAAACAAAACATCCAGCGCGGGCACTATCTGACGGCACGCTCCGCTTTCTTGCTCTGGCAGTATTGCTACAGGACCCTGAAGCGAGAGGTGTCATATGTCTGGAAGAACCAGAGAACGGTATTCATCCTGAAAGGATCCCGGCGATGCTACGCCTCTTGCAGGATATCGTGACGGACCTTGATACGTCGGTCGGGGACGACAATCCATTGCGTCAGGTCATAATTAACACACATTCGCCAGCGGTCGTATCTCAGGTGCCGGACGACAGTCTCTTACTTGCCGAACTCCGAGAGATTGTCCGGGACGGTGAACGGTTTAAAGCGCTTTCATTCGCAAGTCTTTCCGGGACGTGGAGATCAGACATTGAGGGAGCGAGGGTCGCCTCTCGCGGCAGACTGCTAGCCTATCTGAACCCTAGTCTCCTGGACGCTGGGGTGGCGCTCGGCGGTGACCAACGGAATACGAAAGGACGCAAGCGTGTTATCGACCGCCCCGACCTCCAACAATACCTTCCGTTCGGCGAAACGGCTTGAGCGATCTCACATATACTCTGGTCTCGGATGGCAGCTCCGACGCGAGCCTGATGCCGATTCTAACTTGGCTACTCAGAGTAAATGGAGTCCGGTGCGCAGTGCAGGAACAATGGGCGGACTTCCGATGGTTGCGGCCTCCACCGACTGGATTGACTGCTCGCATCACTCGAGCGGTGGAGTTGTTCCCATCAGAACTGTTATTCATTCACCGAGACGCGGAGCGGGAGCCCTACCACACTCGTCGAGATGAAATAGAAAGGGCCGTTGCGGACACGACGTTCGAAGAAGGCCGCCAGCTGGCGTGGGTCTGCGTAGTTCCAGTTCGCATGCAAGAAGCGTGGCTGCTCTTCGGTGAAACGGCCATTAGACGAGCGGCTGGTAATCCGTCGGGTACAGTACACTTGGGACTACCTGATCTGCGCCGATGCGAGGATCTCCCAAATCCGAAGCGCATGCTTCACGACCTAATTCTCAGGGCAACAGAACTCGGTGCGCGACGGCGTACTAGGCTCAGCGTCGGGCAAATGGTTCATCGCGTCGGTGAGTATCCCTCCGTGCCAATATCGGTGAGACACTTACCGCGGCGATAATTACAGAGCAGGGCGGCAAGGAGAACCATCGTGAGCGAAGCCAAGAGCGCAGTTCCTTTTGCCGCCAGTTCGGCGGACGTTGAA
>Ga0310038_10001238_pt1 | contig 19554 bp, 21 predicted proteins | sample Sb_taG_6_FD_200461 | JGI IMG/M metagenome (GOLD analysis project Ga0310038, IMG submission 200461) | Peat soil microbial communities from Weissenstadt, Germany - Sb_50d_4_PS metaG (v2) (version 2) | ecosystem: Environmental > Terrestrial > Soil > Wetlands > Peat | place: Germany: Weissenstadt... | reverse complement strand
GACGATGGCGTCGAGCAGCTCGTCGGCGCCGTCCGAGATCAGCAGAGCCTCCAGCCAGCGGGCCCGGATGAAGCCCTGCTCCACGGCGTGGCCCAGGAAGGTCAGGAGGTCGTCGAAGTAGCCGTCGACGTTGAGGATGCCGCAGCGCTTTTCGTGGATGCCCAGCTGAGCCCAGGTGACCGACTCCATGAACTCCTCGCAAGTGCCGAACCCGCCCGGCAACATGACGAAGGCGTCTGAGAGCTCCGACATGAGCGCCTTGCGCTCGTGCATCGTCGTGACGACGTGCAGGTCGTTCAACGACGAGTGGGCGATCTCGTGCCCGGCCAGGGACTCGGTGATCACGCCCGTCGCCCGACCGCCTGCGGCGAGGGCCGCGTCCGCCACCGCTCCCATGAGGCCGACCGAGGCGCCGCCGTAGACGAGCCCGACGCCTCGCTCGGCCAGCCCTGCGCCAAGCCGTCGGGCCGCCGCAGCGAACGCGGGGTTCGTACCCGGGCTCGATCCGCAGAAGACGCACACGTTGAGGGGCGCGTTCACGCGTCGATCCCTTGCGGAATGGAGGATGCCACCCGCGGAGCGGGCGCGGCGGGCCGCTGCCGGGGCCGGCGGCGCACCACCGTCTCGGCCGCATCGCTGTCGTGGATGGTCAGGGAGAAACCCGCGGCGACCAGTGCGAAGAGCGCCGCCGTGAAGAAGGCGAGGTGGTACGCGGTCATGTCGGGCGCGGTCGAGCCCCCGCTGGCCTGGGTCGATCCCACCCCGATCAGCACGGTGGAGAGGATCGCCACCCCGGTCGCGCTGCCGACCTGGCGCATGGTGTTGAAGAAGGTCGACGCCCGGCCCATCGACTCCGGCGTGATCATGGCGAACGAGGCGGCCTGGTTGGGGACCATGACCTGGGCCATCATCCACCCGAGCAGGAACATCAGGGCCCGGATGAACCACAGGTTCGTGGTCACGGTGATCTGGGTCAGCGCCAGCATGCACACCACGAGGCCGAGTAGCCCGCCGGTGATGTGACGGCGCGGGCCGATGCGGGGGTAGATGAGGCGGCTGGCGAACTGCGCCCCGATCATGACGCCGAACGCCTCGGGGAAGGTGGAGAGCCCCGACTGCAGAGCCGAGAGCCCCCGGGCGTCCTGGAAGTAGAGGGGGATGAGGTACAGCATCCCGAGGAACGCTGCCGCGGCGAGGAACATGACGACGTTGGTCGAGCGGAACAACCGTCCCGAAAGAAGGCGCAGGTCCACCATCGGCCGGGTCGTCCGTAGCTCGACCACGACGAAGATGCCCAGCAGGACGGCGCCGGTGACACAACTGGCGATGACATCTGTCGACGACCACGACTTGAGAGGCCCCTCGGAGACGCCGTACATGAGCAGGCCCAGCCCGGCACCGCCCAGGACGAACCCGGGAACGTCGAACCGACCGGCGTCGATGGTCCCGGTTCGCTCCAGGAACAGAGCACCGAAGATCACGGCGACGATGCCGATCGGCAGGTTGACGAAGAACACCCATCGCCAGGAGAAGTCGGTCACCAGGAAGCCACCGAGCACCGGGCCGATGGCCGGGGCGAGCGTCGTCCCCATGGTCATGATGCTGGCTGCCCGCACCCGCTCCGCCGGCGGAAAGACCCGGTACAGCATGGCCATGCCGACCGGGGCCATCATGCCGCCGCCCGCACCCTGCAGGACCCGGAAGACCACGAGCTCGGTCATGTTCTGTGCCAGCCCGCAGAGCACCGAGCCGAGCGTGAAGACGACGATGGCCAAGAGCAGCACCCGCTTGCCGCCGAAGCGGTCACCGAGCCATCCCGACGCGGGAATGAACACGGCCAGGCTGACGAGGTAGGCGATGACGACCCCGTCGACGGCCGTGGGCTCGATGTGGAAGTCACGACCGATGGTCGGGAGCGCGACGTTGACGATCGTGATGTCCATGATGTTCATGAACATGGCGGACACGAAGACGACGCCGACGACGATCTTCTGGTTGCGGAGTACGGCCACGTCGCTCTTCCTGTCCGGTGCTTCCTGGGGCCGACCAGCTGTCATGGCCCGCGGCAGGCAGGCATGGCTGTTCGGGTTCCGCTCGACCCTATGCGCTCGGCCGGCCGTTCCTGTCCACCGTGTGCTCGGGCCGGGCGCGTGCGGAGCTGTTCGGGAGGTGCCCACGCGGGCGCGGCTCCACCACCTATCCTGACCGGCGGAATTCGGCGAGACAGGCCCTCGGAGCTGGGGAGGACGGTGGTCATGCTCACGCGCGTTCGCACCGGGCGCAGGTGCGGAACCCTGGCGCTGGCCTCGGCCGCCCTGGCCGTGGGCGTGCTCTGCGTGCCGGTGCCGGCGGTGGCGTCGGCACCAGGTGGCGGAGCAGCGGCACGGGCGCTCGGCGCGGCGTCGACCACGGTCTGGCTCTGCAAGCCCGGCCAGGCCAACGACCCGTGTGCGTACAGCCCGGCCACGACGACCGTGACCGCCCAGGGCACGACGAGCGTCTCCACCCCATCGCCGTCTGCGACCGCGCACGAATTCGACTGCTTCTACGTGTACCCCACCGTCTCGACCGAGCCGGGCCCAAACGCCAACCTCGCCGTCCAGCCGGCCGAGGTGGACGCAGCGGTCGCCCAGGTGTCGCAGTTCTCGCAGGTGTGCAACGTGTGGGCGCCCATGTACCGCCAGGCAACCGCGGCCGCGCTGGAGAGCGGGGCGGGATTCGGTCCCTCCGTCATCGCCACGGCCTACGACAGCCTGCTGTCCGCGTGGAAGGACTACCTCGCTCACGACAACGAGGGCAGGCCCATCGTCTTCATCGGGCACTCACAGGGTGCCGCCATGCTGATCAAGCTGCTGCACTCCCAGGTTGACACGTCGCCGAGCCTGCGCAAGCGGATGGTCTCCGCCATCATCCTCGGCGGCAACGTGCAGGTGCCGGTGGGCGGCGACGTCGGAGGGAGTTTCCAGAACATCCCCACCTGCCGGTCCGCGACGCAGACCGGTTGCGTCATCGCCTATTCCAGCTTCGGCTCGCCGCCGCCGCGCAATGCCGTGTTCGGCCGCCCGGGCCAGGGCGTCAGCCTGCAATCGGGGCAGACGACCAAGAAGGGCCAGCAGGTGGCATGCGTCAGCCCGGTGACGTTCTCGGCGCACGCGGGCGACCTGCAGCCGTTGTTCCCCCGTGTGACCTCCAAGGTGCGCCACGTCAAGGTGACGACGCCGTGGGTGTCGTTCCCAGGCCTCTACACGGCGCAGTGCGAGCAGGGCGGGGGCGCATCATGGCTGCAGGTCACCCAGACATCGGTGCCTGGTGACCCGCGTCCCACGGTCAGCATCTGGCCCCTGCTCGGCCCCGCCTGGGGGTACCACCTGGCAGACGTGAACCTGGCGCTCGGCAACCTCCTGGCCGACGTGGGTCACGAGGAGGCCGCCTACCACCGGTAGGTGCGCGTCCCCCGAGGCTGCGGCCCGGAGAAAGGCGCGAGCGGCGGTCCTAGACTCTGGCGATGGTCAAGGTCATCGCCGTCGCCAACCAGAAGGGCGGCGTGGCGAAGACGACGACGGTGCAGTCCCTCGGTGTGGCGCTGGCCCAGCAGGGACACCGGGTCCTCGTGGTGGACCTGGACCCCCAAGCGTGCCTGACCTTCTCGCTCGGCTTCGATCCCGACGAGCTCGACTCGTCACTGCACGACGTGCTGGTCCGCCGGTCCCGGCTGGCCGACGTCGTCAAGGCAGTCCCCGGCGTCCCGGGCCTGTACCTCGTGCCGGCGACCATCGACCTGGCCGGCGCCGAGGTCCACCTCTTGAGCCGCACGGGCCGCGAGCACGTCCTGGCCCGGGCGTTGGAACCGGTGCTGGACCGCTACGACGTGGTGCTGATCGACTGCCCACCGTCCCTAGGAGTCCTCACCATCAACGGCCTGACGGCCGCGGAGGCCGTCATCGTGCCGCTGCAGTGCGAGGCGCTCAGCCACCGCGGCGTCGGCCAGTTGCTCGAGACGATCGAGGACGTGCGCCAGTTCGCCAACGAGAAGCTGCGCGTGCTCGGGGTGATCCCCACCATGTTCGACAGCCGCACGACGCATTCCCGCAAGGTCCTGTCCGAGGTGGAAGCGCGCTACGGCCTCCCGATGTTCCTGCCACCAGTTCCGAAGTCGGTGCGATTCGCCGAGGCCCCGGGACTCGGCCAGTCGGTGCTGCAGCACGCCCCCATGTCCGCCGGAGCGATCGCGTACCGGACCCTCTCGACGTGCGTCTACGACGCCATGCAGAGTGCCTGACGTGGCCGGGTCGCGGAGCGAGAGGGCACCCGATCCGCTGGGCAAGCGTGCCCTGTTCTGGGTGCCGTCGGCGGAGTGGACGAGCCAGCCCGCCGGCAGTTCCTCCGGGACGAAGGTGGCCCTGCCCGTCGGCAAGCGTGCCCTGTACTCGGGCGCCCGTCCCGAGCCCGACAGCCTGGCCTCCACGTCGGGCAACCCGCTCGACGAGCGGGGCGTGTTCACGGTGGAGTGCCAGCGATGCCGCCAGACCTCGCACGTCGGTGTGCTGGACCTTCTGATCTTCCAGTTCCCCGTGGGTGTGTGGCTGCCCAGGCGGAAGTTCGACCGCCGGATGACTTGTCCCTCGTGCCGCAAGCGCGCCTGGTGCAGCGTCACCATCCGCCGGGCCTGAGCCGACTGCGTCGCTTTCGACCTAGACGGTGGGGGAGCCGCGCCCCTTCGGGTCGTCGCGCGACTCCTCGTCCGCTGATGGGGCGTCGGGCAGGCGGCGTGTCGTGGCCAGGGCCACCAGAGCCAGGAGCGCCAGCACGGCCAGCGCTGCGCGCAGGCCGTTGATGCGGCTCTTGACGTTCTCGTCCACGACCGCCTGCGCCGAAGCGGGCGGCACCCCGGCCTCCTGCAACACCGCGCTGAGGTCGGCGTCGCTCACGAAGGGGACCCCGGCCGACAGTTGCACCTGCGCCTGAGCCGACAGCTCCTTGGGGATGGCGGCGTTGCTCGCCACCGAGCCGAGGAACGTGGTGGTCAGGACGGAGATGAGCACGGAGCCGGCCAGGGCCGTGCCGATGGACGCGCCCAGATTCGTCACCGTGTTCTGAATCCCGCCGATCTCGCCGCTCTGCTCGTCCGGCACCGCCGACACCGTCACGGCGCCGAGCTGCGATGCCAGGCTCCCGATGCCGAGCCCCGCCAACAGCAGCGGCCACGTGACCACCTCGGGACCCGATCCCTGGTCGAGCGCGACCAGCAGCACGACGATGCCGAGGAGCAGCAGGCCGAACCCGATGCGCACGACGCGCCGAGGTGACGCCTGCGGGAACAGCCTGGGTACCCCGACCGCGGAGGCGAGCAAGGTGACCGACAGAGGGAGCAGGCGGACGCCCGTCGCCACGGCTGAGAGCCCAAGCGCCACCGAGAGGAACAGCGGCAGGACGAAGAACAGGCCGGCCTGGAGCAGGAACTGGAAAAAGAAGGACGTCAGGCCGGCCTGGAGCTTCGGCACGCGCAGTATGCGCGGGTCCACCAGGACGGGCCCGCCCCGCCGCAGCTGCCGGTTCTCCCAGACCACGAAGAGCGCGAGGACACCGGCACCCCCGAGGATGAGCCAGATCACCGGGGAGGCGCCGAGCCACTGGGGCGCGTCGGGCTTCGGTTGCACGAATCCCCACGTTCCGGAGCGGATGATGCCGAAGACGATCATGCCGAGGCCGGACGCCGAGAGGAAAGTCCCCACCGGGTCGAGGCGCGTTCCCGGGACGGGCGGGGAGTCGGCCATCCGCCTGCTCAGGGCGAGGATGCCCAGCACGATCACGACCTCACCCACGAAGACCCAGCGCCAGCTGGCATAGGTGGTCAGCAGCCCGCCGAGGAGCGGCCCGACCGCCACCGCGATCGCGCCCGCCGACGCCACCAGGCCGTAGGCGCGGGGTCGCTCGGAACGGCCGAAGTTCGTGGCAACGAGTGCGACGACCGAGGGCATGATCAACACAGCCCCGAGCCCTTCGAGGACCGACCATCCCAGCAGGAGGATGGGCAGCGACCCCGCGATGGAGGTGATGGAGGAGCCCACTCCGTACACGACGCACCCGATCATGAAGGCGCGCTTGCGCCCGAGGATCTGGCCGACCTTGCCGCCGGTGATCATGAACGCGGCCATGACGAGGGTGTAGAGCGTGATGGCGAGCTGGATCCCGGTCACCGTCGTGCCCACGTCCTTCGCCACCGTTGCGATGGAGACGTTCATGACCGAGCTGTCCAGGGTCATGAGGAACTGGGCCGAGGCCAGCGTCAGGAGGACGATGCCGCCGGTCGTGCGCTGTCCCACCCCGGTGTCGGCCATCGCCGCATTCTTGCCCAGGGCGACTCGCCCACGTCAGTTCCGATTGGTCGGGATGCGGGGATTTGAACCCCGGACCTCCTGCTCCCAAAGCAGGCGCGCTGCCAAGCTGCGCTACATCCCGGAAAAACATCTTCTGAACTGGCTAGTTGAACATGAGCGTTACAACAAGCCCTTAGGATAACGCTCCTTCAGCAGATAACTTTCCCCCGCGAAGTTCCGGTGAAGCACCTCCGAAAGGCATTGTGTGGCGATTCTGACGACTCCAGTCACCGCTGAGAGCGTAGGTGACCTCTCGACGTTGATCGACAGTTGGCGGCGTTCGCTCAAGGCGGCGAACAAGACCGACAAGACCATCGCCACCTACATGGAGGCGGCGCGTCAGCTACTGGCCTTCTTGACTGAGCACGGTATGCCCAGCTTCGTCCTCAACATCCGACGAGAGCACGTTGAGGCGTTCGTAGAGCGGCTCGTCGAGACCAGGTCGGCGGCGACGGCCAACAACCGCTACAGGGCGCTCGTGGCCCTCTTCAAGTGGCTGGAGGAGGACGGCGAGATCCCCGTCTCACCGATGGCGCGGATGAAGCCACCGACCGTGCCCGAGGTCCCGGTGCCGGTCCTGGGGGTCGAGGAGGTCAAGCGACTCCTGTCGGCGTGCAAGGGCAAGGACTTCGACAACGTCCGAGACGAGGCGGTCCTGCGCCTCTTCATCGACACCGGCATGCGGCTGAGCGAGCTGAGCCAGATGACACTCGACAGCGTCGACCTCGATAATCGGGTGGCCTACGTGGTCGGCAAGGGTCGTCGACCGCGAGCGTGTCCCTTCGGGGCCAAGACCGCGAGCTTGCTTGATAAGTACCTCCGTGTGCGGGCCCGACAGCCCGGTGCGGCGCTCACCGACGCATTCTGGATCGGGACTCGCGGGGGGCTAACGACGGCCGGCATACGGGCCTTGATCGAACGCCGAGCCCGCCAGGCCGGTGTCGGTCACGTCCACGCCCATCTCTTTCGGCACCTGGCCGCTCACCACGCCAAGGCCGACGGCGTGAGCGACGACGACATGATGCGCTTGTTCGGGTGGAAGAGCCGGGAAATGTTGTCGCGCTACGCGGCGAGCACGGCCGACGAACGCGCCCGCACCGCGTATCACGCGCGCCCTTCTCTGGGTGATCGACTGTGAGCGAGACCACGCTGCCGTGGTACGTGTTCGACCCGCTCAACCAGCGGGCAATCGCTGCCGTGAACACACACGTCGGACGAGCCCTCGTTGAAGTGCGTTGCAATGCGCTCTACCGAAAAGGGACGTGCGGGAAACTGCTTGGCGCGGCGTGGAATACGAACTTCGGAACCGTTGTCTCGACTCTGGAGTTTGACCGCGACAGCGAGCGCGAGTGGTATCAGCGTCATTACAAGAGTGCCGCCATGCGTCACACTCTGTGGCGTGAGGGCGGATTCGTGACGGAGCGTCCGATACTCCTACGCGCTGATGGAACGTGGCACGAAGTCCCTGGCGAGCCCGATGCTCAGATCGTTCGGTGTCCACGACACGGCCGGTGGCGTCTGGACATTGAGGAGCTGAAGCAGTCCGTCGACGCAGCCTTGCGCGACCGCAAACACACTCGCTACCAGACGATCCCTCCGACCCCTTGACAGAGGGAGCGTTGAGCTAAGTAACCTCAGGGACCTAATCGGCTGGGCCTGCAACATTGGCCGTTCCGCCCGGTGGCAGGGGCAGACCTCCTGGGAGGATGCCTTGTCACGCCCACTCACGCCATCCGAACGCACGCTCCGTGCCCGCATGGCTGCCCACATGCTCCACTCGCGCTACGACTCCAAGGAGTTGACCAAGCCCGCTAGGGCTAAGTTCGAGCAGCGGTTCCTCGACGAGGTCGATCCAGAGCGCACCCTGACGGAAGCTGAGCGCAACCGTCGCGCCCAACACGCCCGCAGCGCGTACTTCACGAAGCTGGCCATGAAGTCGGCTCAGGCTCGCCGACGGAAGCAGTGATGTCCACCGATGACGAAGCCCCGGCAGGAACCGGGGCAACGTCGAAGAACCTTGGGCGGGCCTCTGACGATGACGATACCAGCCAGGAGTCCCTTGGCTCCGCGCACAAGACCTTTCGGGACTTTCTCGCGCAGGTGAAGTCCATGGGCACGTTGATGCCCGACGGGAAGTACCCGTCCGGGGTCATAGACGCCAGCGTCCTGCTGGCGCAGCAGTCCGACCGATTCATTGAAGGTGCCGCGACCAAGCTCCGCAAAGTTGGTGCGCACCCTGAAGAGGTCGAGAGTTGGAACAGGAGGGTCCGCCACCACCTGAGCGGGCGGGCGATACGGCTGTACACCGCGCGAGAGGTCATGGACATGCCTGACCCCAAGTACCTCATCGAGGGCCTCTTGGAACGCGAGAGCTTCGCCATGCTCTACGCGGAACCGGGACTGGGCAAGACTTTCGTTGCCCTCTCGTGGTGCTATGACATCGCGTTGGGCCAGCCATGGCTGGGGCTGGATGTAATCCAGGGACCCACGGTTTACGTGAGCGCCGAAGGGTTCGGCGGTATTGGTAAGCGACTTGAGGCCCTTACGGAAGACCATGAACGGGACGATCCACCCGAAGACTGTTACTTCATAGATCAGGCGGTCGATCTCATGGACATGGGGAGCGTGAACGAGGCGATTGCCGCGATTGAGGATCTAGGCATTCGGCCAGTCCTGGTCGTTCTCGACACCTGGGCGAGGTCCATCCTCGGAGCAGAGGAGAACTCAGCCAAAGACACTGGACAGGCCGTCGATGCCATCGACGATCTGAGGCGCAGGCTTCACACGGCCGTCTTGGTCGTCCACCACACCGGCAAGAACGGTGGGACTGATCGAGGCTCGGGGGCCCTGACGGGTGCGGTAGACACCAAGCTCAAGCTCGATTGGGTCAAGAAAGGCCGCGACGATCTTCTCTTGGAGGTGCAGAAGCAGAAGAACTTCGTGGCCGGGAACCCGATCACCCTCCGCCTTGAACGAGTGGCCGAATCGCTCGCGCCGAGGGCGTCTACGCCGGAAGTGACGTGGGACGACGCCGACGGCGAGGTGACCAAGAACAAGGACGCAGGGATGGCTCAGGCGATCTTGGAGGCCCTCAGGACGGCCTCCGAGGCCGGGAAGACCCCGATTACCCAAAACGCCCTCCTGGCGGACGTCACGGGCTGCTCCAATACGCGGAAGGGTGAGCTTCTGCGCGCCATGGTCGACGACCCCGGTTCGCCGGTCACGATGGAAAAGGCGGGAAAGAAGAACCTCTACACCCTGAAGGATGATTCTGATTCCATTCCTCCGACCCCGCTAAGGGGGTGTCGGAATGGGAATCGGGAATCGTTTCTCGGAACTATGGAAACGATTCTGGAATCATGGAATCGTTGGCTCCAGTGGCGACACGATGAGGTCGACGCGACCCTAAGAGTGTGGCAACGCGTGTCCGCAATGTTGTGGCGCGACAACCTCGCGCGTCGCGCGGGAAAGAGAGGATAGGTTGCGCGCGTAACCTTCCGAACCTGGCGTAGCCCGGCCGTTTGCCCTAGTCGGGAGGTTGGACATGCCCGCGCTACCTACCGCCAAAGGTTACGCGGGAGCCACGCTGTTGCTGGATTGAGGAGTCCAGAGGCACCCGACCCAATGGCTTGTTGGGTCCTCCGTTTTGGCTGTGGCCGACATACGCGCCAAGTCGCGCGACGCGCGCCGAAGCGAGCATCCACACCTGTCGCTCACCTTGCGCGCGCAGGGTAGCGCGACTGATGCTCAGGGGTGCGTTTGACCTGGTCAGGAGACCCGACGTCCCGGACCTCACCTACAGCGCGAGCCTGCGCGGGGACCACACGCTCGGACTGGATCGAGGAGTCCACGGATCAGCCGGCCCAATGGCTCGTTAGGTCGTCCGCCTCGGCTGTCGCCAGCTTGTCGCGGTTGCCGTCAGGCGCTCAAGGTGCGAGCTATGCAGCGCCGCGCGAGCCACTATGGACCCGTGGCTCGACCTCCAACCAGCGCGGCCCTGGCTGAAGCTGCGGAGGCTCTTCGCCGTCTCCTGGCCGCTATCGAAGCTGGGGAGATAGATGCCCACGGCCCGAGGGCAGTTGCCCTCAAGCGGCGGCTGGAGGGTGCAGTGGTGGCCTGGGAGGAAGCGTCGCGGCAAGGTGGCGATATGGGCGGGCCGCGCGAAGCCTCCTGACTCCGGTCGTCGAGCCACTCATAACTACCAACTAGAAGTCGGAGCCCTATCGTGAGTCCGATGAGCGACACATTTTCGGCCTGGCGGCAGGCCGATGAGCAATGGGCCGAGGAGAACGCCATGCTCGTCGAGATCGTCTTTCAACAGTTCTTGGAGAATGGTGAGTGGCCCGATGTGCGGTGGTTGCAGCGTTATCTGCATCAGGCGAGCATCCGAAGTGTGGACGTCGCCGCCGTTGCGAACGCCAAGCCAACCATTCCTGGTCAGCTCGTTGCGCCTCTAAACCAAACGATCACCCTCGGATGTCGCCACCTGCTTCGGCTACCCGTAGCAAGAGGCATGCTCGACCTCACAGTGCGGGCTACGCAGCTCGCCGTCCGAAAGTATTTGACCACCCGCCTCGATGTGGCTGACATGGTCGTTACGAGTGACGAACCGGAGATCGCTATGTTCATGCCACCAACGGTGGCTCGGTTTCAGGCGTTTGTGCGGCCGGACTACCCCAACGCGTTCGCGGGAGGTGGCTCCCGTCCACCAGACTTCTGGTCGGAGAACGTGCATCAGGAACTTGTGTGGAGGTTCGAGGGCATCTCCACACCCCAGGACTACGTTGATCGACAGCTCGACATCGTCAGGGGCTGGGCCGAGGAGCAAGACCGACGCCAGGGAATCACAGCGCCAACAGTAGGTCCCCGCCGGGCGTTTGTGGTTATGCCGTTCGGAGAGCCATGGTCCCATGTGTCGCACGCCTTCATCCTGAAGGCAGTCGCAGCGCAGGAAGGAGCACTCGAAGCGGTCAGGGCGGATCAGATTGACCAGACGGGTCGTATCACGCACCAGATCGAAGAGGCGTTGTACTCCTGCGATGTCGTGATAGCTGACATCACTGACAACAACGCCAACGTGGCATGGGAACTCGGCTTCGCATACGCGCATCAGAAACCCTGCGTCATAATCATGCAGAGGGGTCATGTCGCGCCCTTCGACATCTACGACCACCGACGAGTTGATTACTCAGCCACGCCCACCGCGGATGAGGATGAGCAACTCGCGGCCATTCTGCGAAATGCCATCGGCGGATGAAGGGATAGTGCTCCAACGGTCCCTTCATGAAGGGTGTAGCGCCGCTTCTGTACAGTAATCGGTCGTTTACTGTACACTGGGGATGTGACGTCACACCCCCGGAGGCCCAAACCGACCCCCGCCGTCGTCGGCTACGTCCGGGTCTCGACCGACGAGCAGGCGACCTCCGGGCTCGGTCTCGACGCCCAACGCGCCGCCATCGACGATGAGTGCAGCCGGCGCGGCTGGGAGCTGGTCGAGGTCTACGAGGACGCCGGAGCCAGTGGCAAGAGTCTCGCCGGTCGACCGGCTCTCCAAGGGGCCCTGGAGGCCGTCAGGAGCCACCGGGCTGGCGCGCTGGTCGTCGCCAAGCTGGACCGGCTCTCGCGGTCCCTGCTCGACTTCGCGGCCCTCATGGAGAACGCCCGGATTGAGGGCTGGGCGCTCGTGATCTTGGACCTCGGGGTCGACACCACCACGCCGTCGGGGGAGATGATCGCGAATGTCATGGCCACCTTCGCCCAGTTCGAGCGGCGAATGATCGGCCAGCGGACCAAGGACGCGCTCGCGGTCAAGAAGGGTCAGGGGGTCAAGTTGGGCCGGCCGCGGTCGGTGGGCGACGACGTGGTCAGGCGCATCCGCCGGGAGCGCCGGGCCGGCAAGTCGTTGCGCGCCATCGCTGAGCGGTTGAACGGCGACGAGGTAGCGACAGGCCACGGGGGAGCCAAGTGGTACGCGTCGACGGTCCGGGCGGTACTGGGGGAAACGGCCAGCGCGGTCGCGAGGTGAGCTGTGATGTCAGCCTGCGAAAGGGCGACCAGATTGGCCACTACCGCGACCGCCGCCTGCTTCGTCGAGGAACTTGACGTGGATCAGATTGCCTCGTTGCTGTCAGCCCTTGATGAACGGGCTGTTCGCACCTTGGGCCTTCGAGTCGAGGACGCATCGTGGCGTCCTGACGCCGCCGAGTGGCAGGCGTTGCGACAGAGAGTCATTGAAAGAGACGGCGAACGCTGTGGCGTCGCCGGTTGTGAGCGCATCGAAGAACTGCACCTGGACCACATCTGGCGTGGCTTTTTGCTCGCAGCGATTGGTTGGCCTCCCTCGGCCATCAACGACCCGACCAACCTGCAACTTCCTCTGTAAGTAGCATCACGGCAATAAGACGACGCATGAGGAACGACTCCTTGCAGTCGACGATGCGATGCCGGCCGATGGTCCGTAGCGCGTGAGTTGGAGCGAAGAGGCAATAACAGCGGAAGCCCCACACTGACCACTAAACCTGCTCGGTTTCGCTTTCCGTTTGCTTTTCGCTCGGTTGCTCACCTTCTGGCTGAAACTCCTCCGGGTGCTTATCGGCGTGGTCCTTCATCCCTGCCAATACCGCACCGCCAACAATGGCGATAAGGCCGAGAAACCATGAGATTGGGTCATGCGCTGGGTCCGAACCATTCGCGAGATCCCATCCGAGTTCTGCGAACCCGGCAAGGAGCCCGATGCCCACGACAAAAAAGCCGACGATCCACCATTTGTCGGACGAGTCCTCAGGACTCTCAGGATGGGGCCGGGTCACGATGGCCTTCAGGCGCACAGCGATTGCCACTACCAGCAGTGAGAGGGCCGTTCCGAATAGAAGAATCGCCAGGTTCCTCACCGCCGCACCCCAAGGATCATCATTGTGTTGCCTGCCCGACTAGCCAAGGACTCGCTGATCGTATCGACCGAAGTGCAGTTCGGAAAGCCGGCTGTCCTGGTGTCAGGGGGCGACTCCTTGGATTGCGTCAGGCCACTGTTTCGGAAGCCCGGACGACGTACTGCACGAACTCGACGTGGGGAGCCCAACGTTGGACATGGGCTCGAACCGCCTCGGAAAGTCGCCCTCGATGGGCGGGTGCCGGCACGATGAGGAAGTAGCGCGTGCTGCCCCGCCGAGCGATGACGGCACCCAGAGGGTCGACTCCGGTGCCGGCGGAGAGTTCGGCTAGACGTCGAGGGACTTGAGCCGCCACCCCGCCCGCGCTGCGATCAGCATGGTGATAGACGACCAGGCTCTGGCTACGCGCGGTGTAATCGGCCAGTTCGTCGAGGAAGGCGAACTTGAAGGCTGTGGGCCCCGAGCGCGATGCCCGAATCCCATTGTCAGGGTCGACGAAGACGAGGTCTGCCCCCGCCAGCTCCTCAAGGGCCTTCTGATGCCAGGCTCGGCGCACCGCTCTCCCAGTGCCGTCGACCAGTCTTGCCTGATAGGTAGCGGAGCCAGCGGGCAAGACCCCCGCGCTCTCCAGCGTGGCCACCGAGCGGTCGGTGGCCACTACATGAGCGAGTCGGCTCATCAAGTCTTCGTCGCATGCCCGAAGGGACGCGTGATGTGTCGTCCCTGGATCGAGATACCCAATGTGCTTGCCGTCAGCATTGTGGGACTCGTCCCCTGTCAGATACCAGTTCACTCCGAGGCGCAACGGAGGCTCACCGACGATGAGAGAACGCAAGAGTCCGAACTTCATGAAGTCACCCACGTCGCCGGCATAGCGGTCTTGCATGCCCGCAGGGTGGAACATGCCCCGCCGGACTGTCAATCGCCCTGCCCGCGGGTCCAGTTGTGTGCCCGAGGGCAAGGCCACCCCGCCGCAGTCAAGGTGATCGTGACGTTCCCCTCGACGTCCTCAAGCCTGGAGTCGAATCCGACGACGGGTTGAATGATGCAAGACGACACCGAGGTGATCAGCCAGTGGTTGGCGGGGGTCGACGAACTCGACGAGAGCCACGAGCACTTCCGCGCCCTGTGCCTGAGGCGAGTGAAGGTGTGCAGCTTGTTCGAGAGTCCGGTGCTCCGGGAGCGAGCCCTGGCCCGGACCGAGGCCGCTTTTCTCGACGCTCTCGGGGCTATTCGGGAAGTGATGCTCGAATCTGTGCCTCGACTCGACTCGTAGCCCCACCTGTTAGCGCAACCCCCCCTTTACTCACAGCCGGCCCACAGGTTATGTTGTCACTCCGTTGTTTTTGGCGTGAGCAGGGAGTCGGCCCATGCACAGCCCCCACAGTCCCAAGATCATCGGCCTCCGTGATGGCGGCTGGATCGTCGAGTGCCTCGCGTGCCGTAACGACCGTATGTCCGAGGTCCCAATCGGGATCGGGATGCCACTACCGGATCGGCTGACCGCGAAGCGACTTGCTGAGAACCACCTTGGGGGACAGGGGCCTCAGGTCGCGGGGGCGCAGGCGGCTGCCCGCAGCGTCTATCTGGGTCACCCAAGTACGCCGGCGGTCGCTGAGGCGCGCAGCAAGGCAGCGAGCAGCGAAGGCTCTGCGCGCCAGCAGACTGCGAGAGTACGCAGCCATCGCCAACGCAGCGAGCAACGCGTTCGGACCGCCTAAACGTCCCAGCCGCTCGGGCGGGCCGAACTTCGGAGCCTCTGCGTGACAGCTTCGAGCCGCTCGGCAGACGGGTTGGCAGATGTCGTAACCCACCGATACCGTTCGGACCATGGTGGTACATCAGGCAGGGCACCAGCCGCGGCTGTTGCGGCTCGGAGATGGCCGGTACGCCGTTCGTTGTGAGCAGTGCGAGGCGCGCCAGGGGGCGTCGGTGCCCATCGGGATCGGTATACCCATATCGAGTGGCTTCGAGGCCGAGTCGATCTACCGGAACCACGGCGGTCGAGCGGCCTAACGCCCATCGTGTTCTACGTTCTGGTCTTCAGCATCCTGGCTGTGGTTCTGGTCGTCGGCGGGATCGCGACCGCGCAGCGTCGCCGTCGTCAGAGGGGTAAAGAGTGGTGAATCCGGTGGCCGCTCCGCTGCGCCGTCGTGTCAGGGCGTCTGGGCAGCAATGACTCAGTTTGGCCTGTCCCCCGTGTGCGTCCTAGGCGCTGGATTCTCGAAGGCGATCTCGCCAGAGATGCCGACGATGGATGATCTCGGAAACAGGTGCCTTCCGTTTCTTGAAGCAGCGGGATACAAGGACCGCCTACCACCCAGATTCGCCGACGGATATTTTGAGCAATGGCTGTCCCGACTAGCGACTGACCAACCGGACTATTCGGCGGCGACCAATGCCGAGAACCGCGGATTGTTCGCTCGCGCTAGTGAAGCCATAGCGCGTGTGCTCGATGGCGCACAGCGGAGCGCGCTGCTATGGCCATGCCCTCCTTGGTCGCCCAAACTCGTGAGCTGGTTTCATCTTTTCGAGAGCACGGTCATCACGTTCAACTACGACAACCTCATCGAGTACGTCGTAATGACCGAAGTCCTCGAAGGATCTGACGGAACGGAGCGCAAACGCGTTCGCCCTGTGGACATCCTTGGCGAGTTGCCCCCTTATCCTCCACAGCCAGGCCGACTCGGTGGACCGCTTGTGAAGACATTTCAGCTCCTCAAACTCCACGGCTCGATTGACTGGCTATGGAGTCCGGGCGACGAGTCGGGTGCCACTCTCAACAGGCTCGATCTGACTGGTGAATGGGGACGTCCTGGGTTTCCCGATGCCGCGGAGATCGCGCGAAGACTCCCCGGTCGCGAGCCGTTCATCGTTCCCCCCACGGCAATCAAGTCGCCGTACTACACGAACCCCATCACGAGAGAGTTATGGAACCGCGCTGCGACGGCTCTGGACGCAACAATGGTCATCATCCTGATCGGCTATTCCATGCCCATCACCGACCTCGTGTTCACGGCGATGTTGCGCGAGAACGTGCATGCGGAGGTAACAGCCGTCGGTCGACAGCAGTTCATTGTCGTTGACCGCGATCCAGAGTCGGTCAGAAAGAACCTGTTCAAGCTGGGCTACGAGCCGGTCCATATCGCAGCAGAGTTCGGCGGCGACTCATGCGTGGCCGACTTTGTGTCCACCTGGACCGAAGACCCAATGAAGCTTCGCGAGCTACTCGAAAATACGTAGCGTCGAAGGCGTTGCGCGGTTCGTCACCAACTCTCGGATGACCAACACCAGGTCCCGGTAACGAGCTGAGTGACCCGGAATCCAGCCTGCCGGTCGCTTCGCTCCCATCCCGCACCCCCTCTCCCGACAGGGCTGCGCCTAATCACCTGCCCCTTCGGGTCCGGGCGATTCTGTCGGGACTGTGGATGCGAGCGTGCTTGCCCGCGCCGCACAACGCCGCCGACGTGAGCAGAATGGCGTTTCTTCGCCGGTGCCGGCATCAAGCGGACTGCACATCGCCGAGGTTGCGACGCCTACTCCATCACAGGTTCGGGTTCGTTGGCGGCATCAGTCCGATTCGGGTGTCCCCGTGCCGGCGGTCGGGGATACCCCTTCGGTCACCGAATCTCCGTCCGGTGCGTCAGAGCTGCCGAGCACGGTGAGGAGCTGACGCACCCGATTTCACCGGGCTTCCCCAGGTGTTGTCTGAACGTTGTGCAGGATCAGTGCGGTCGGCTCTACTGCCGCGTCGAGCGCTCCGTCACCATCACTTACCTGAGGGGCGGTGATGGTCCGGCCCCCGAGCCGTCTTCACCGCCCCTCGCGATCGATCCGCTACGCCACCCGCGTCCGCCGCTAACGGGGCAACTGTCCCTGCCGCGGTATACGGTCGGCCACTGTGGCCGAGCTGCCCGATGCCATCTTGATCGACTACGTCCTCGAGCGTGACAAGGAGACCATGGGCTTCAGGCGTCAGCCCCTGGAGAACCCGCTGTGGCATCTGGCCGACGAAATCCGAGCCCTCACGTTCTGCGACCTGGACATTGGCTACGGATACACCCGGTGCGTCTGGAGCGAGGTCCCGCCCGAGAATCGCTGTCCAGTATGTGAGGGCCAGCCGGTGGCGCACTCGCCCTGAACCAGGAGTAGCTCCCCGGCCTGGGGGAGGGCCAGCTTGTGAGACGGGGCGATGTCGCGTGCTGCGCCGTGGTCGACGCCGGCGGTTGCCGCAGCCCTTGCAGTAGCCAGCCATCACAGGTGCTCCATGAGCAGATAGCCGCCGCCGATGATGGCGGCCCACGTCGCCGCCATGAGCAGGAGCGCGCCGAGGCAGCCGGGGAGGGTCATGCCCCGGGCCTCCTCGAACTCCGTCAGCGTCGGAGCCTGGAGGGGCGTGGGGTCCTCGGCGAGCAGGTCCACCATCGACGGCGATGGTACGGCCGGGGCGGAGTAGAAGATGAGTCCCCAAGACCGCTTTCGCCAAGGCGGTTGGGCGTGGGCGATTTCAACCTTGCTTCTGCGGGGTTGAGTCGCGTGCTGCAACGGCCGCGGGCGGCGGCCCTGAGCCGGGTCGTTCCGAACTGGAATCGATCCACGTCCCCACAACAACACCGCAGCCGTGACGTATCAGGGGGTCAGGTAAGTGTTGGGTTGACTCCCTGAACTTGCATCTGTGTACGGTAGATCTCAAGGCATACCCTTGATGCAATGAGCACTCGGTTCCATCGAACACCGGGACCGGGCCAAACGAGCGCTATGTGACCGTCAGGTGGCTGTAGGTTCCTTCGCCCCCGTCGGGGTTGACGACCAGGAGGAGGAAGGAGCTTCCGGCGGTGACCGTACTCGAGACGGTGATCGGGACCTGGAACGCCGTTGGCATGACACCCGACACCGCTCCAACGGTGGCGCCGTAGTGCTCAGGGGTCATGGCGTCTGAGAGCAGTGGATCCTTGGACTGCCTTATGCGACGATGTCGGCACGTGAAGCGAGAAGGAGCGAGGGTCCTTATGGAGACCGCGTTCACTGAGCTGGTGGGTTGCCGTTACCCCTTGCAGCAGGCAGCAATGGGCGGTGTGGCGATGCCTGAGCTGGCGGGAGCGGTCGGGGCGGCTGGGGCTCTCGGGATGCTCTCCGAGTTCGAAGTCGAGGCGACGGATGATCGGATAATGCGGGCGCTTGATCTCGCTGCGGGGGGTGCCGTGGGGATGGGCTTTTTCGGTCACTGGGTTGATAGCGACCTCGGCAACTTCGAGGCTGCAGCCGCGCGGCTACGGGTTGTCGAGGTTTTCTGGACCGATCCCGATGCAGGCCTGGTGCAGCGGGCTCGGCAAGCTGGATCGGCGCTGGTGGCGTGGCAGGTCGGTTCGGTGGAGAGCGCGCTCGCGGCTGCAGATGCCGGGTGTGATTTTGTGATCGTGCAGGGAATCGAAGCGGGTGGTCACGTCCGTGGCACGAGACCACTCCAAGAGCTGCTGGCCTCGATGTCGGACAAGATAGCCATTCCGGTAGTTGCTGCCGGTGGGATCGCTACCGCCGAGCATGTGGAGGCAGTCATCAGTGCCGGAGCAGCGGCCGCGAGAGTGGGCACTCGCTTTGTCGCTACCGAGGAGTCTGGGGCACATCCGGTCTACGTTACGGCCCTCGTCGACGCCCGGTCTGCGCAGGACACGATGCTCACGACAGTGTTCTCTGGCGGATGGCCAGACGCGCCGCACCGCGTTCTGCGGTCAGCCGTCGCGGCTGCAGAAGCCTTCGACGGCGACGTCGTAGCTCATCAAGTCGTCAACGGCCAGCGCAGCCCCATTGCTCGGTTCTCCGTATCGACGCCCAGCCTGAATGTGGAGGGCAATGTCGCTGCAATGGCCATGTATGCGGGCGAAGGTGTCGGCGACGTCCATGAAGTCCGCCCGGCCGCCGCGGTCGTCGCAGAACTCGTCGCCAACCTTGGCTGAGGACCGCTGATCGGCGCTGGAGTTGAGTTGCGGTATCCAGGGTGCCGCGACCGGCGGCCGATGTTCGCCCGAACCCTCGAACAGTCTCCAACAGAGGTCTATCGGCGGGTGAATGTGACGTGTATGACGCCGCTCGGAGGGCTGACTGCCTCGACATCAAAGCGATCTTCCAGTCCCTCGAGCCCGTCCCAGAGGCGTTCCCCGCGCCCGAGGACTATGGGGGCGATCACAATGTGCATGTGATCGATTAGGTCTGCGGCGAGGAATTGGCGGACGGTTGAAGGTCCTCCGCCGATACGCACGTCGAGTTCACCAGCAGCTTCCTGGGCGATC